>Ga0268299_1000886_pt1 | contig 71993 bp, 56 predicted proteins | sample NOBtaG_FD_193484 | JGI IMG/M metagenome (GOLD analysis project Ga0268299, IMG submission 193484) | Activated sludge microbial communities from bioreactor in Nijmegen, Gelderland, Netherland - NOB reactor | ecosystem: Engineered > Bioreactor > Aerobic > Activated sludge | place: Netherlands... | reverse complement strand
GCGAACGTCCGCTTGGCGAGCCGGGGGCTGCTTCCAGAAAAGCCCCCGGAGGGCACGCATCGGTAACGGAGGGGTGTCCTCCGGGGGCTTTTCTGGAAGCAGCCCCCGGCTCGCCAGGAAGCGCCACCCAGGCGGGGGCGGTCCTCGGCACGTTCGCGTACATGCCGCCGGAGCAGGCGCGCGGCGAGATCGGCCACCTCGACCGACGCGGCGACGTGTTCGGCCTCGGGGCGGTCCTGTGCGAGATCCTGACCGGCCAACCGCCCTACGTCGCGCCGACGTTCGACGCGATGCGCACCCTGGCCGTCGAGGCGCTTCTGGACGCGGCGTTCGCCCGGCTCGACCGGTCCGGGGCCGACCCGGAGCTGGTCGCCGTGTGCAAGCGCTGCCTGGCCGCCGATCCGGCCGACCGGCCGGCCGACGCCGGGGCGGTCGCCGACGCGGTGACGGCCCACCTCGCCGGCGTCGCCGAGCGGCTGCGCCGGGCCGACGTCGAGCGCGCCGCCGCCGCCGCCCGGGAGCGGGCCGATCGAGCGCGCCGCCGGGTGACCTACGCCCTGGTCGGCACGGTCGCCGTCGCCCTGCTCCTGGCCGCGGGCGTCTCGGTCTGGCTGGGCGAGGCGCGGCGCGGCCGGCTCGCACAAACCGTCCAGGCCGTCGCCGGCCCCCTCGCCGAGGCCCGCTCCTTGGCGGGGCGCGCCGACCGGCTCACCCCCACCACCCTGGCCGAATGGCGAGAGGCGGAGGCGCGGCGCAACGACGCCCTCGCCGCCGGCCTGCAGGCCGAGCAGGCCCTCGCCGCCGGCGAGGCGGACGTCGCGACCCGGGCCTTGCTGGAGGAGTTCCTCCCCGCCCTGCGGGCCGCGGCGGCGGCGGCGGCGCGCAACCGGGCCATGCTCGAACGGCTCCTCGCCGTTTCCTTCGTCGCCAACGACGCCCTCGACGACGACGACTTTGACCACTACCTCGCCGTCTCCGGCAACGAGGACCGCTTCCTCTACAGTAGCCGCCGCGGGCGGGCGGACTACGCCGCGGCGTTCCGCGACTTCGGCCTCGACCCGGTCGCGCTGTCGCCTTCCGAAGCGGCCCGCGCCCTGGCCGGCGAGGCGATCCCGGCGGCGTTGCTCGACGCCCTTACCGACTGGCTCCGGCTGACCGACCCGGGGCCGGAACGCGACCGGCTCGCCGCCGTCCTCCGCCTCGCCTCGGCCGACCCGCTGCGCCGACGCGTCCTCGACGCCGCCGGCGCGGAGGACCGGGCCGCCCTGCTCGCCCTGGCGGCGGACGACGCGACGCCGGCCCTGCCGCTGCCGCTGCTGCTCCTCCTCGCCGACGGCCTGTTCCAGGCGGAGGAGGCCCCCGCGGCGATCGGCCTGCTACGGCGAACGCACACCGCCCGTCCGGGCGAGTTCTGGCTGAGCAACAAGCTCGGCGAGTTCCTCATGTTCACCGGCTCGCGCACCCCGGTCCGCGTCGCCGAGGCGACGCGCTACTTCACGGCGGCCCTGGTCGTCCGCCCTGGGAGCACCGTCGCCCGTATCAACCTCGGCGACGCGCTCACCTTCCTCGGCGAGTACGACGAGGCGATCGACACGTACCGGCTCGCCGTCGCCGAACGCAACGACCTGGTCTTCGCCCGGACGAAGCTGGCGATCGGCCTGGCCGTCGCCGGCCAGCACGACGACGCCCAGGCCGAGAGCCGGCGGGCGCGCGACCTCCGGCCGGCCTCGGCCTGGGTGCTCCAGTCCCACGGCTCCGTCTGCGCGGTCGTCGGCCGACCCGCCGAGGCGGCGGAAGCGTTCCGGGCCGCCCTCGCCCGCTCCCCGGACGTCGCCGCGTACCACTCCGGCCTGGGCAAGGCGCTCTCCGAACTGGGCGAACACGACGCGGCGGTCGCCGAGCACCGCGAGGCGGTCCGCCTCAAGCCGTCCGGCACGACGTGGGCCGACCTGGGCGAGACCCTGCTGCGCCGCAACCAACCCGGCGACCGGGCCGCCGCCCGCGCCGCCGTCGCAGAGGCGGCCCGGCTCCAGCCGCGCTCCGGCCGGACGTTGCTCGCCCAGGCCGCGCTCTCCGAGAGAGACGGTCTCCGCGACCAGGCCATCGACGCCCTCCGCGGGGCGGTACGCGTCGCCGAGCACGACTCCGGGGCGTGGTGGCAGCTGGGGCAGATCCTCCGCCGCGACCGGCGGATGGACGAGGCGGCGCACGCCCTCCGGGAGGCGATCCGTCGCGGCCCGCCGCGGGGGCCCCGCCGCGCGGCGCTCCTGCGCGACCTGGCCGGCGTCCTCGGCGATCGCGGCGACCTGGCCGGGGCGGTCGCCGCCTGCCGCGACGGTGTCGCCGCCGCCCCGGCCGACCCGGCGAGTTGGGCCGCCCTGGGCGACGCCCTCCGCGACGCCGGTGACCCGCGCGACGCGGCCGGGGCGTATCACGAGGCGGTCTACCTCCGGCCGGGCCACGTCGATGCCCGCTCTCGCCTGGTCGAACTCCTCGTCGAGCAGGGCCGGCTCGACGACGCGCTCGCCCTGTGCGCTGACGCCCCGGAGCCGGTCGATCGGGAGTTCCGTCTCCGTCGCGCCCGCCTGCTGCTCGACCGCGACCGGGCGGACGAGGCCCTCCGGGTCGTCGGCCCCCTCATCGCTCGGGTCGTCCGGCCGGACGGGGCCGCCTGGCATTTGCGCGGGCTCGCCCTCCGCCGCCTCGGCAAGCTCGACGAAGCGATCGACGCCCTCCAGAAGGCCGTGGGTGCCCCGCCGGCGGCGGACCTGTCCTTCGTCCAGGCGAGCCACGACCTCGGCGACGCCCTGCTGGAGCGGGCCGGGCCAGACGGCGGCCCCGACGCCGCGCGGGGGCACGCCTACCGCGCCTGGGCCCTGTCGGAGTCCGGCCTGCCGGTCCCGGCCGCCGCGGCGTACCGCGAGGCGATCCGGTTCGACCCCGACGAGCCCCGCCACCGCGTCTCCCTGGGGCAGACGCTCTTGAAGGCCCACCAACCGGAGGAGGCCCTCGCCGCCTTCGACGAGGCGCTTCGCCTCGCCCCGAGCGATCCGAAGGCCCGCCGCGGTCGCGGCGTCGCATTGCACGAGTTGGGCCGGCTCGACGAGGCGACCCGGGTCCTGGAGGCGGCCCGGAAGGCGGCGAAAGGCGACCAGGCGACGACGAAGGCCCTGGCCGCCGTGCTACGCGACCGCGGCGCGTTCGGCGACGCGGCCGAACTGTTCGACCGGGCCGACGACGCCGACCAGGCGGCCGACTGCCGCCGGCTCGCCGACGTGGCCGTCCGGCTGCCCTCCGGTGCGGGCCGGAGCGACCCTCTGCCGGCGGAGGAGTTGCTCCCCCTGGCCGAAGCGGCCGCGGCGCTCGACCGGCCGGCCTTCGCAGCCCGGCTCTTTCTCAAGGCCCTGCCCGACGACGACCCGGCCGGCGACCGTAGGCTGCGCAACCGGGCGGTCGAGGCCGCCGTCCGGGCCGGCCTCGGCGAGGCGGACGGCAAGGATCTCGACGACCCCCAGCGGGCCGCCGTGCGCCGCCAGGCCCTCGACCGGCTCCGGGCCGCCGTCCAGCTCGCGACCGCCCGGATCGGCCACGGCACGAACCCGGACCGGGCGACGGCCCTCGAAGTGATCGGCGAGCTGCGCCGCTGGCAGCGCTCGCCCGCCCTGGCCGGCGTCCGCGACGCGACGGGACTCGGCCGGCTGCCGGTCCAGGAACGCGGCCGCTGGCGGGCCGTCTGGGAGGAGGTCGCCGCCCTGCTCCGCCTGGCCGAGCTACTCCACGCCCGCGACGACGTGTCCTGGGAGCCGGACCGGCCATGAACCTGCGCCTCGACGTCCTCCTCGCCCGCCTCCGCGCCGACGCGCCGGCCATCCTCGCCGCGATCGACGCCGACCCGCTCCTGCTCAAGAAGACGAGCGGCGACCTCGTCCTGGCCAACGCCAGCCTCGAACTCTACACGCCGCAAGCCGAGCACCAGCTCTACGCCAAGGGCATCGTCTATCGGCGCGACCCGTTCCGGCTCGTGTCCCTGCCGCTGGTCAAGATCTACAACCTCGGCGAACGCGACGTCACCGCCGACGATCTGGCGGCTATCCTCGGCGAGGGCGACGTCCGGCTGCGCTTCTTGCGCAAGCTGGACGGCTCGCTCGTCCAGGTGTTCGCCGACGCCGGCCGGCTCTGGTTCACGACGCGCGGCATGATTGAGGGGTCGCGGGCTGGGCCGGACCGCGACGAGGCTCGCGCCGGGTTCGACTTCCTCGGCACCGCCCGGGCGTTGCTGCGACGCCAGGCCCCGCACCTGGTCGAGGAGCCGGATCGCCTCGCCGGCCACACGCTGCTGTTCGAACTGCTCCACCCCGGCGCGCCGCACGTGACGCAGTACGGCGACCGGGAGGATCTCGTCCTGCTCGGGGCGTTCGACCGCGGGCGGTTCGCCTACCTCGGTTATGAGGAACTCGTCGCCCTGGCGGACCGTCTCGGCCTGCCGGTCGTCGATGCGCTCGACCCGGCCGGCGACACGCTCGCCGAGCGGATCGCCGGCCTGCTCGCCGCCCTGAGCGGCACCGACCAGGAGGGGAGCGTCCTGAACTTCGAGCGCGGCGGCGAGGTCGTCTACCGTGTCAAGGTCAAGACGCCGGACTACCTGCGCCTGCTCCGGGCGATGGCCCTGTGCAGCTACGACCGGGCCGAGGCGATGCTTGACGCGCGGCCGGACTTGCGCACCTGGGACGACTTCGAGGCCCACCTGCGAAGCCTCGGCCGGGACGAGGTGCCGGAGGAGATCCTGCCGTACTACCGGCCGCACTTCGAGCGCTATTGGGCGTATCTGGCGGTGTGCGAGCAGCTGCGCGCCTGGGCGGTGCGCCGCGTCGTGACGGTCAACGCCGGGCTCGACCCGGCATTGAACCACGGAACGCCGGCCCACCGGAAGGCATTCGCCGTCGCGGTGGTCGGAACGCCGGGGATGCCCCTGTTGTTCTCGGCCCTGGACGGCCGACTCGACCTGACCGCCCTACGCCGCATCGCCCGCGATCTCGACGAGGCCCGCGAGCTTTTCGCGCGCGTGCAAGGCCAATCCGCCCCGTGACCGAACTTCCGTTGAGAGCGCCCCCGGCCCGGCCTATAATCCAACCGTGGGAAAGGAGCCACCGCATGGGAAGGGGTCGGGCGTCATGGCCACCTGCATCCTGCGACCGCCGGTCGACGAGCTGGTCTTCCAGCTCTATGGCCGCCCCGTCCACCCCGAGTTCTTCGACATCCTCGCCGTACGGAAGATTCACCGCGAGGACTACAACCTGACGGTCTGGATCACGCGCACCGGCCACGTCGTGACGTGGGAGAACCCCGACGTCGTCCTGACCGAGGTCGCCACGTCGCGGGCCGACGAGCTGCCGGACCGCCGCCGCCTGATCAACTTCCGCCTCAAGAGTGAACAGTCGAAGGCGCTGCGCTGCGCCCACGGCATCTCGTACCAGATGAGCTTCCAGGTCGAGGTCCTGCCGCCGGAGATCTTCTTCCAGGTCCACGACGAGATCCTCGCCGACGGGACGAAGCGCGGCTTCCTGCACAACTTCGTGCCGCACCACCGGCTCAACCTCGCCCCGCTCGGCTACCTGTCCGCCGAGGCCCGCCCGGGCCTGCTCCTGGTCACGTCGTTCCACACGTTCCCCGACGAGTACACCGTCGTCAAGACGCAGTCGCTCATCGAGCGCGACCGGCCCCCGGCGTGAATTGCTCTGGCAGCGGGGCGACCGAACCGGCACAATGCTCCCAGGATAGGCACTGTCCCGGAGTATTCTCGGAGGACCCCCGACCATGCGGGTAATTCTGGCACTCGGCTTGCTCGCGACGATGACCCCGTTCCTGCCGCCGGCGGAAGCGCAGCAGCCGGCCGGGACGCTGACCTTGAAGAACCCGCGCCTCGTCTTCGGCCTGTTCGGCCAGGAGCGCAAGGAGGCGAAGCTCCTCGCCGGCGACGTCTTCTGGCTCGCCTACGACATCGACGGCATGATGGTCGCCCCGGACGGCGAGGTGCGCTACAGCATCGGCCTGGAGCTCAAGAGCAAGGACGGCAAGTCGATCTTCAAGGAGGCCCCGAAGGAGCTCAAGGCGGTCAACTCGCTCGGCACCGGCCAGAAGCCGGCCTTCGCCTACCTCCAGATCGGCACCGACACGCCGCCGGGCGAGTACACCGTCAACCTCGAGGTGACCGACCTGGCCGCCAAGCTGAAGAAGGATCTCAGCTACAAGTTCGAGGTGCTGCCGCCGCGCTTCGGCTTCGTCCACGTCGGCCTGAGCCAGCGCAACCTCGACCCGACCCCGCCGATCGCCGTCCCGGGCCAGATCCTCACCGTCCACTTCGCCCTGGTCGGCTTCGAGCTGAGCGGCGAGAAGAAGCAGCCGAACGTCAGCATCCAGATGGACGTCGTCGACCAGGCGACCGGCAAGAACGTCCTGCCGAAGTCGATCCTCGGCGAGATCAAGGAGGTCGACAAGGAGGAGTTCAAGAAGCTCATCCCGTGGACGCACGAGCTGGCGATGAACCGGCCCGGCAAGTTCAAGGTGAAGGCCCTCGCGACGGACAACAACACGAAGAAGACGGCGACGGTCGAACTGGACTTCACCGTCCTGGACGGCAAATAATACCAGCGGGGGCCGCCTTCGGCCCCCGCCCCTTTTCCGCAGTGAGATGGCACCGATGAGTTCCCTCGACGAGCGGATCGACTCGTTCCGCAAGATGGCGGCCGACTTCCCCGACGACGAGCTGGCCCAGTACCGGCTCGGCCAGCTGCTCGCGGAGGCCGGCCGGCACGACGACGCGGCGGCGGCGTTCCGGCGGACGCTCGAGCTGAGCCCGCATTTCTCCAAGGTCTACTCGCTGCTGGCCCAGTCCTACAAGGCGCTGGGCCGGAACGAGGAGGCGCTCGCGACGGCCCAGGCCGGCTACAAGGTCGCTGCCGAGCGCGGCGACAACATGCCGCGCGACGAGATGGGCCGCCTCATCACCGAGCTGGGCGGCACGACGCCGCAGCTGGCCCTGCCGACCGGGCCGGCGGCCAGTGGCGGGGGCGGCGTCGTCGGCGTCGATGGCTTCCGCTGCCAGCGGCGTGCGTGCGCCGCCGGGGCGCGGGCCCGTCAGCTGCCCAAGCCGCCGACGTCGGACGACCTCGGCCGCGAGATCCACGCCAAGGTCTGCGCCGACTGCTGGAACGACTGGCTGCGCAACTTCAGCGTCAAGGTCATCAACGAGCTGCGCCTCGACCTGAGCAGCGACCGCGGCCAGAAGGAGTACGACCGCTACCTGCGCGAGTTCCTCGACCTCGACCAGGGGGCGACGAGCCTGCCGCAAACATGACCACCGCGTCGGAATACCTGGTCCGCCACGGCCGGCTCGGCGACTTCGGCCGCTTCCGGGCCGAGCCGGCCTTGCTGTGCGTCCGGGGGGAACGCGTCGTCGTCCGGACGCACCGCGGTCTAGAGCTGGGCGAAGTCCTCGGCGCGGCTGGGGCGGAGCACGTCCCCTTCCTGCCGAACGTCACCGTCGGGGCGCTCGTCCGCCACGCGACGGCCGCCGACCTGGCGCGCGACGGCGACCTGGCCGGCGTCGCCGTCGCGCTGCTGGCCCGGGCCGCGGAACTGGCCGCGACGCTCGACCTGCCGCTGGAATTCCTCGACGCCGAGGTGCTCCTCGACGGCAAGCGCGGCGTGCTGCACCACCTCTCCGCCGGGCCGGGCGACCCGCGCGACGTCGTCTCCGCCCTCGCCCGGGAGTTCGACCTGACGATCGAGCTGTGCGACCTGTCCGAGGTGCCGCCGGAAGCGGAGCCGGAAGGGTGCGGCTCCGGCGGCTGCGGCTCGTGCGGCAGCGGCGGCGGGTGCGGCTCGTGCGGCAGCAAGAAGAAGGAAAGCCGCGAGCACTTCTCGCGGCTGCGCGACGAGATGGAGCGCCGCCGGGTGCCTCTCCTGTAGGGCAGGTCAGTACAGCAGCGTCGCCAGCCGGGCGCGGTAGTCGTTCGCCAGCGGGTGGTTCGCCCCAAGGGCGTAGAAGATTTTTACCATCACCTCGCGCACCTTCGCGTTCGCCAGGGCGTAGTCGCGCTCCGCGGCGAGCATCAGCTTCGCCAGCGCCTCGTCGTAGTCGCCGCGCGCCGCCAGCAGGCAGCCCAGGTCGTACGCCGCCTGGCCGGACTTCGGCTCCGCGTCGATGCGCTGCCGCAGCGTCGCCTCGTCCTCCGTCGAGGTTGTCAGCTTGCGGAAGAAGATGCCCGACTTGAGCTTCTCCGCCTCCTCGGCCGCGTCGCCTTCCAGCGTCAGTTCATCGAGGTAGGCGACCGCGTCGTCGGTCTTGTTTTGGGCGATCAGGCTCCGCGCGATACCCAGCTGCGCCTCGGTCCGGTCCGGATGCTCCGCGGCGATCTTGCGGTAGGCCGCCTCGGCCTTGGCCGGGTCGCTCGCCTCGAGCTTCTTCGCTGCGGCGAGGTCCTTGTCGATCTGCTCGAGCGGGGCGAGCTGGTCGAACAGTTGCCGGAGCTGGGCCTCCGGCTGCACGCCGTCGAAGCCGCCGCGCATCCGGCCCTGGAAGATGACGCGGACGGCCGGGATGCTCTCGATCTGGAACTGCTGCGCCAGCGGCCCCGCCTCATCGACGTTGACCTTCGCCAGGATGACGCGGCCCTTCTTCTCGGCGACGAGCTTCTCCAGGAGCGGCGTCAGCTGCCGGCACGGCTCGCACCACGGGGCCCAGAAATCGACGAGGACCGGCTTCTCCTTGGAGATCTCGACGACCTCCTTGACGACGTTCGCCTCGGTGACGTTGATGACCCAGCCGCTGGCAAGTTCGCTCATGACGTCACCCTTCAGCAGATTAGCTCCGCGATCGGCTCCTCCGTCAGGATACGGACCGCCGCGTCGGCCGGCACGCCCAGCCGGCGGTACAGCGACGCGACGAGCCGCCCCGGCGTCACCGGCCGGTCGGTCGGCTCCGCCGCGTGGCGGTCCGTCGCGCCGATCACCTGGCCGCCGGGCAGACCGCCGCCGGCCAGCAGGACCGTCCACGCCCCCGGCCAGTGGTCGCGACCGCCGCGGGTGTTCATCCGCGGCGTCCGGCCGAACTCCCCCGCCGCGACGACGAGAGTCGACTCCAGCAGGCCGCGCTGGTCCAGGTCGAGCAGCAGGGCCGTGTACGCTTGGTCGAACGCCGGGCAGACCGTGTCGCGGTAGTCGGCGAGCGTCGTCGGCAGGACGTGGTCGTCGGCGTGGCAGTCCCACGACATCGTGTCGTAGAGGCGCGTAAACATGTTGACCGTGACGCAGCGCGTGCCGGCCTCGACCAGCCGGCGCGCGTGCAGGCACGCCCGGCCGAAGTGCCCGGAGCCGTAGCCTTCGTCGGTCGTATCCGCCACGTCGAGGAAGGTCGGGTTGTTGGCCGCGCCGAGCGGGCCGGCTCCCTGGCCGTGGCTGATGCTGACGCCGGTGCTGCCGATCGGCCCGCCGAGGACGACCCACGGCGCGCCGTGGTGCCGCGACAGCACCGCGCCGAGGTGCGGCACCTCGTTATCGGCGGCGTGTAGCCGGCCGCACTGGATCAGCTGGTGGCCCGTCTCGTGGATCGGGGCGGCGTCGTGGTGTAGCGACCGGACGAGAGTCACCCGGTCGAGGACGCCCGCCAGGAGGGGGAAGTTGTCGCTGAGCAGGACGCCAGGGACGCGGGTGCGCGTCACGCCGAACGGGCCGCGGATGTCGCTCGGGGCGTCGGGTTTCGGATCCCAGGTGTCGAGCTGGCTGGGTCCGCCGACGAGGAGCAGGAAGATGCAGGAGACGTCGGACCGTCGCGGCGTGTCGGCCAGGAGGCCCGGGGCGGCCAGGGCGGCGGCCCCGAGCGTGCCGGCACGCAGGAAGTCGCGACGGTTCAGGGACGGGTCGTGGTGCGGCATGGCGTGCTCCCAGCGTTCCGGGGTTCGGATCGTGGGATCATCGTACCCGCCGCGACGCGCGAAGCAACGGGAAAGGGCCGGCTCACCAGCGGACGCCCCAGCCGCGGACGCCCCAGCCGCGGACGCCCCAGCCGCCACCCCAACCGCCGCCCCAGCCCCAGCCGCCGCCCCAGCCCCAGCCACCGCCGACGCGGACGCCGACGCCGACCTTGCCGCCGCCGGCGACCTGTTCCAGTTCCAGGTCGGTCAGCTCGGCAGGCGTGTTGTGCTCGTTCATGGATGCTCCTTCCGTGCAACGGGGTCAGAAGTCGTCGCGGCACGCCCTTCGTCGGTCGTGCCGAGCTATTTTAGCAAGGTGGGACGACGGGGCAACCTGGGGCCCTTTGGCGTGCGGCGAATCCTCGTCGCACGACAATAACGCCAGACCGGAAGAGGGTGCCGGTGTCGGCACGCAAGCGAGAGGAAGCGGCTCAGGGCCGGGTCCGGGCCAACGCCAGGTCGTGCGCCTCGGTCGCCGTCAGATCGTGGCCCGGCAAGGCCGCCGCCTTTGCCGCGTCGGCGAGCCACTTCTGGGCGGCGGCCCCCTGGCCGAGTTTCGCCCAGACGCGGTGCAGATACCAACAGACGCGGGCGCTGTCCGGCCGGGCCTGCCGGGCGCGCATCAGGTGGACCGTCGCCTGGCAGAGCAGGCTCTCCGGCGAGTCGTCGGCCGGGTCTTTCCGTTCCGCCTTCAGCCAGGCGAGCCAGTACAGGCCGACGCCGCGGTGGAGCTGCTCGCCGTGGGTGTCGTCGCGCCGGGCGGCGATCTCCATGAGGCGAGTGTGGGCCTGGAGCAGGTGCGCGATCGGCTTCTGGTCGCCGCGCTGGACATCGCCGACGAAGCGGTGCCACTGCGCCTCTGCCGCGTCGAACCGGCCGAGGCGGGTCAGCAGCTCGGCATAGTGCGACCGGGCCGCGGTCTGGCCCGGCTCGACGGCGACGTAGCGGGCAAGCCACGGCAGGGCGTCGGCGTCGGCCCCCTTGTGCAGGTGGGCCGCCGCCAGGCTGAGGAAGTTGCGCGCCAGGGTCGGGTCGAGGGCCAGGCTGCGCGTGTAGCGGTCGATCGCCTCGTCGGGCCGGTCCTTCAACAGGGCGTCCTGCCCCTCCTGCCACAGGCGCACCGCCGGGGCGAGCGGCTCGGCGGCGGATGCGGCGGCGAGGCAGGCCAGGGCGACGAGCGAACGCGAGGGGAAAGTGCGCATACGGCAGGGCTCCGCGACCGGGCGAACGAGCGGGATCTGCCGGTTGTATCGAGCCGGGCGAAGCGACGGGATCAGCGAAAAATAGACAACACGCGAACGACCCGCCGGGGCGGGTCGTTCGGGCGGTTCACTCGACCTGCATGTGCTCGCTGAGTTTGGCGAGGGCCTCGCTCTCGATCTGACGCACGCGCTCGCGCGTCAGGCCGAGCCGTTCGCCGATCTCCTTGAGCGTCTTCGGCTCCTCGTCATCCAACCCGAACCGCATGCGCAGGACGGTCGCCTCGCGCTTGTCCATTTTGGAAAGCAGGTCGAGGACGTGGTGCAGGTCGTCCGCCTCGACCATCTCGGCGTCGGGCGTTTTCGTATGGCCGTCCATGAGCATCTCATCCAGCGACCAGCCGGAATCGACCTGGTCCGACTGCGGCGCGGAGTTCTGGATGCGGATCGCCTTCTTGATGATGTTGAGTTTCTTCTTCGGCAGGTCGAGCGCCTTGGCGACCTCCTCCTGGGTCGGGGCCCGGCCGAGTTCCTCCTGCAACTTCGCCGTCGCCCGCCGCCACTTCGCCAGCAGTTCGACCATGTAAGCCGGGATGCGAATCGTCTTGCCGGTGTTGACGAGGGCCCGCTTGATGGACTGCTTGATCCAGTAGCTGGCGTAGGTGCTGAAGCGGGTGTTCATCGACGGGTCGAACCCCTCGACGGCCCGCAGCAGGCCGAGGTTCCCTTCCTCGATGAGATCCTGTAATCCGAGGCCCTTCCCGGTGTAGGCGCGGGCGATGTTCACCACGAGGCGCAAGTTCGCCCGCACCATGCGGTCGCGGGCCTCGATGTCGCCGCGTTCGATCCGGTACGCGAGGAGCTTCTCCTCCTCGGCGTTGAGGAGCGGCGTCTCGTTGATTTCGCGGAGGTAGGTTTCCAGCGGCGACTGGACCGAGTCAGTCCGATGACGGCGAGGTCGTGGCATGGGGGGAGGTTTCCAGCTCGTTGCGGGGTACCAGTCAACTTGCCCTAGATTACGCAGACTGACGCATCGGTCGCAAGACGAGAGCTTACCCCGTCATTGAGATTTTGCGTTTCTTGCCCGCATACTCGGGTTTGCCGGCATTTTGTATCGTCCGTTGACTCCGCGATTCTCGCGTTGTCCAGCCGGCGGAGAGCGCCCCGTTTGCTTTTCTGACCGCGGATTCAGCAGGGATATCGCGGCCGTCACATCCGGCAAGAACGGGACAATCGGTTGGATAGGAACCGCGAACGGGCGGTTCCGAAGTTGAGGGGAGAGATTGGATTTGTCTTTTCCGATCCCAACGGATTCCTGCCCGGGAAGAATCCTGCCCGGGCGGAACGGACGCGGGGGATTTCAACGCCCGGGCTGAGGCTCGACGATGACGCCCTTCCCGGCCAGGACGGCCGCCACCCGGCCGAGCACCTCGCGCCGGGCCGCGTCGCGCTCGGTCAGCTCGCGGATGAAGTAGCGCAGCACGTACCGGACGTAGTACGTCCCGGTCATCGAGACGGACATCTCCTCGACGTCGACGTCGCGACCGTCGGACAGGACCGGGCCGCCGCACGCCGCGAGGGCCTGCTCAATCCAGCCGGACACCTCGCCGACCGGGTGGACCGCCGGGACGAGGACCGGCACCGCGTCGAGGGTCTGGCCGCCGGCCCGGGTCTGGTTGACGACGCGGGCCTCGGTCACCTGGCGGTTCGGGATGTTGATCGCCACGCCGGACGAGTCGCGCAGGCGCGTGACGCGCCACGTCAGGCCGACGACCTGGGCCGGCTCGGCGTCGCCGATGCGGATCGTGTCGCCGATCGAGAACGGCCGCTCCAGGAAGATGATCAGCCCGCCGAGGATGTCGGAGATGGCGTGCTGGGCCGCCAGGCCGATCGCCAGGCCGCCGATGCCGAGGCCGGCCAGGATGGCGGTGATGTCGAACCCGAGTGTGCTCAGGATCATCACCAGCGCGGTCGTGTAGACGATCAGCTTCAGGAACGCCTGCAGGAAGGCGACGACGAGCTTGGCGTGCAGCTGTGTCCCGTCCCGGTCGGCGGTCGCCCGCTGGAGCACGGCCGTCAGCAGGCGCGGCAGCAGCCAGGCGGCCAGCAGGATGAGGCCGATCTTGCCGACGATCCACAGGACGCCGTCGCGTCGGACGGCGAACAGATCCTGGCGGGCGCGGGCGACCTCGGTCGTTGATGGGGTACCGGTCGCGGCGTCGGAAACGGCGTCGGCCCCCGGGAAGGCCGGCGACGGCTCGACCCGGCCGCCCAGGGCGCGAATCCGTCGCAGGTTCGTCCCGTACGCGGCGGCGAGGGCCCCGAGCCGGTCCTGGGACGCGCCCAACTCGGCCGGCAGCCCGGCCGGCGAGAGGCGGCCCTCGACCAGGGCGTCCCAGCGCCGGGCCGCCTCGACCTGGAGCAGCCGGTCGAAAAGGGCGGCGTTCGCCTCCTGGACCGCCGCCGGGCGGTCCTTCTCGGCGACGGCGACCGGGCGGGGCAGCTGCTTGCCCGTCCGGGCCTGGTACGCCCGGAGTAGTTCGTCCGCCTCGTCTGGCTTCAGCCGGGCCTTCGCCAGGAGGGCCTCCTCCTCGCGCTGCCGGTCGAGCGTGGCGACCGCCCCGCGCAGCAGCGGCCGGGCCTTCTCGAGCAGGGCCGCCTCCTGGCGGGCCAGTTCGACCAGCTTGTCGGCCTTGCCCTTCGCCTCGTCCAGGGTCTTCTGCTGCTCCTCCAGGGCGACCGCCTCGCGATAGTAGCCGTGCAGCACCTCGCCGCGCGCCTTCGCCGGCGCGGAGCCATCGACGCGCAGGAACGTCTCCAGCCAGGTGTCCTCGTCGCGCTCGCGGTCGAGGGCGGCCTGGTCGAGCCGCTTCTCGTCCGCCTCGGGGCGGTCCTTCCGGTCGCGCTGGTACTCGCGGTCGAGGCGCTGCAACTCGGCGAGGAGGTCGAGCCGCTGCGACGCGAGGGCCAGCGTCTCCTTGAGCAAGGCGTCCAGGGCGGCGATGTTGGCGTCGACCTTGCCGAGGGCCTCCGCCTCCTGGCGCGTCCGGGCCTGGGCGGCGACGAGGGCCGACGCGGCGGCGTCGAGTTTGGTCAGGTCGTCGCGGCGCAGGGCGGCCGGGACGCCGTCCGGCACGTCGTCGGCCTTCAGCTCGCCCCGGCCGAGGCGCTTCTTGAGATCGACCGCCGCGGCGTAGCGGCGAAGGGCCAACTCGCGGCCCACGCCGAGGTCGGCGGCGTGGGCCTCGGCGGCCTTCTCCAGGGCGGCGAGGGCCTTGCGCAACTCGGCGTCCACCTGCCCCTGTTCCTCGGCGACGCGCACCCGGCCCGCGAGGATCTCCTGGAAGCCCTGCACCGACAGCGGGTCGGCCTTCTCCGGCTCCTTGGCCTTGCCCTTGTCCTTCGGGTCGGCCTGCTTCGGCTCAGGCGTCGGCTTCGGGGCCATTTCCTTCATCATCGCTTCCATGCCGGCCGACATGCCGGTCGTGCCGCCGGGAGGGGCGCGGTCCAGTCCGGCGTGCTTCTTCAGCTCGTCGAGCAGGCGCTGCTTCTCCGGCTGTGACTCGGCCTCGGCCACGCGGACGAACGGGTCGCGCAGCGCCTGGCGGCGCTGCCGCAGCGCCGCGACGGCGTCACGGGCGCGGGCCAACTCTTCCTCCTGTTTCTTCAGCGCCGGCGACCGCTCGCTCAGGGCCTTGTCCGCCTGGGCGAACGCGGCGACCACCTCGGCGGCACTCCGCTGCCGCAGGTCCTGCTCGAACGCGAGGACGCGCTGGCCGGCCTCCTGGGCCTGGCGCAGGTCGGCGAGGCGCTTGCCAGCCGCCTCCTCTGCGGCGCGGGCCGCGGCCGCCTGGGGGGCGAGGTCGGCCAGCTCGGCGCGCGCCTTCTCGACCGCGGCGAGGACCGGGCCGGCGGCGTCGGTCAGGGCCTTGCCGCGCTCGGCGATCGCGGCCGGGTCGAGCCCCTTCGGAAGGTCGGACGGGGTGCCGTCCTTGGCGGCCGCCTTCTCGATCGCCCCGGCGGCGACCTGGACCTTGAACAGGTGGTCGCCGAGGACGGCCGCCTCGCCCTCGACGTTGCCGCCCTGCTCGATCACGACCTGGTCCGCGGCGCGGAGGGCGTCGAGCGCCTCGGCCCGGGCGGCGGCGTGGCGTTGCTGGGCCTGGGCCGCCTCGACCCCGGCGGCGAGGTCGTCCGGCCGGGTGGCCTTCGTCTCGGATGGCCGCAACGCCTCCAGCCGGCCGCGTTTCTCGGCCGCGCCGGCCTCGCCCGACCGGAAGTGGCGCAGGGCGAGGTTGAACGCTCCGGCGAGCCCCGCCTCCTCGTCGTGGAGCCGGGCCAGTTCCGTCCGCAGGTCGGCCAGCGACCGGTCGGCGTACTCCTTCTCGACCTCCTGGCGCTTCTGCTGTCGGGCGTACTTCCGGTCGGCCTGGGTGACGGCGGCCTCCGCGTCGAGGACGGCCTTCTTCGCCGCGTCGAAGCGCTGCCCGGCGGCTTGCAGCTCCTTCTGGGCCGCCTCGGCTTTCTGCTTCCACTGCGCCTGCTCGGTGGCGAGGTCGCGCTTCCGCTGGGCGACCGCCTCGTCGGTCAGGCCTCGCGGCACCGCGTCGGCGGGCAGGGTGCGGTCCTCGACGCGCAGCCGGGCCTCGACGACGACGGCGTCCAGGTCGTCGAGCACGTTGGCGAACGCCGTGGCGGCCGAGGTACACCCCTCGACCGCGAGCACGGCGCGTTCGCCGAGGGCCTTCTCCGCCCGGGTCCGGTCGAACCGCTGCTTGAGGGCGTCGAGCCGGCCGCGAGCCCGGTCGAGGCCGGCCCGTGCCGTTTCGAGCGGGTCGCCCTTGTCCGGGACCGCCTCGTCGGGCGGGACGACGACGGCTGCCGTTTGCTGACGGGCGCGGTCGAGCTGCAGCTCGACGGCGGCCAGTTCGCGCCGCTGGGCCAGGTACGCCGCCGACCCCTTGTCGAGGGCCAACTGGCCGAGCTTGAGCAACTCGTCGTTGGCGACCTTGTGCAGATCGACCTTGCGCGGCTCCAGCTTGTCCACCGCCTGCGGCTGTGCCCCGTTCGCGAGGAGGGCGACGAGAACGAGCAGGCCGACGACTTGAACCGCTCGACGTGACGATTGTCGAAACATGGACGAGGTCTCCGAGGTGGGCACCGCCCATTCTACGGACCGGTCGGCCTGTAACCGTGGCGGCCCGGTCGGGTTGACCCTACGACCAGGCGAGGAGGCGACGTGCCATGCGCGACCCATTCCCGAACCCGCCGGAAGGCACCCCCGAGCAGATGGTGCGCCGCCAGCTCGACGAGGCGGCGCGCGCCGTCGATGGCGACGCCGTCGTGGACCGCGCCTTCGCCCGGCTCGACGCCCCGGCGACGCTGCCGCTGCTGCGCCGGCGGTGGCGGACCGCCGTGGCGGCCGGCCTGGTCGCGGCCAGCGTTGCCCTCGGCCTGCTGTATCTCGCCCAGCCGGTCGTCTTCGCCGGGCCGGACCGCCTCGTCGAGGAGGCGCTCCAGGCCAACGCCACGGAGGTCGATCGCGGCTACCTGCTCCAGGTGCAGCGCCTCGGCCCGGACGGCGAGCCGTTCGGCCCATCGCTGCGTGAGAGCCACCTGTGGACGCGCGGCGACCGCTACCGGATCGACGCCCTCGGCCCGGAGCGGGGCAGCTTCGGCCAGGACGAGAATCGCCGCATCTGGGCCGCCCCGACCCGCGCCGCCGGGGCGTACTACGACCCGGACGAGGCACCGGAAAAGCTCGCCCTGGCGAGCGACCTGCGCACCCTGCGCGTGGATTTGCTCCTGGCCCAGCTGACGCGCAACTTCGACCTGCGCTGGGACGCCGGCCCGCCCGACGCGCCGGGGACGCGGCGCATCCTCGCCCTGCCGCGCGGCGAGCGGCCGGCCGTCGGCACCCGCCAGGTCGTCCTGGAGGTCGAGCCGGGCAGCAAGGTCGTCCGCCGCCTGGTCGTCGATCGGGTCCGGCCGACGGTCGGCCCGGTGCGGATCACGCTCGTCTGGTTCGGCAACCGGGCCAAGCCGGACGCGTACTACCACCTCGACGACGCCGTCGAGCCGGCCGCGCCGCGCTACGACCGCGGCCAGCCGCTGCTGCGCGGCAAGGTCATCTTCGACACGATCCGCCGGTTCGGCTCGCCGGTCGCCGGGTGACGGCCGCCGCGATCTGTCACATCCCGCGCCGTCCGCCGTACCTGGATAGTCTCCCATCGCAAGGACGGATCGCCGCGCACTCGTACGCCTCCGACACGTCTTGCCCCATTCCCGAGGTGCCCCATGGCACAGCCGACCTTCGAGGTCCATCCCCTCCGCCCCGGCGTCCGCGCCGACGGTCCGACCACGCTCGACGTCCTGCTCCGCATCGTCCCGCCGATCCCCGACGCGATCGGCGAACGGCCCGCCCTGAACATCGGCCTCGTCCTCGACCGCTCCGGCTCGATGGGCGGCGAAGGCAAGCTGCCCTACGCCCTGGCCGCCGCCCGCCTGTTGATCGAACAGCTCACCCCGCGCGACCGCGTCTCCCTCACCATCTTCGACGACGCCGTCCAGACGCTCGCCCCGTCGGCCCTGGCGGCGGACCGGCAGCGCCTGCTGGAGATGCTGCCCGGCATCCACCCCGGCGGCAGCACCGCCCTGCACGACGGCTGGCGCGAGGGCTTCGCCCAGGTGCAGCCGCACGTCCAGACGGGGGCGCTCGACCGCGTCCTGCTCCTGACCGACGGCCTGGCGAACGTCGGCGAGGTCAACCCGGACGTGATCGCCACCGGCGTCAAGCAGGCGGCGTTGCAGGGCGTCAGCACCAGCGCGATGGGCGTCGGGGCCGACTACAACGAGGACCTGCTCGAGGCGATGGCCCGCTCCGGCGACGGCAACTACTACTACATCCAGTCGCCGGATCAGCTGCCGGCGATGTTCCAGACGGAGCTGCTCGGCCTGATGGCCCTCGTCGGCCGACAGGCGACGCTGGCGATCGAGCTGGCCCCGGGCGTCGTGCTGCGCGACGTGTTCAACGACCTGGAGCGCGACCCGGACGGCCGACTGCTGCTGCCGAACCTGGTCGGTGGCTTGCCGGTCGAGGTGGTGCTGCGCTTCGAGGTCGCCGCCCGGACGGAGGCCGGCCCGCTGGCGTGGTTCCACGTCGCCTACGAGTCGCCGGCCGACGGCCCGCAGCGGCTGGTCCAGGAGCTGGCCCTGCCGATCCTGGAGAGCAAGGCGTTCGACGAGCTGCCGACGCACGCGGACGTGCTGGAGCGCGGGGCGCTGCAGCTGGTCGGCCGGGCGAAGCGGCAGGCGACGCAGGCGATGGACCGCGGCGAGATCGACCAGGCCCGGACGCTGCTCCAGCAGGCGCGGCAGTCGCTGGAGGGCCTGCCGGTGACGGACCGCGTTCAGCAGGAGCAGCGCGACCTGGGCGAGGTCGAGACGCACCTGGACGAGGGCCGGCTGGCGTCGTCGCGCAAGTCGGCGACGTACCAGCATTACCGGCGGTCGCACAGCAAGTGAGTCCCTGGCCCAGGGCGTCAAACCTGGGCTATTGACTGTCGCCTCTTCGGGGCTCGGCAATGTAGGGTGGGTGGGCCGAGCCTTCCAGCCCCAGCGGACGGGCATGAAGGTGGCGGTGAATTCGGTGGAGCTCCTTCGTCGGCCCAGCCCGCGGTGCTGACGGTCGGGCCTGGGGCGAGGGATCGCTTCGTGCGGATTCGGCATCAGTCCCGGCGCACCTCCACCTCGCCCAGAAGCGGCTTCGACAGGATCCGGGAGAGGTCCTGGACGAGGCGTTCGGCGACGTCCTTGTCCGCCCAGCTCCCGAAGTAGCCCTGTCCGGTGCCAAACCACCAGGTCACCGGCAAGACGGCCGGCAAGCCGGTGACCTTGCCCGAAGGCGACTCGAACCCGACAGAGTAAAGGTCCGGGTGGTCGTCGAAGATGATCCGAACGATCCGGATCCCGACCATCTCGCTCGATGACGCGATCCGTGCCCCGCGATAGCTGACCTGGCGATCCGGCCCGCTGTGGTCGATGACGAGGGGAATCGCACAGCCCTGCCGGGCTCGAGTATCCATCGCCCTGATCCAGAGCGTCAAGGCGACGACGGGGAACAGGATTGCCAATGAGATGAAGGCCGCCACCTCGAAGTTCGGCAGTGCGATCCCCGCGATCAGCAACGACGCCGTCACGACCCCGAAGGGCAAGAGGACCATCAGGCAAAACATCCAGGTGACGGCGATACACTTCCGGAAAAGCCGCTCCGTTGGGTACAATTCCGTCCGGTCGGGCAGGTTTTCGATCCTGTGGTATGGGTTCGGCGAGGTCGCGGCGTCTGTGCCGGCCGGGTTCGGGAAGGACATCGATGCCTCGCCTCGGGTACGAGTGGTACGGTGTACGACCCTTCCATCTACCATCACATCCGGGCCTCCGAGACAGCGGTTGTGGTAGCCGATCACTGCCACCACCTGCCCGGACTGATGCTCGGCTAACAGCTGCTTCCCTTAATACCCCACCGCGCAGCCGTCCTTGCGCGACTCCGACGCGCCGTACAACACCCCCGTCGCCGGGTCGATCAGGATGCCCTGGTAGCCGCCGCCGTTGACCTTCACCCGCTCGACGACGTGGCCGCGGCGCTCCAGCTCCTGGACCACCGCGTCGGGGATGCCGAACTCCGCCTTGACCGTGCCGCCGTTCGCCAGCGTCGGCCGGCCGGTCGGCGTCGCGGAGCCGACGTGCTCGACGCGCGGGGCCTCGCCGGCCGCCTGGACGTCCATGCCGAAGTCGATCAGGTTGACCAGCACCTGGACGTGGCCCTGCGGCTGCATGTCGCCGCCCATGACGCCGAACGTCAGCCACGGCTTGCCGTCCTTCGTCGCCATCGCCGGGATGATCGTGTGGAACGGCCGTTTGCCCGGCTCCAGTCGGTTGGCGTGGCCTTCGTCCAGGGCGAACAGGTTCGCCCGGTTCTGGATCGCGAAGCCGAGGTCGGCCGGGGCCAGGCCGGAGCCGAAGCCCATGTAGTTGCTCTGGATCAGCGACACGCAGTTGTGGTCCTTATCGACCACGCACAGGTAGATCGTGTCCGCCTTGCCGAGCTTCGCGTCGCCGGCCGGGATGTCGGTCAGGGCCTTCTTCGGGTCGAGCAGCTTCGCCCGGGCCGCGGCGTACTCCTTCGAGATGAGTTCGCCGACCGGCACCTTCGCGAAGCGCGGGTCGGCGTAGAACTTCGCCCGGTCGGCGTAGGCGAGCTTCTTCGCCTCGACGAGCAGGTGCCAGTAGTCCGGCGACGTCGGGCCGAGCTTCTTCAGGTCGTGGCCTTCGAGCAGGTTGAGCATCTGCAACGCCGCGATGCCCTGCCCCGGCGGCGGCAGCTCCCACACGTCGTAGCCGCGGTACGTCGCCTTGACCGGATCGACCCACTCCGACGTGTGCCGGGCCAGGTCGTCCAGGGCGAGCAGGCCGCCCTTCTTCTCCGAGAAGGCGACGAGCCGCTTGGCGATCTCGCCCTTGTAGAACGCGTCGCGGCCGCCCTCGGCGATCATGCGGTACGTCGCGCCGAGGGCCGGGTTCTTGAACACCTCGCCGAGGCGCGGAGCCCGGCCGCCGGGCAGGTAGACCTTCGCCGTGTCGTCATCCTGGCGGAGGATGCGTTCGCCGGCGCGCCAGTAGCCGGCGATCACCTCCGGCACCGGGACGCCCTTCTCCGCGTAGGCGATGCTCGGGGCGAGGATCTGGCCGAGCGTCATCGTGCCGAACTTGCGACGCAGCTCGTCCCAGCCATCGACGCAGCCGGGCACCGACCACGTCAGCGGGCCGCGCTCGGGGATCTCCTTCAGGCCCTTCTCGGCGAAGAGGGCGCGCGTCATCTTCATCGGGGCGGCCCCGTTGGCGTTGAGGCCGTGCAGCTTCTTCGTCTTCGCGTCCCAGACGATGGCGAACAGGTCGCCGCCGACGCCGCAGCTCATCGGCTCGACGAGGCCGATCGCGGCGCTCGTCGCGATGGCGGCATCGACGGCGTTGCCGCCGGACTTGAGCACGTCGAGGCCGATCTGGGCCGCGAGCGGGTGGCTCGTCGCGACGATGCCGTTCGTGGCGACGACGGCCGACCGGCCGACGCGGCCGGGCTGCCGCTCGTGGCGGTCGGTCGGCACGGCGCTGGCGTACGCGGCCAGGACTGCCAGGAGGAGGAGGCAGGTGAGTTTCATGGTTCGCTCGCCGGCGGGACAACGGATCGACCCGGCCCCTGTTGTACCCGGCCGACGCGGCGACGCCACGGAAAAGTCGAGCATCGCCACCGGATCGACGGCTAGGTGACGTCCTCCCGGAAGTAGCGCCAGGTGCAGTACGCCCACCCCCACAGTGCCGGGACGACGAACGCCGCGTGCAGCAGCGGTGACCATCCCGGCAGCCAGGCGAGCAGCGGCGTCAGGAGCATCAGCCCCAGGCCGATGGGCAGCAGGCGGCCCCAGTACGTCGAGCCGCAGATGAACAAGGCCATGCCCGTCGCGGCGAGCAGGGGCGGGAACAGGCCGAGCGCGTCGGCCGACGGGCCCCACGGGTCGAGCGGCAGGTGGACCAGGCAGAGGACGACCAGGAACACCAGGTGGCCCATGCCGATCATCAGCGAGTGCCGCTCCCTGGCTGGCACCTCGCCGAACCGGCGCAGCCGGCTGCGGTAGCACGCCCAGGTCACGGCGACGCGCCCCGCCATCGCCGGCCAGACCCACAGCGCCGGCAGCCGGAGGGCGACGACGACGAAGAAGGCCACGTCCGCGGCGAGGATGGCGAGGCCGAGCCAGACGAGCGCCGCCCAGTTGTAGTTCGCCCGGGGCGGCCGGGTTCGGAAGACCTGCTTGATCCAATCCCAGACGCCCGGCGGCCGGGCCGAGACCGGCTCGCCGCGCAGCCGGCGCTCCAGGTCGTCGGCCAGCTCGTCCGCCGAGCCGTACCGGGCCGCCGGGTCGCGGTCGAGGCACTTCAGGCAGACGGCCTCCAGGTCGAGGTCGATGCCCGGGCCGAGGCTCGATGGCGGAAGCGGCGTCGAGTCCTGGGCCTGGCGCAGGATGTCGAACACGTCCCGGCCGACGAACGGCGGTCGGCCGGTCAGCGCCTCGTAGAGGATCGCCCCCAGGCCGTAGACGTCGACCGCCGTCGTCAGGCCGCGCTCGCCGCGCGCCTGCTCCGGGGCGGCGTATTGCGGCGTGCAGGCGACGCCGCCGACCGTGAGGCCGTCTCCGCCGTCGAGGCGGCGGGCGAGGCCGAAGTCGAGGACGTGCGGCTCGCCGGCCGCGTCGAGCATGACGTTCGCCGGCTTGAGGTCCCGGTGGAGGATGCCGCGCCGGTGGGCGTGCTGCACCGCCCGGGCGACCTTCGCCAGGACCGCCGCGACTGCGTGCGGGTCGCGGCGCAACTCCGGTAGCGCCGCCGCCAGGGTCCGGCCGTCAATCCACTCCATGGCCAGGTACGGCTGGCCGGCCCGCTCGCCGACGCCGTAGACGGTGACGATGTGCGCGTGCTTGAGCCCGGCGGCCGCCTCGGCCTCGAACCGGAAGCGTTCCCGGTCGCGCGGCGTGCCCGGCCCGGCGATCATCTTGAGCGCCTCGAAGCGCTGCAGCCGGCGGTTCCACGCCTTGTAGACGACGCCCATGCCGCCGTGGCCGACCTCCTCGACGCGCTCGTAGTCGCCGAAGCCAGCACTGGTGTAGGCCGCCTCCAGGGCGAGCAACTCCTGGCGCAGGAGCTGCCGCAGCGCCTCCGGCACCCGGGCGCAGTACGCCGCGACGTCGGGCCGGCCGCCGGCCTTGCGCTCCGCCTCGAACGCGGTGCAGGCTTCCTCGACGAGGAGGGCATCCGCGAGCGGCAGGCTCGTCAGGCTGAGGGTTTCCGCTTCGCTGGGCGTCATGGGCGTCGCTCCGGGGGCGGTTAAGGTGCCGGCCGTAGAGTCGCGGTCACGCCGGATCGACCGTGAAGTAGCGCCAGGTGCAGTACGCCCACCACCACAGCGCCGGCACCACCAGCGCCGCGTGGAGCAGCGGTGACCACTCCGGCAGCCAGGCGAGGACCGGCGCGAACGCCATCATCCCCAGGCCGATCGGGATGAGCCGCCCCCACGTGAGCGAGCCGTTGATGATCACGGCCATGCCCGTCGCCGCGAGCCACGGCGGGAAGATGTCGAGCACCGCGGCCGACGACGCCCACGGGTCGGAGGGTAAGTACACGAGACAGAGGACGACCTGCAACGCCAGCCGGGCCAGGCCGATGATGACCGCCTGGCGGTTGACCGGGCGCAGTTCGCCGAAGCGGTTGAGCAGCCCGCGGAAGGCCGCCCACTGGGCCGCGACGTGGCCGAGCATCGCCGCCCAGGCCCACAGGGCCGGCAGCCGGTACGTCACGATCAAGAACAGGGCCACGTCCGTGACGGCGAACCCGAGGCCGATCCAGAACAGCGTGCTCCAGTAGTACCGCGCCGGGGGCGGCGTGGTGCGCCAGACCTGGCGGAGCCAGTCCCACACGCCGGCCGGCCGGGCCGAGATCGGCTCGCCGCGCAGCCAGCGCTCCAGGTCGTCGGCCAGGTCGTCCGCCAGGCGATACCGGTCGGCCGGGTCGCGTTCGAGGCACTTCCGGCAGATGGCCTCCAGATCGGGATCGACCCCCGACACCACGGCCGACGGCGGCGGCGGCGTCTCGTCCTGGGCCTGCCGCAGCACGGCGAAGACGTCCCGGCCGACGAACGGAGGCCGGCCGGTCAGGGCCTCATACAGGATCGCCCCGAGGCCGTACACGTCGACCGCCGTCGTCAAGCCGCGCTCGCCGCGCGCCTGCTCCGGGGCCATGTACTGCGGCGTCCCGGCCACCCCGGCGACAGACTGGCTGCCCTCCGTGTCGAGGCGGCGGGCCAGGCCGAAATCGAGGACGTGCGGCTCGCCGGCCGCGTCGAGCATGACGTTCGCCGGCTTGAGGTCGCGGTGGAGGATGCCGCGCCGGTGGGCGTGCTGGATCGCGCGGGCCACCTTCGCCACGACCCCGGCCACGGCGCGCGGGTCGCGTCGCAACTCCGGCAGCGCCGCCGCCAGCGTCTGGCCGTCGATCCATTCCATCGCCAGGTACGGCTGGCCGTCCCGCTCGCCGACGCCGTAGACCTTGACGATGTTCGGGTGGTCGAGCGTCGCGGCCGCCTCGGCCTCGAACCGGAAGCGCTCCCGGTCGCGCGGCGTGCCCGACCCGGCGATCATCTTCACCGCCTCGAACCGCCCCAGCCGGCGGTGCCGCGCCTTGTAGACGACGCCCATGCCGCCGTGGCCGATCGCCTCGACCCGCTCGTAGTCGCCGAAGCCAGCACTGGTGTAGGCCGCCTCCAGGGCGAGCAACTCCTGGCGCAGGAGCTGCCGCAGCGCCTCCGGCACCCGGGCGCAGTACGCCTCGACGTCGGGCCGGCCGCCGGCCTTGCGCTCCGCCTCGAACGCGGTGCAGAGTTCCTCGACGAGGAGGGCATCCGCGAGCGGCAGGCTCGCCAGGCTGAGTGTCTCCGCGTTGCTGGGCGTCATGGGCGTCGCTCCGGTCGGACCTTTTCATATAGCCCCGGGCTTGCCCGGGGTCTTCGGAGGGTGGGCCGACGAAGGAGGCCCACCGTCACCTCGTGTTGCCCTCGCCCCGTCCGGTGGGCCTCGAAGACTCGGCCCACCCTACAAAACCAAGACCGCCGGCAAGCCGGCGGCTATGTGGAAGCGCCTCAGGCGTAAATCAGGCCGTCGGCGAGGTCGGCAGCCGGCAGGTCGACCTTCTCGCGGCGGTAGTCCTGGGCGTGCCGCCACGGGTCGCGGTCGCCCTGCTTCGGCATCCGGTGCAGTCCGCGCGACAGGTAGCCGGAGTTGAAATTCTCCGCCTCGATCCACGGCCGACGCGGCATGTCGGCGTCCTGCGGCCGGAGCGTCGGCGTGACGCGGACCGCCCCGGTCGCGTCCATGTGGTTGAGCAGCCGGCAGACGAAGTCGCCGAGCAGATCGACGCGCAGCGTCCAGCTCAGGCGCAGGTAGCCGAACACCCACGCCAGGTTCGGCACCCCGCTGAACATCAGGCCGCGGTAAGCCACCGTGTCGGCGAAGTCGATCGGCCGGCCATCGACCGAGAAGGGCACGTCGCCCATCATGCTCAGGTGGAAGCCGGTCGCCGTGACGATGACGTCCGCATCGAGCCGGCGGCCGGACTTCAGGACGATGCCCGCCTCGTCGAACGTCGCGATCTCGTCGGTGACGACGGTCACCTGGCCGGCCTTGATCGCCTGGAACAGGTCGCCCTCCGGGACGACGGCCAGCCGCTGCTGCCACGGCCGATAGCGCGGCGTGAAGTGCGTCGCCACGTCGTAGTCGTCGCCGAGGAAGGCCCGCACCCCGGCGATCAGCTCCGCCGCGACGACGTCTGGCTCGGTGAAGGTCCGGTGGATGAAGTACCCCTGCTCGTAGAGGATCTTCCGCCGGACGATCTCGTGCGTCCACTCCGGGGGGATCTCCAGCTTCCGCAGCGTGTCGGCCAACTCGATGACGTTCCTGCCCGGGAAGTAGTACGTCGGCGAGCGCTGGAGCATCGTGACGTGGCGGCACTTCCCGGCGATGGCCGGCACGAGCGTCGCGGCCGTCGCCCCGGAGCCGATGACGACGACGGTCTTGTCGGTCAGGTCGAGGCCGTCGGGCCACGCCTGCGGGTGGACGATCGTGCCGCGGTAGCGGTCCATGCCCTCCCAGCGCGGCGTGTACGGCTCGGCGTGGCGGTAGTAGCCCTGGCACATCCACAGGAAGCGCGGCGCGACGCGGATCGGCTCGCCCGTGTCGGTCCGCTCCGCCTCGACGAGCCAGCGGTTCGTTTCGCTCGACCAGGCCGCCGAGCGGATGCGGTGCCGGTAGCGGACGTGGCGGCCGAGGTCGTTCTCGGCGACGACCTCGCCGAGGTATTTGAGGATCTCCGGCCCCGAGGCGATCGGCGCGCCGGTCCACGGCTTGAAGCGGTAGCCGTAGGTGTACAGGTCGCTGTCGGAGCGCGCCCCCGGGAAGCGGTGCGTTACCCACGTCCCGCCGAAGGTGTCCATCGCCTCGAAGATTTGGAACGCTTTTTGCGGGCACTGGGTGTGGAGGTGGTACGCACTTCCGATCCCGGAGATGCCGGCACCGACGATGAGGACGTCGAGTTCTCGCGGTGTCATGGGCGTCGCTCCGGGCCGCATGTGAGGCGTCGGCCGCAGTGTACCTAAACGGGCCGAGAACCGGGAGAAAAATCGCGGCAGGGTGACGGGTCGCCCGCCGCTCTGGGGATTGTCACCTCAGTGACATCCCCCGACAACGGCGAGGCACCCATGAAGACCCTGTACTCCCTGGCGACCCTGGCCCTGCTCGCCCTGGCGAGCGTCGCCCCCGCCGCCGACGAGGCGGTCGGGTCGAAGGGCTCGTTCGTGTCGGCCGGCCGCACGGTCGGCGTGACGCGCTTCGACGCCCCGGGGAAGGGGCCGCACCCGGCCCTGGTCCTGCTGCACGGCATCGACGGCCCGGTCGTGAACCGCGCCGCCTACTACCAGATGGCCCAGTGTCTGGCGAGCCGTGGCTACGTCGTCTACTTCGTGTCGTACTTCGACGTCTTCGCCGACCGGCCGGCCGAGCTGGCCGCCTTCCGCACGGACGTGAAGGCGTTCGCCACCACGGCGAACGGCCCGAACCGCGAGCGGACGGCGCGGTCGTTCGACGCCTGCACCGCCGCCGTGGCCGACGCGGTGCGCTTCGTCCGCGACGAGCCGGGCGTCGATGGCCGGGTCGGCGTCGTCGGCGTGTCGCTCGGCGGCTTCGTCGCCACGGCGACGGCGATCGAGAAGGACCTCGGCGTCCACGCGGTGGTCGAGCTGTTCGGCGGCCTGCCGGTCGGGTTGCACAACCAGGCCGCCAACCTGCCGCCGACGCTGATCGTCCACGGCACGAAGGACGCCGTCGTCCCGATCGACGCGGCCCACCGGCTGGCGGAGCTGCTGACGAAGAAGCAGATGCCGCACCGGCCGGCGATGTACGACACCGGGCACGTCTTCCTCCGCGAGGACGGCTCGTTCGACCGCCTCAACGCGGTCCTGGCCGAGGTCCGGGTCGGCAGCTTCCTGAAGGACGCCTTCAAGTAAGCGGCCCGGGTCGCCCACCTCGACGGGCCGGCGGGATCCTTCCCGCCGGCCCGTTCGCTGCGCACCTTGCGATCCGCCGCCGGTCGGGTATCATCATGCCGAAGTCCCGGAGGGTCCCGACGTGGCGAAGGCAAAACCCAAGACGATCCCGGTCGAAACCCTCCTGGCGGGGCTCAAGGAGAAGTACCCCGACGCCCGCTACGAGCTGGACTGGGAGACGCCGCTCCAGCTCCTCGTGGCGACGATCCTCGCCGCGCAGTGCACCGACGAGCGCGTCAACAAGGTGACGCCGGCCCTGTTCAAGAAATACCCCGACGCGAAGGCCTACGCCAGGGCGAAGCTCGCCAAGCTCGAAGCGGACGTCAAGCCGACCGGCTTCTACCGCAACAAGGCGAAGGCGATCCAGGCGATGTGCCAGGCCCTCGTCGATCACCACGACGGCGAGGTGCCGAAGGACATCGCCGCGCTCGTCCTGCTGCCCGGCGTCGCCCGCAAGACGGCGAACGTCGTCCTGAACAACGCCTTCGGCATCCCGTCCGGCGTCATCGTCGATGGCCACGTCGATCGGGTCGTCCGCCGGATGGGCCTCGTCGTCGCGACGCCGACGACGAAGGCGGAGAAGATCGAGCAGCAGCTGATGGGGCTCATCCCACAAGAGAACTGGGTCCACTTCGGCCCGGCGATGGTCCTGCACGGCCGGTACACCTGCACCAAGGCCGCCCCGGACTGCGAGAACTGCCTCTTCGACACGTCGTGCCCGAAGATCGACCTGCCGGCCCCGAAGGCGATGAAAGAGAAGGGGAAGACGAAGGCCATGGCCAAGAAGACGCCGACCACGACGACCGCCGCGGCCCCGGCCACCGAGGGGCACGCGCCGCCGGAGCTGCCGCCGAGCTGGCAGGAGGCCCTGTCGGCCGAGTTCGACAAGCCGTACTTCCAGGCGCTGCAGAAGTTCGTCGCCCAGGAGCGCAAGACGCAGGAGGTCTTCCCGCCGGCCGACGACGTGTTCAACGCCTTCAAGTTCGCGCCGTTCGACGACGTGAAGGTGCTCCTGCTCGGCCAGGACCCGTACCACGACGTCGGCCAGGCGCACGGCCTCTGCTTCTCGGTCAAGCCGGGCGTCAAGGCCCCGCCGTCGCTGGTGAACATGTTCAAGGAGCTGAAGACCGACCTCGGCTGCACGGTGCCGAACCACGGCTACCTCGAAGGTTGGGCGAGGCAGGGCATGTTGCTGCTGAACGCGGTGCTGACGGTGCGGGCCCACTCGCCGGCGTCGCACGCGGGCCAGGGCTGGGAGACGTTCACCGACGCAGTGATCAAGGCGCTGAGCGCGCGGGAGAAGCCGCTCGTCTTCGTCCTGTGGGGCGGCTACGCCCAGAAGAAGGAAAAGCTGATCGACGCGGGGCGGCACAAGGTGCTGAAGGCGGCCCACCCGTCGCCGCTGTCGGCGAAGAAGTTCCTCGGCAGCAAGCCGTTCAGCGCGATCAACGCGGCCCTGAAGGAGATCGGCGAGAAGCCGATCGACTGGCAGCTGGCGAACCCGTAAGGCTACCGTGGGGCGACCGTCCTCGGTCGCCTCTTCGCCCCGAAGGCGACCGAGGACGGTCGCCCCACGTAATGCGACCCACCCCGGAGCACCCGCCATGACCCCGACCCGACGCGATTTCCTGGCCCTGTCCGCCGCCACTGCCCTCGGCGGCGTCTTGCCGCGCCCCCTCGCCGCCGCTGATCCGACGCCGGCGATCCCGTTTTCGCTCGGCCTCGTCACCTACAACGTCGGCGCGGCGTGGGATCTGCCGACGCTGCTCAAGGTTCTCGCCAGGACCGGCATCTCGCCGGTCGAGTTTCGCACGACGCACAAACACGGCGTCGAGCGCACCCTGACGAAAGAGCAGCGCAAGGACGTGGCGAAGCAGTGCAAGGACGCCGGCATCGCCATCTGGGGCTGCGGCACCGAGTGCGAGTTCCACAGCCCCGACCCGGCCGTCGTCGCGCGGCAGATCGAGACGTGCAAGGAGTTCGTCGGCCTCGTCGCCGACCTCGGCGGCAAGGGCGTCAAGGTCCGTCCGAACGCCCTGCCGCCGAACGTGCCGGCGGAGAAGACCCTGGAGCAGATCGGCAAGTCGCTCGTGCCGTGCGGCCAGGCGGCGGCGGACGCCGGCGTCGAGATCTGGGTCGAGGTCCACGGCCGCGAGACCGCGAAGCCGGCGAACATGAAGACCATCATGGACCACTGCGGCCACAAGTCCGTCGGCATCACCTGGAACAGCAACGCCGAGGACGTCAAGGACGGCTCGGTCGCCGAGTCGTTCAAGCTCCTCCGGCCGTGGCTCCTCTCGTGCCACATCAACAACCTGGCGAGCAACTACCCGTACCGCGAGCTGTTCAAGCTCCTGCGCGAGACCGGCTACAACCGCACGACGCTGATCGAGTTCCACCGCGTCTACGCCGACCCGGACCAGGGGGCCGACTTCCTGGCGATCTACAAGCGGCTGTGGACCGAACTGGCCCGGGCGTGACGCCGTTGCGTTTGTAACCGCGCGGCGCTTCGGCTTTGCACCGCGGACGGCCCGGCGGCTAGAATACCGCCGGCTGGTCCGGTCGCTTCCTTTTTTGGAGCCACGCCTCATGGCCCGATCCCTGTTCGCGTGCGGCCTCTTCCTCGCCCTGGCCCTGCCGACCTCGGCCGAGGAGCCGGAAGGGCCGACGCCGGACCAGATCAAAGAGGCCAAGGCGGCGTTCGCCCCGTTTCAAGCCCGGTACCGGGCCGAGTACGACGACCACACCGACCGGGTCATTCCGGGCTTCATCTTTGCCAAGTCCACCCGCGACGCCGATCTGAAGCAGATCCCGAACCTGCCGTTCGGCTTCGGCCTGCACCTGACCGGCACCCAGGTCACCGACGCCGGCCTGAAGGACCTCGCCCACCTGAAGAACCTCGCGTCGCTCACCCTGACCAACAGCAAGATCACCGAGGCCGGCCTGCTCGAGTTGCGCGCCTTGCCGAAACTCGCCACGCTCCGCCTCGCCCCCGAGCAGATCACCGACCGGGCCCTGCGCGTCCTGTGCGAGGCCGGCAAGCTGCACACCCTGGACGTCCTCCAGGGCAAGGACGGCAAACGGCCGACCGCCTCGCCGGAGGTCGTCACGGTCAACCTCACCGGGACGAAGGTAACCCCGGCCGGCCTGCGCGACCTCGCCGCCCTGCCGAACCTGGCCGAGCTCTACTACTTCGCCCAGGCCGCCATCGGCGAGGACGACCTCCACGTCCTAAACGACTTCAAGCGTCTCGCCACGCTGCACACGCGCGTGACCGACGCGATGCTACGGGCGCTTCGCCAGGCGAACCGGCTCCACGTCCTCGCCGGCATGACCGGCCGCAACGGCCGGCGCGTCACCGACGACGGCGACATCGTCACGGTCCAGCTCCAGGGCATGCCGATCGCCGACGCCGGCCTGAAGGAGCTGGCCGGCCTGAAGAACCTCGCCTCGATCCACCTGACCAACACGGCCGTGACCGGCTCCGGCCTGCCGGACCTCGCCGCCCTGCCGGCCCTGGCGTCGCTCGACCTGACCAACACGAAACTGACCGACGCCAACCTGCGGCACGTCGCCGGACTGAAGAAGCTGACGAACCTCAACCTGGCCGGTACCCGCGTCACCGACGCCGGGGTCGCCCACCTGGCGAACGTACCCGGCCTGACGACGCTCACCCTCGCCGCCACGCCGGTGACCGCCGATGGCCTGAAGCACCTCGCCGGCTTGAAGGACCTGAAGTCGCTCGTCCTCTACGACAACCAGATCACCGACGACGTCCTTCGCGTCCTGCGGCGGACTGGCCAGCTCGCGGCCCTGATCCAGTTCACCGGCCCGGGCGGCCGGCGGCCGGCCGGCCTCGACGGAGTGGAGACGCTCGCGCTGAGCAACTCGAAAGTGACCGACGAGGGGCTGAAGGAACTGGCCGACCTGAAGAACGTCACCGCCCTGCACCTGTACGGGGCCCCGGTCACCGACGCCGGGGTGAAACACCTCGCCCCGCTGACGAAGCTAGCCGCCCTGACCCTCGGCGGCACCAAGGTGACCGACGCCGGGCTGAAAGACCTTACCGGGTTCAAGGGCCTGAAGATTCTCAGCCTGCAAGGGGCGGCCGTGACCGACGCCGGCCTGCGCGACGTCGCCGCCCTGGCCGGTTTGACGAGCCTGACGCTCGACGGCACCAAGGTCGTCGGCCCGGGCCTGCGGCACCTGGTCGAGCTGAAGAAGCTGGAGGTGCTCGACCTCGGCCACACGCCGCTGGGCGACGCGGGCTTGAAGGATGTGGCGCTGCTCGCCCAGGTCAAAACCTTGCGCCTGCGCGGCTCGAAGGTGACCGACGCCGGCCTGCCCGAGCTGTACGTCCTCGGCGGCCTCGTCGCGGTGGATGTCGGCGGCACGGCCGTCACGAACGACGGCCTTAACGCATTCCGTAAGGCGCTGCCGATGTGCCGCATCAACCAGGGCGGCAAGGGGAGCGGTTTGGAGTGAGCCGGGTCACTCGCGCTCGCGCACGCCGGGGACGCGCGTCGAGCCGACGCGGCCGAACTCGACGCGCCCTGACGGGACGCGGTTCGTCTCCGGGTTGAAGTCCGGCAGGCCGACCGGGACGCCGGCCGCCGCGCCCGGGGCGTTGAGGATCGCGTCGAACGCCCCGGTCGGCTCGAACTGGATCGTGTTCCGCGCCGGGACGACGACGGCCGTCCGGCCGATCAGGTCGCGGTGCTCGACGATGCGGATCAGGCGGAAGCCACCGACGCCCTGGAGTTCGAAGCCCTTGCCCTGAGCGAGCCGCTCGGCGATGGCCGGCCCGAGGGCCTTGAGGACCGCCTCGACGTCCTTCTCGGCGACGCCGGTCTTCTTGACGATCGCGCCGGTGAAGGTTTCCTGGATCGGCACCGGCGGCGGCGGTGTCACCGAGCCAGGGAGGAAGACCTGGGCGGCCAGCGGCAGGGCGGCCCCGACCAGGAGCAGGGCGACAGCGGCGATCCAGCGACGACGAATCATGCGGCACCTCGCGGTTCTCAATGAGAGATCAACCGCTCCAGTGTAAGGGGCCGCGCCCCGCCCCGTCCGCGCGAAAATGATCCCGGCGGGCGGCAGGCGATTCGGTCGCCGCCATAATCCCGCCGGACGGATCAGACCGCCACGGTTGGACGGCGGCACCGATTGGGAGCCTCGCCGCGCCAGGTCACGGGAACTTCTTCAGGGCCGCCTCGATCAGCGCCACGTACTTCTTCTTGTTCTCCTCGCTCCCGCCGTAGTTGAACTGCTTCGCCTCCTCCAGCACTTTCTTCGTCTCTGCGCCGCCGCCCGGGGCGATCCGGATCAGCACCTCCAGGCCGCGCGGCAGGTCGCTTCCCAACGTCGTCTCGCGGCCAGCGAACCAAGCCCGCATCTCGGCCGCCAGGAACGGGACCATGAACGCGGCGTGCTCCCCCAGAAGGTTGCCGAAGTTTTCGATCACCTGGATGGGGTGGTTCCCGATCTTCTGTCGGCGGCGGGTTTCCTGATAGTCCCAGTACGCCTTCGCGGCGGCGATCTGCCGTTCCCCGGGGCGGTTCGTCATCCACTCCCGGCACGACGCCTCGTCCCGGGCGAACCGTTCGACAAGGACCCATGCGTTGGCCTTCTCGTCGGCATCCGTTTTCGGGTGGGCGATCAGGCTGGAATAGAAGCCGGCGTCGGACGACGGGTCCAGCCCCATGTTCCGGATGGCCTTCTCCAACGATTTGCCCGTCTCGCCCTGCAGGCGCGCTTCGACCCGGTTCGGGTATTTCGTGTCGCGGCGGATGACAAACTTCCCGTACAGCGAGTCGGCGAAATTAATCCTCTCGGCGAGGTTCTACCTCCCGACGGCGTCCGGGTCGAGGTTTTCGAGGGCCCGGGCCGCCGCCGCCGCCACGGCCGGCAGCGGCGGCAGGTTCGGCCTCTCCCTCGCTCGGGAGACGCACTGGACCAGCCATTCCGCGCACTCCGGCGTCAGCGAGCCGGCCTCGGCCAGGCCGTCGATGCTCCGGGCCTTGTTGGCTTCGAATTCCGCCTTGCCCTGCTGGAGCAAGACCGGCTTGAGGGCGTCCAGCAGTTTGGCGGCGTTCGCTTTCGTGGCCGGGTCGGCCAGTCGGCCCTTCACGAGCCGGACCGCGTCCGGGGTCGATCGGGCGAGGGCCCGCACCGCGTCGCGGTCCGAACCGCCGCCGGCCGCATCGGCCAACACCGGCAGGACCGTTGGCCGGTAGGCCGCGTACTTCTCCGCCCACCGGCCGAGCACGTCCACCGCCGCGCCGGAGTTCGGCCCCTTCCGCACGGCGTCCACCATCCGGGCCAGGGCCTTGTCCCGGACCTCGGCGTGCGCGTCGCCCCACGCCCCGACCACTCCCAGCGCCCGGGCCCCGGCCGTCCCGTTGAACTGGTCGGCCACCCGGGCCAGGGCCTTGTCTCGGACTTCGGCGTGCGCGTCGCCCCACGCCCCGACCAGTTCCAGCGCCTTGAAGCCGGCCTCGCCGACGAACAGGTCGGCCACGTCGCCGACGTGAGCCGCGACGAACCGGCCGTCGCGCTTGCCCCACTCGGCCAGGGCAGCGAACATCAGCGGACGGCAGGCCGGGTCGCCGGCACACCCGAGCAGGGCCTTGGCGGCCTGGTCGCGCAGGGGGGCCTCCTCCGTCCCCCAGGTCACCAGCAGCTTGGCCGACGCCTCGCGGACCTTGGCGTACGCCTTCTTGTCGGCGTCTTTCAACTGGGCGAGCGCTCCGGCCGCCGTGACGGCGTCGGCCGTCCGGGGCAGGGCGGCGAACTCCTTCTCGACGGCCGCGAAGGCGTCCTCGCCGGCCCCGGCGAACCGGAACGCGGCGACGTAGACGCGCGCCGGCACGGCGTTGTGGGTGAACTTCGCCGCCTTGAGGTGGCCCGTCGTCTTCGTGTCCTGATCGATCCGGTCCAGGGCCGTTTCCGCCGCGTCGCGGACGGGCTTCCGCGAGTCGGCCGTCAAAATGCCGAGGTCGTCCAGGGCCGGGGCGGCGTCCGGGCCGCACCCCGCCAGGGCGCTGATGGCGACGAGGAGGACATTCGCTCCCTCCTTGCGGGCCTCCTCCTTGAGGGCCTTGTGCACCGACGGGACGGCGTCTTGCCGGGAAGCCGGATCGATCTCGACGACGGCCCCGAGGGCTTGCAGGACGACGACCCGAACGTCGTCCAGGTTGGTTGGATCGACGAGGGCCGCCCCCAGCCGTTCGACCACCGTCCTCCGTACGGCCGGCTCGGCCTCAGCGATCAACCGAAGGGCTTTCAGGACAGCTACCCGGACGACGTCCGGGTTGGTTGGGTCGGCGAGGGCCGCCCCCAGCTGTTCGACCACCTTCATCCGGACAGCGGGCTCGGCCTCGGCGATCGCCCCGAGGGCGGTCACGGCGGCCCTCCGGACGCCGAGGGCGTCTCGCTTCGGCTCCTTGTCGTTCTTGGGCTTCGGGACGGTGTGCTTGGTCAGCGCCGTGGCGACCTCCAGCACCTCCGCGTCGGCCGGGGCGACGGCCGCCAGGGCGGCGAGATCCTCGATCAGAAACCGATCGGCGAAGGAGTAGAATCGGTGGTCGTACTCGAACGTCTTCGCGCGGTCGAGATGGCCGCGCAGGACGGGCGTGGCCGGCTCGGCGTCGCGTTTCATCGCGGCGAGGGCATGGCTCGCGGCGAGGTGGTTGTCGCCCTTTTCGTCCGTGACCAGGGCCGCGACGTGCGGATGGACCTTCGGGTGCGCTTTCTTGAGGGCGAGCAGGGCGAGGGCGATCGTCGCTTTGGCCTTGTCGGTGGCCCTCCCGGCCCGTTCCAGGGCGGCGAGGTCGGCGGCGGCCGCGTTGGCGGCGAAGCACAGCTCGCGCGCGAGCGGGCCGGCCGCCTCGCCGAGCTGGCGCGCCTCGGCGAGGGCGGCGTCGCGGGCCTTCGCGTCGGGCCCGGTCAGGCCGCGGGCGATCGCCTCCTGGGCCGGGGTGCGGGCCGGCGGTTGTTGGGCTTCGGACGTGGACGAGGCGAGTGCCAGGGTGAGCGAGAAAACCACCGCGGCAGCCGATCGGAGCGGAATCATGCTGACGTTCCCTGGGTGGAATTGTGGACGTACCCAGGGCGTAGTTCACCCGAATTCGAAGCCCCTGTCAATTCGCTGAGCGGCGAAATGACAGGCCGGGTTATGGCGTCCGCTTCATCCCGCCGGCCGGCTCCGGCAGCTGCGGCGGCACCGCCAAATGCCGGCTCCACGCCGCGTCGTCGCGCTGCGGGAAGTCGGCCCGGAAGTGGACGCCGCGCGACTCGGTCCGGTGGATCGCCCCCCAGATCATCAGCCGGGCGACCGTCAGCAGGTTCTGCAGCTCCCAGCCCGGCCGGCTGTCGAACTCGCGGCGCAGGGCGTACCGGCCCCAGAACGCCGCCTGCCGCTCCGCCTCCGCGAGGTGCTTCGCGTCGCGGCGGATGCCCATGTTGCGCACCATCAGGCTGCGCAACGAACTCGTCAGGTCGGCGACGTCGAGCGTGCCGCCGGCCGTCTCCGGCTCGAACGTCGCCGCGACGGCCGGCACGGTGAACGTGTCCGGCATCCCCGCCGCGGCCGCCCCGGCCCGCCGGCCGCACTCCGCCCCGAAGACCAACCCCTCCAGCAGGCTGTTCGACGCCAGTCGGTTCGCCCCGTGCAGGCCGGTGCTGCTCACTTCGCCCGCCGCCCACAGGCCGGGCAGCGTCGTCTGGCCGGTCAGGTCGGTCGTCACGCCGCCGATCATGTAGTGCGCCCCCGGCCGGACCGGGATCGGGTCGGTCGTGATGTCGAGGCCGAACTCGCGGCACACCTTTTCGATCGCCGGGAAGTGGGCCCGCACCTTGGCCGGGTCGAGGTGCGACAGGTCGAGGTAGACGTTCGGGTGCTGCGTCCGCTCCATCGTCCGCCAGATCGCCTGGGCGACGACGTCGCGCGTCGCCAGCTCGGCGCGGTCGTCCTCGTCCGGCATGAAGCGGTGGCCGTCCTTGTCGCGCAGGTACGCCCCGGCCCCCCGCACCGCCTCGCTGATGAGGAACCGGCTCGACCCGGCGACGTAGAGCACGGTCGGGTGGAACTGCATGAACTCCATGTCGCGCAGCTCGGCCCCGGCCCGGTACGCCGCCGCCATGCCGTCGCCGGTCGCGACGGGCGGGTTGGTCGTCTCGCGGTAGATCATGCCCGCGCCGCCGGAGGCGAGGACGGTCTGCTTCGCCCAGATGGCGATGCTACCCAGGCGCGGCCGGTTGACGAGGACGCCGCGGCAGCCGGAATCGTCGGTGAGCAGGTCGAGGGTGAAGGTGCGGTCCCAGATCGTGACGTTCGCCAGCTGCTGCGCCCGGCTGATGATGGCGCGCATGATCTCCCAGCCGGTCGCGTCGCCCAGCGCGTGGAGGATGCGCGGGAAGCTGTGGCCGCCCTCCATCGCGATGTCCGGGTCGAACTTCGCGCCGTAGCGGAGGAGGTCATCGATCGCCTTGGGCGCTTCCCGCACGACATGCTCGACGACGGCCGGGTCGCAGAGGCCGGCCCCGGCGCGGAGCGTGTCGGCGACGTGGTCCTCGAACTTGTCGTCGGGCGACGTGACGGCGGCGATGCCACCCTGAGCCCAGGACGAGTTGCTGAGCTGGACCTTGTCCTTGGTGACGACGAGGGTGCTGAGGGAGGTCGGCACTTCCAGAGCGGCGCGCAGGCCGGCGATGCCGCCGCCGACGACGGCGACGTCGGCGAAGACGTGCTGGATCCGCTTCGGGGCGAACCGGACAAGGTAGCGGTAAGGGAATGGCATGGCGGTTCCGACCCGGGGTGGCGTGAGGGCCTGGTGGTGAGGATACCCCGGCTGGGCGGCGGTTCAAGCGGTTTACACCTTTTCCAGCCGGGGCAGGTGCCGCGAGCGGAGCGGCCCCGCGGAGAAGAGAATCAACCACGAAATACACGAAACACACGAAAGAAGACCGAAGCAAAGACCGTCTTGGTCTTCTTTCGTGTGTTTCGTGTATTTCGTGGTTCCTTCCTTCGGCTGTCTGGTCCGCATAGTATCAAGAAGAGAACATCGCCGCGCCGCCACCCCGAGCCCGCCATGACGGCCGAACCCTGGTACGCCGACGGCCTGCGTTTCACCTGCACCCAGTGCGGCGACTGCTGCACCGGCGAGCCGGGCTTCGTCTGGGTCGACGCCGCCGAATTGCAGGCGATCGCCGACTTTCTCGGCGAACCCCTCGACCAGGTCGTGGGGTTATATACCAAGATGGGGTCCCGGGGCCGGACCCTGCGCGAGAAAGCAAACAGCGATTGCGTCTTCTACGACCGTGACAAGGGTTGTACGATCTACGCGATCCGGCCCCGCCAGTGCCGCACCTGGCCGTTCTGGGAGAGCAACCTCCGCACCCCGGACGCCTGGCAGAAGAACTGTGAGATCTGCCCCGGCTCCGGCCAGGGCGACCTCATCCCCGCCGAAGAAATCACCCGCCGACTGAACGTCATCCGCCTGTGAGGGCCGCCGGATGCTCCGACTCCTTCCCTGCCTCCTGGCCGTCGCCCTGCTCGGCTGGGCCGTCGCCTCGCCGGCCGTCGAACCGGAAAAGCCGGCCGAAAAGCCGACCTTCGAGAAGGACGTCCGGCCCGTCATCGAGAAGTACTGCCTGTCTTGCCACAGCGGCGCGAAGCCGCGGGCGAGCTTCGCCCTCGACAAGTTCAAGACGCGCGACGACGCCCTCAAGGACGTCAAGGCCTGGGAGAAGGTCGCCGAGAACCTCCGCTCGCGGGCCATGCCGCCGGACAACAAGCCGCAGCCGAGCCAGGCCCAGCTCGACCGCCTCAACACCTGGCTCGACGTCGAGGTGTTCAAGGTCGATTGCACCGCGAAGCGCGACCCGGGTCGGGTCACGATGCGCCGGCTCAACCGCGCCGAGTACAACAACACGATCCGCGACCTCGTCGGCGTCAAGTTCCAGCCGGCGGCCGACTTCCCGGCCGACGACGTCGGCTACGGCTTCGACAACAACGGCGACGTCCTCTCGCTGCCGACCCTGCTCCTGGAGAAGTACCTCGCCGCGGCCGAGCGGATCATGGACGCCGCCTGGAAGGACCCGGCCGTCAAGCAGAAGCTGCTCGACTCGCCGGCCCACCGGCTCGTGTTGCGCAACTTCGCCGAGCGCGCCTACCGCCGCCCGATCACCGACGGCGAGGCGAAGCGGCTCGGCCAGTTCCTCGACCTGGCCCGCCAGCAGGGCGAGTCCGGCGAGGTCGGCGTCAAGCTCGGCATGACCGCCATCCTCAGCTCGCCGCACTTCCTCTTCCGCGTCGAGCCGGACGACCCGAAGCAGCCCGAACGCCGCCTCAACGACTTCGAGCTGGCGACGCGCCTGTCGTACTTCCTCTGGTCGTCGATGCCCGACGACGAGCTGTTCGACCTGGCCCGCAAGGGGACGCTCGCCGAGCCGGCCAACCTGGAAGCCCAGGTCAAGCGGATGCTCAAGAGCCCGAAGGCGAAGGCCCTCGTCGAGAACTTCGCGATGCAGTGGCTCACGGTGCGGGCTCTGCGGACGCTGTCGCCGGACCCGAAGCTCTTCCCGACGTTCGACGAGCCGCTCCGCGAGGCGATGCTGGAGGAGACCGCGAAGTTCTGCGAGCACGTCTTCCTGGAGGACCGCCCGCTGCTGGAGTTGCTCGACGCCGACTATGCGTTCGTCAACGAGCGGCTGGCGAAGCACTACGGCATCCCGAACGTCAAGGGCCAGGACTTCCGCAAGGTCCAGCTGCCCGACAACAAGCGCGGCGGCGTGCTGACGATGGCGAGCGTGCTGACGGTGACGAGCAACCCGACGCGGACGTCGCCGGTCAAGCGCGGCAAGTGGATCCTGGAGCAGATCCTCGGCACGCCGCCGCCGCCGCCGCCGCCCGGCGTCGAGGAGCTGAGCGAGGACCAGAAGGTGATCGACTCGGGCAGCCTTCGACAGCGCATGGAACTGCACCGCAAGGACCCGAACTGCGCCGTCTGCCACCAGCGCATGGACCCGCTCGGCTTCGGCTTCGAGAACTTCGACGCCGTCGGGGCCTGGCGGACGAAGGACGGCAAGTTCGACGTCGACCCGAGCGGAGTCCTCCCCACGGGGGAGAAATTCGCCGGGCCGGCCGAACTTCGCAAGATCCTGCTTGGCCGAAAGGTCGACTTCAGCAAGGCGTTCACGGACAAGCTGCTGACGTTCGCCCTGGGCCGCGGCCTGGAGCGGATCGATCGTTGCGTCATCGACGACGTCGCGGCCACGCTGGCGAAGAACGACTACAAGTTCTCCAGCCTGGTGCTGGAGATCGTCCGGAGCGAACCGTTCCAGAAGCGACGCGCGAAGGGGACCAAACCCTGACCTGATCGCTCACCAATCGCCCCGAGCCGGGTCGCGAAATCCCGCTTCGGGCGAAGTACGACCGGAGGGAACACAGGCGAGACGCAAGCCGAGGGTTGGTTCTCTCGGTGCGACGGATGCCCCACACCACGGTCCGAGTGGGTCCTTGTTTCCGCCCAGCCACGACTTGCCCTTCGAAACGATCACGTACTCCATGCCGATGCCGTTCCTGTCCGTGGGCTGCGGCGAATTCATGGCAGGTCCTTGACCTCGATCTTGCGGAACTGGACGACCGTTTCCGGCGATGCGCTCTGGAGCGCAATTCGACCCGTGGAGTAGAGTCCTGTCGGATCCTCGGTATCAGCAACCGTGCGGCCATTTACCTTGCTAATTAACTGGTGCCCGACGGCGATGACCTCAAGGGTGAACCAGGTGTCCGGGGTCACGAGGTCTTCCGTCGTCGTGCGAACCGAGCGGATCATCCCGGTGGTATCCCTGCCTTCGAGCAGGATTTGGGCCTCGTACCCGGTGAAGGCGCGGTGCAGCCGCCGGGCCGGTACGCGGACGAATACCCCGCTGTCCCCGGTCGCGTTGATCTTCGCCTCGACGCGAAGGTGAACATCCCGGTAGTGCTCGGCGACCGTGTACAGGTAGGAGACTCCCCCGCGTCCGACGAGAATGCCGTCCTCCACCTCCCAGTCGCCATTACAGTCTGGGGCGGTGGTCCACCCGGTCAGATTCTGCCTGTTGAAGAGTGACCGCCAAGGCTGTTTGTCCAAAAGCGCGCGCCGTGCAAGCTGCTCCGCGGCGGTCGTTGGCGCTTCCTTCTTCGCTCCCTGGATCGGCGTCGGGTCGCCACCGGGCCTGGTTGGATCGGGCGTCGCCTGCCGCACCCGGAATAGATGCGTCACCCCGGCGAACTCCGTCACGGCCAGCGCGATCACGGCAAGGCACAGGACGACCGCTACGGTAACCCACTTCCGTCCGGCCGGTTTGACGGCGACGGGGAGGACATTTTTCACCGCCTGTTTAGCTTTGAACTTCGCCTCGCAATCGGCGAGCAGGTCGGCCACTTCGCGGGCCGACTGGAACCGGTCGGCGGGGTTCTTGGCGTGCAGCTTCGCGATGATGCCGCACAACCAGGCCGGCGTTTCGGGAATGATCTCCGGAATGGGCCGCGGCGGCTCCTCGGCCACGCGCTTGAGGACGCCCAGCACGGAGGGCGCGCGAAACGGCGGCCGGCCGCTCACCATCTGGTAAAGCACGCTGCCGAGGCTGAACAGGTCGGCCCGCTGGTCGATGGGGCCTCCGAGGGCCTGCTCCGGAGCCATGAACATCGGCGTGCCGGCGACGACGCCGCTCTGCGAGATGCTGGCATCGTCGGCGGCGCGGGCCAGGCCGAAGTCGGTGATTTTCACCTTCTGCGACCCGCCTTCGAGCAGGATGTTGCCCGGCTTGATGTCGCGGTGGATCAGGTCGCTCGCATGGGCCGCGGCCAGCCCCTCGGCGATCTGCCGGCCGATCCGCAGCACCTCGGACACGTCGAGCGGGCCGGTCCGGTCGAGTTTCTGCTGGAGCGTCTCGCCGGGGATGAACTCGACCACCAGGTACGGGAGCGGCTGTTCGCCGACCTCGTAGACCTGCACCACGTTCTCGTGCCGGACCGCCGCCGATGACCGGGCTTCGCGCAGGAACCGCCGGCGTGCCGGCGAGGTGGCAGCCAGTAGCGGGGCCATCACCTTGACCGCGACCACCCGCTGCAACGTGTCATCAAAGGCGCGGAAAACGATGCCGAAGCCGCCCTTGCCGAGCACCTGGAGGACTTCGTAATGGCCGAGGCGGCCGAGAGAGTCGGGCCGCGTGGACGGGGTGAGGAAGTGCAGGTCGTCGGCCTCGTCCTCGCGGTCGTTGGCGGCAGGCACGGCAGCCCTGTCGATCGTGGCGGTGTTGTCTTCCCTCGAACCAGCCTGGACCTGCTCGGCCACCGGGACGTCCAGAAACTCGCCGCTCTTGAAATGCGCCGCAAGCAGGGTCTCGACCCGACGACGGAACGCGGCGTCCCCGCCGCACGTCGCGTCCAGGTAGGCGGCCCGGGCGTCGGCGTCGGGCAGGTCGAGGGCGGCGAGAAAGACCTGTTCTTCGGTCACGGCTGGCCTCCGCACTCGGTCCGGGTTACGACCTCAATCTCAGTGCGAAATCCGCCCGGAAAGTTGGCCGCGCTTTTTCAGGATTGTTCTCCGCCCCCCTCGACCGCGCGGCGGAGCCAGGCCCGGGCGTAGGCCCAGTGGCGGCCCGCCGTCCGCTCCGACAGGCCCAGCGCCGCGGCGGCTTCGGGCAGGGTCAGCCCGGCGAAGTAGCGCAGCTTGACGAGGTCGGCCTTGACCGGGTCCTCGGCCGCCAGCCGGTCGAGGGCCTCATCCAGAGCGAGCAGATCCTCCCGCGGCTCCGGGACGGCGGCCAGGTCCGCCTCCAGTTCGAGCCGGGACCGCCCGCCACCATGCCGGGCGGCCGCCTTGCGGCGGGCGGCATCGACGAGGATGCGGCGCATCGCCTCGGCGGCGGCGGCGAAGAAGTGGCCGCGGTTCTCCCACCGGGCGTCGTCGGCCGGCCCGACGAGGCGCAGGTACGCCTCGTGGACGAGGGCGGTCGCGGTCAGGGTGTGGCCGGGAGCCTCGGCGGCCATCCGGGCGGCGGCCAGCTTCCGTAACTCGTCGTACACCAACGGCAGGAGTTGCTCGGCCGCCTGGGCGTCGCCCCGTGCGAGGTCGGACAGGATGCGGGTGACGTCGCTCATTTTCCTTCCCCGACAGGTGGCGACGAGTTTACCACCCGCGTGGCCGGAAATCCTCGCTTTCTTCGGGACGCTCCCTGTCCCGCACATCCGCTCGATTCCCACGGCTGAGCCGGCGAATCGACCGTCCTTGGCCGTTGCGTGAGAAACGACCTCGCCGTAAACTACCGATGAATGAGACAAATGCCCCGGCCCGGTGTTTGAATCGTGTGGACCGTCCCGCCTCTGAACCGATACGGAAAGGCGACCACCCCATGAGCAAGACCCTGCTGTCCCGGCGAGCCGTGCTGCGTGGTGCTGGCGCGTTGATCGCGCTGCCGTGGCTGGAGGCGATGACGCCGGCGATCCTGACCGGGGCCCCGGCGACGAAGCCGGCCGTGCGCATGGCGTTCGTCTACGTCCCGAATGGCAAGCGCATGGACACCTGGACGCCGTCCTCCGAGGGGCAGAACTACGGCCTGCCGCCGACGCTCAAGCCGCTGGAGAAGGTCGTCGATGACGTGATCGTCTTCTCCGGCCTGGCCCAGCGCAAGGCGTTCGCCAACGGCGACGGCCCCGGCGACCACGCCCGGGCGATGGCCACCTTCCTGACCGGCTGCCAGGCGCGCAAGACGGCCGGGGCCGACATCAAGGTCGGCGTCTCGGTCGATCAGGTCGCGGCGGACAAGGTCGGGGCGGCGACGCGCTACCCGTCGCTGGAGATCGGCTGCGAACAGGGCCGCGACGCCGGGTCGTGCGACTCGGGGTACAGCTGCGCCTACTCGAACAACCTCTCCTGGCGCGGCGAGGCGACGCCGAACTACAAGGAGATCGACCCGAGGGCCGTCTTCGACCGCCTCTTCGGCAAGGGCACCGGCGGCGACCAGCGCGACCTGTACAAGAAGTCGATCCTCGACTTCGTCCAGGAGGACGCGGCCAGCCTGCGCGGCCAGCTCGGCGCGACGGACCAGCGCAAGCTCGACGAGTACCTGACGAGCATCCGCGAGATCGAGCGCCGGCTGGCCCAGGCCCAGCCGGAGGTCCGGGCCCAGGGCCAGGACCTGCGCCGGCCGGTCGGCTATTCTCGCGAGAAGTACCAGGAACACCTCCGCACGATGGCCGACCTGCTGACGCTCGCCTTCCAGGGCGACCTGACGCGGATCGCGACGTTCGTCTTCGCCAACGACGGCAGCAACCGCAACTACCGCTTCATCGACGTGCCGGAGGGGCACCACGACCTGTCCCACCACGCCGGGGCGACCGAGAAGCTCGACAAGATCCAGAAGATCAACACGTTCCACGTCACCCAGTTCGCCTACCTCCTGGAAAAGCTGAAGGAGGTCAAGGAGGGCGAGGGGACGCTGCTGGACAACTGCATGGTCGTCTACGGCTCCGGCATCGGCGACGGCAACCGGCACAACCACGACAAGCTGCCGATCCTGTTCGCCGGCAAGGGCGGCGGCACGATCAAGACGGGCCGCCACGTCAAGCTGACGCGCGAGACGCCGCTGAACAACCTGTTCCTGTCGATGCTCGACCGGATGAACGCCGGCGTGCCGAGCCTGGGCGACAGCACCGGGCGGCTCAACGGCCTGGAGGGTTGATGGACGCGGACCTGCGCCGCGAGGTGCTGGAGTTGTACGTCCTCGTCGATGAGCAAGTGGCGGCGGCCGGGCCTCTCTGCGTGGCGTCCGGCCGCTGCTGTCGCTTCAAGGAGTACGGCCACACGCTCTTCCTGAGCCACCTCGAAGCCGAGGTGCTCCTCGACGCCGCGCCGGCTTACGACCCGTCGGCGGTGACGGCCGACTTCTGCCCGTTCCAGTACGGCAACCTCTGCACGGCCCGCGAGCCGCGGCCGCTCGGCTGCCGGATCTATTTCTGCGACCCGGCCTACCAGGACCGCATGGCCGAGATCAGCGAGTCGGCAGTACGCCGGCTGAAGGAACTGGCCGACGCGCACGACGCCGGCTGGAACTACGCCCCGCTGCACGTCTTCCTGCGCGGCGTCACGCCGGCACCGGCTCCGCCTTGAGCAGCGCGATCGCCGCCGGTACGTTCCGGCCGACGAGCGGGAAGAGCGGCTCCTTGCGCGGGTGGCCGGGGGTCGCCTCCTTCGTGTCGAGGATCGGCCGGGAGCCGTGCGAGTCGATGAAGCGCACCAGGGCGAGCAGGTCGGCGATCTCCGGCGACAGGGCGGCCAGGGCGATCCGGCCGCCCTGCTTGCGGACGAACTCCTGATGGAGCGCCGCCAGGGCCCCCACGCCGCGGCTGTTCATGACCGTGACGTGCTGCAGGTCGATGACGACCAGCCGGGCCGGGTGCCGCTCCAGTGCGGCGAACAGCTCGCCTTGCAGGCCTTCGGCGACCTCGTCGCCGCGGACGTGCGGCTCCGTCACGGTCAGGACGAGGACGTCGTCGTTGATGTTGAGGGTCAGAAGGCGGAACGCAGTGTCAGACATCGTGGGCTTCCCTTTGGGGTGCGAAGGGCGACACTGCCGCGATTGTCGCACCCGGCCGGGCGGAGTTCAAGCGCGCGTCGTCGCATTGTCGCGGCGCTCGGCAAATTCGACCGCGCCCCAGGCGACCGTCGCCCACTCGCCGACGGCGTCGAGCCACCCGGCCGGCAGCCGGTCCTGTAGCTCGGTCGGCATCAGTAGCACCAGCCGCTTCGCGCCGCGCAATCCGCCTGGCTGGAGGGCGTAGTATCGATCCAGGTAGCTCGGCCGTTCCTGGCACGCGCGCCAGACCGACGCGAGGAAGCGCTCGTCGAGGTGAGCCGGTAGCGCCTCGTCGGGCCTTCGCGGTTCCAGTACGACCTGAAGCGTGGAGTATGGGTTGTCGTCGAGCAGCCGGCGGATCGAGGCGGCGATTTCGCCTCCCCGTCGGCCGAGGTGGTCGCCGGTCGCCCAGAGCGTGAAGGCGAACGCCCGGCGATCGGCTGGCGGCGGCTCACACGGCCGGTCGAGGTCGAGCCGCCAGACGAACGCCACGTCCGGGTCGGCGGCGAAATCGAGCACCGGCTCCAGCGGCGCGTCGAAGTCCACGTCGAACAGCTCCTGGGCATATTGCACCAGGCCGAAGAGATCCTCGCGTCGCAGCGTCGGCGTCTGGAGGACGTAGTACGGCGGCCGCGGCTGGAACGTCAGCCCCAGCTCGGCCGCCTCGTGGCGGAACGCCGTCCCCGGCAGGACCGCCAGGTTGAACACTTGCGGCGCGTCGGACAGGCCCTCGTCGCGCAGCCAGTGTAGGCCGCGCCGTACCGATTCGACCGTGTCGCCCGGCAGGCCGACGATCAGGTCGACGCGCACCTCGATCCCCTCGGCGCGCATCGCACGGATGCCGCGCGCGACCGCCCGCAGGTTGTTCTTGCGGTCCATGCGCTCCATCGCCGCCGGCTCGATCGACTGCAGGCCGACCTCGACCTCGGTGAAGTTCGCCGCCCGCAAGAGCGCCGCCGTCGCCTCGGTGACGCCCTCGCCGCGCAGCTCGCCGAAGTAGCGGAAGCCGTGGCCGGGGTTCCCCTCGGCGAGCAGGCGCAGGAAGTCGGCGAAGTCCTTGCGCTGATTCAGCGTCGGGTCGAGAAGGAACACCTCGCGCACGCCCTTCTCGACCGCGTGGGCCAGGCTCGCCCGCACCGCGTCGGGGGAGAGGTAGTACTGCCTGTCGTAGCTCTTGGGGTAGTAGCAGAACTTGCACTTAAAGACGCAGCCGCGCGTCGTCTCAAGCAGGAGCATCTCCTCCTCGGCCGCGTCGAGGATGCCGTCGAGGTACGGCGAGCCGAGGGCGTTCAGGTCCGGCATCGGCGTGCGGAACGCCGGGGCGGCCTTCGTCGCCGGGTCGTACAGGCCGGCGATCGGTACCGGCGGCGTCGCGTCGTCGAGCAGGGCGAGCAGCAGTTGAGAGAACGTCTGCTCGCCCTCGCCGACGACGGCGTAATCGACGACCGGCTCGGCGAGCACCCAGGCGTTGTCGGCGGTGATCTCCGGCCCGCCGAGGACGACACGCGTCTGCGGCGAGAGGCGCTTCAACTCGCGAGCGACGGCGAGGGTGCGCTCGACGTTCCACAGGTAGCAGGTGAAGCCGACGAGCCACGGGCGGCGCTCGGCGAGATGGCGCGCCAGGGAGCGGTCGCCGAGGGTGTTCGCCCGCGACGCCGGCACCACGCCGATCTCGTAGAAGGCGTCGAGGCCGCGCCGGCGGGCGAACAGCTTCAGGTACGCCCCGGCGAGCGGGACGTTGCCGCGGATCGGCCCCGGCCCGAGCGGCGGAATTGGCAGCTGGGTCAACAACACGAGTCGGCGGTCGGTGCGCATGGATCCATTCTAATTCGGCGCGGCGGACTTGTCACACGGCGGACTTCGTGCCGTTGATGAGATGTCGAGAACCTACTCCCCGGCGGCGAACCAAACCCGACGCCGTTTGACATAGAACCCGCGACGCCTCCCGGATGGGCCACCCCACCGGGAGGCGTCGCTTTTGGGGTATCACCCGAGCCGGAACCGCTCCTGCAAACAGCACGCGCTGAGGACGACCATCAGCACCGGGTCGAGGACCGTCCGCGCCGTGGCGTCCAGGTCCGGCAACCGGTCGAGCAGGGCGACGACCTTCGCCCGGTCGTAGAACGGCACGGCCTCCATCGCCGGGCCGCGGAGCGTGTCCTGCATCAGTTCGTCGAGGCGCTCCCCCGGCGTCAGCGTCGCCGGCGGCGACAGGAACGGGTGCTTCTGCCGGCGGTAGACCGTCTCGGTCAGGACCGGCCGGGCCGCCTCGCGGAGGACGTACTTGTCCGTCACGCCGCGCGTCAGGCACCGGACTGGTAAGGCGCGAGCCAACTCGACCAGCGGGTGGTCCAGGAACGGGACGCGGCCCTCGACCGAGTGGGCCATCTCCATCCGGTCGCCGAGGACGCAGAGGATGTAATTCGGGAAGGTCGCCTTCGCCCAGAGGTACATCGCCCGGTGGACCGGCGACCGGCCGGCGAGCTGGCCGGCCACGTCGAGCGGGTTGAGGAAATCGCGGACGGCGTCGTAGGAGGAGAACGAACCGACGAAGTCGTCGGCGAGCAGGTCGTGGAGCCGACCGGCCGTCGCGGCGGCGGCCTCCAGCCACGACGGCGCGACGCCGAGCCGCCGGGCCAGCCTGGCCGCCAGCGGGGCCTCGCCTTCCGGCAGGAGCAGGCCGCGCGATACGGCGTTGCTCCGGCCCAGCTCGTCGAGCAGCCGGCCCACTTCGGCCGGATCCAGGCCGGCGCTGTCGTGCAGGAGGACGTCGCGGCGGAAGTGCGGGTAGCCGGCCAGGATCTCGTCGGAGCCCTCGCCGGTCAGGACGACCTTGTAGCCGGCGTCGCGCACCGCCCGGCTGAGCAGGTACTTCGCCACGCCGTGGGCGTTGGTGAAGAACGACTCCGCCTGCCACGCCGCGTCGGCGAAGTGGTCCGCCAGGGCGGCGTGCGGCATGGCGATCGGGTGGTAGCTCGCCCCGGCCCGGGCGGCCATCTCCTGGGCGATCGGCCCCTCGTCGTAGCGCGGGTCGTCGAACGTCAGCGTGAAGGCACGGATCGGCTCGCGGAGGTGCCGGGCCGCGAAGCCGAGCACGGCGCACGAGTCGAGGCCGCCGCTGAGGTAGCACCCGACCGGCACGTCGGCGCGCAGCCGGAGGCGCACCGCCTCGTCGAACGCGGCCCGGAATCGCTCGACCGCCTCCTCTTCCGGGATCGGCGACGTCCCGGCCGGCGGGAAGTCGAAGTCCCAGTAGCGGCACAGCCGGACGTGGCCGCGCGACGCGAGCAGGTAGTGGCCCGGCGGCACCTGGCTGACGCCGGCGAAGTAGGTTCGCTCGCCGGGGTGGCTCGCCAGCGAGTGGCGCAGGTAGACGCCCTGCCGGTCCCACGCCGCCGGGACGCCCATCGCGAACAGGGCCTTCACCTCCGACGCCAGGTAGAGGACGCCGCCGTGCGTCGCGTAGAAGAGCGGCTTGATGCCGAAGCGGTCCCGGGCGGCGAACAGCGTCCGGTTCGGGCCGTCCCACAGGGCGAGGGCGAACTCGCCGCGCAGGCGGTGGAGGCACTCCGTGCCGAGGTCCTCGTACAGGTGCAGGCCGACCTCGCTGTCCGAGCCGGTGCGGAAGCGGTGGCCCTTCTGTTGCAGGTCGTCGCGCAGGCGCTCGAAGTCGTACAACTCGCCGTTGACGACGACGCGGAGCGCCTCGTCCTCGCTGGCGATCGGCTGGTCGCCGGTCGCCAGGTCGATGATGCTCAGCCGGGCGTGGCCGAGCCCGGCCGCGCCGTCCGGGGCGACCCAAACGCGCTCGCCATCCGGGCCGCGGTGGCGCTGCGCGGCGACGCCGCAAGCCAGGCGCTCCGGTTCGACCGAACGGGACGATCCGGTCAGAGACACGGCCGCGACGATGCCGCACATGGGGAGCCCATTTGGAGTGCGGCGATTCGTCGCCGCTTTGGTTTATCGCCTTCGTTTTCCTTTTCGCAAGGCGCGGCCAAAAGAAAAAGGAAAAACCATGCGGCGATGAATCGCCGCACGCCAAATGGGTCGCCACTAACGAGGCGGCGCGGGTAGAATGGCGGTGGGGAAGAACCGAACCGGGAGGTTCCGAATGCGCGCAGCCCTGCTCTCGCTGCTGGCCGGCGGCCTGCTCCTCGCCGCGCCGTCGCCGTCCCGCGCGGCCGACCCGCTCGTCGACCGCGTCCAGAAGTCGATGGACAAGGCGATCCAGTTCCTCCAGCTCCAGGCCCGCGACAAGGGCCACTGGGACCACCTGGAAATCGAGGGCCGCGTCCTCCGCCCCGGCGGCTGGACGTCGCTCGCCGCCCTCGCCCTGCTCAACGCCGGCGTCGCGCGCGAGGACGACACGATCCAAAAGTCGCTCGCCTACCTGCGCACCCTGCCGCCGAGCCAGACTTACGTCGTCGGCCTCCAGACCATGGTCTTCGCCGCGGCCGGCTACCCGGAGGACCTGCCTCGCATCCAGCGCAACGTCGACTGGCTGATCGACAGCCGGCTCGTGAACGGCTGGACGTACGGCAAGGTGGGGAACATCAACGGCCTGTGCGACTTCTCGAACACGCAGTACGCCCTGCTCGGCCTGCACGACGGCATCCAGGCCGGGGCGAAGGTCGCCGAGAAGGATCTCGAAGCGATCCAGAAGCTCTACCTCGACACGCAGCTCAACAACGGCTGGGGCTACCGCAAGAGCGACCCGGCGACGATGACGATGACGACGGCCGGCGTCTGCGGCCTGTACATCACCGGCCTGGACTTGCTCGAAGGGAAGCAGAAGCTCCGCGCCGACGGCTCGGCCGAGAACTGCGGCCTCTACGCCGACAATAAGCCGATCCGCGACGCGATGGACTGGATCGGGGCGCGCTTCCCGGCCCAGATCACGCCGGAGAGCGCCGCCCGGTGGGGATCGCCGTACTACTGCCTGTACGGCATCGAACGCACCGGCCGGCTGTCGGGCCAGCGGTTCATCAACGGCCACGACTGGTACCGGCTCGGCTGCGAGTTCCTCGTCGAGCAGCAGAACCCGAACGGCTCCTGGCAGGGGCTCCGCGGCGCGCCCGGCTTCGACGGCCAGCCGATCGTCGCGACCAGCTTCGCGCTCCTGTTCCTGTCGAAGGGCCGGACGCCGATCCTGATGACGAAGCTCGCCCACGGCCGGGACGAGACGTGGAACAACAAGCGCAACGACCTGCGCCACCTCGTCGATTTCACGTCGAAGGAGCTGTTCAAGCGCCAGCCGCTCGCCTGGCAGTTGCTCGACGCCCGCAACCTCCGCGCCGCCAACGAGGCCGACCTGCGCCAGCAGCTCGCCGAGGAGCTGCTGCCGTCGCCGATCGTCTACCTGACCGGCCATTCCCTCAACCTCGCCGACCGCGAGAAGGCGGTCCTCAAAGAGTACCTCGCCAACGGCGGCTTCCTCTTCGCCGAGGCGTGCTGCGGCGACCCGCTCTTCGACCGCGACTTCCGCAAGCTGATCGACGAGCTGTTCGCCGCCGAGGGCGTCAAGCTCGAGAAGCTGGAGCGCGACCACCCGGTCTGGATCGCGTCGGGCAAGTTCGCCGTCCCGCCGGACGAGCCGTTCCCGCTGTACGGCGTCCGGCAGGGCTGCAAGTGGACGGTGATCTACAGCCCGAGGCCGCTCGGCGGCTACTTCGAGGCGAACCACCGCGACAAGGGTAACGGCAAGGTCGCCTTCCAGCTCGGGGCGAACATCATCGCCTACGCGACGGGCCTGGCCCCGCCGCCGCCGCGCCTGTCGCGGGCGAACCTGTCGCGCGACAACCTGGCGAACGAGCCGGTCAAGCGCGGCTACCTCGAGGTCAGCCAGCTCGCCCACGACGGCGACTGGCGGCCGGCCCCGCGGGCGATGCGCAACGTCATGGAGAACCTGCGCACACTCGGCCTTGACGTCGTGCTGAACACGAGCCGGGTGCGCCTGTCGGACAGCATCGCGCTCGACACGGGCGAGGACCTGCCGCCGATCCGGTCGATCCCGGACGTGCGCTTCTTCTACCTTCACGGCCGGCGCGACTTCACGCCGAGCCCGGAGGCGGTCAAGTCGCTGCGCTTCAACCTGGAGACGGGCGGCACCCTGCTCGCCGACGCCTGCTGCGGCTCAAAGGCGTTCGACGCGGCGTTCAAGACGCTGATCGACAAGCTGGCCCAGGCCGACCCGAAGACGCCGTTCAAGCTGGAGAAGATCCCGCCGGGCGACCTGCTGTTCAGCCGGGCGCTCAACGGCGAGGCGATCGAGCGGGTGCAGTGCCGGCTACGCGGAGCCGAGGGCAAGCCGGCCGGGCCGGAGTTCCAGAGCGTGCCGCCGGAGCTATACGGCGTCAAGATCCGCGACCGCTGGGCGGTCGTCTACAGCCCGTACGACCTCGGCTGCGCGCTGGAGAAGCACACGTCGAGCGACTGCCTCGGCCACGACCACGCCAGCGCGCTGAAGCTGGCCCGTGCCGTGGTGCTTTACTCGTTGCAGCGGTGACCGCGGCGTGGATTCACGCCGCGGTACTGGCGGGTCACCCCGGCGGCGGTTATCCTTGAGCCATGAGCGAGGTCACGCGTCTCCTGTCCGCCCTCGACCAGGGCGACCCGTCGGCTGCGGCGCAGCTGTTACCGCTCGTCTACGACGAGCTGCGCCGCCTCGCCGCCCAACGGCTCGCCCACGAGCAGGCCGGCCAGACGCTTCAACCGACCGCCCTCGTCCACGAGGCGTACCTGCGCCTCGTCGGCGGCGACGCGACCGAGGATTGGAACAGCCGCGGCCACTTCTTCGCCGCGGCGGCGGAGGCGATGCGCCGCATCCTGATCGACCGGGCCCGCCACAAACAAACCGACAAGGCCGGCGGCGGCCGTCGCCGCCTCGACCTGGACGATCTCGAGCCGGCCCAGGACGAGGAGAACGACGACCGACTCCTCGCCCTGGACGAGGCCCTCCGCGAACTCGAAGCGGAGGACCCGCGCAAGGCGGTCCTGGTCAAACTGCGCTTCTTCGCCGGCCTGACCGTCGTGCAGGCGGCCGCCGTGCTCGGCGTCTCCACCTCCACCGCCGAGAAGGACTGGGCGTACGCCCGGAGCTGGCTCCGGGTGGCGATCGACCGCATCTCCGCCCGCCAGTCCTGACCGGCCGGGAAAAATCGTTACGGGTTCGGCACCGGGTTCACGCACTGTGTTCCGGACGGGTTCACCGTCCGGCCGAGGAGGCTCCCATGTCCGCGTCGCGGCACGACAATGAGGCCATCTTTCACGCCGCGCGGGCCGTCGCCGACGCGGGCCGTCGGCGGGAGTACGTCCGCGAGGCATGCGGTGGGGACGAGGCCCGGATCGCCCATCTCGAGGCGCTGCTGGCCGCCGCCGACACCGCGGACAGCCTCCTGGACCGTCCGGCGGAGTGTGACACTCTGGCCGTCGTCGAACCGTCCACGACCGAGAACGGCGGCACGGCGATCGGGCCGTACCGGCTGCTGGAGCCGATCGGCGAGGGCGGCATGGGCACGGTCTGGATGGCCGAGCAGACCGAGCCGGTCAAACGCCTGGTTGCGGTGAAGCTCATCAAGGCCGGCATGGACTCCGCCCAGGTCGTCGCCCGGTTCGAGGCGGAGCGCCAGGCCCTGGCCCTGATGGACCACCCGAACATCGCCCGCGTCCTCGACGCCGGCGCGACCAGCGCCGGCCGGCCGTACTTCGTCATGGAGCTGGTCGAGGGCGTGCCGATCACCCAGTACTGCGACGGACATCGCCTCACGCCCCGGGAGCGGCTGGAGCTGTTCATCCCGATCTGCCAGGCGGTCCAGCACGCCCATCAGAAGGGCGTCATCCACCGCGACCTCAAGCCGTCCAACGTCCTGGTCGCGCTCTACGACGGCAAGCCGGTACCCAAGGTGATCGACTTCGGCGTGGCCAAGGCGACCGAGCAGCGCCTGACCGAGCGGACCTCGTTCACGCAGTGCGGCGCCCTGGTCGGCACGCTGGAGTACATGAGCCCGGAGCAGGCGGCAATGAGCGCCCTGGGCGTCGATACGCGCAGTGACATCTACTCCCTGGGCGTGCTCCTGTACGAGTTGCTGACTGGCGGCACGCCGCTGACCTGCCAGCGGATGAAGGAAGCCGCGTTCGCCGAGATCCTCCGCATGATCAAGGAGGAAGAGCCTCCCCGGCCGAGCGCGCGGCTGAACGAATCAGGCGAGGCGCTGGCGTCGATCGCGGCCAGCCGCCACACGGAGCCGGCCAAGCTGACGAAGCTGGTGCGCGGCGAGCTGGACTGGATCGTCATGAAGTGCCTGGAGAAGGATCGCAACCGCCGCTACGAAACGGCCAAGGACATCGCCGCCGACGTGAGGCGCTACTTGAACGACGAGCCGGTGCAGGCGTGTCCGCCGTCGGTGGGGTATCGGATGCGGAAGTTCGCGCGGCGGAACAAGGGGCCGGTGCTGGCGGCGGCGGTCATCTTCCTCCTGCTGGTCGGCGGCATCGTCGGGACGACGGTCGGATTGGTGCAGGCCGAGCGGGCCAGGGACACCGCCGAGAAGCGCCTGGTCCAGATCGAGAACGGGATCGACGTCCTCGGCTCGATTTTCGACAACCTCGACCCGTGGGCGGAGGAGAAAGAAGGCCGGCCGCTGCGGGCGATCCTGGGGGACCGGCTGGACCTGGCGGCCGCCGCGCTCGAAGGAGAGGCGGTCGGCGACCCCCTGATCGTGGCCCGGCTGCAAGACCGGCTGGGCCATACCTACCTGGGCCTGGGCCACGCGGCCCGGGCTGAGGCGCTGTTCACGAAGGCCGTCGCGACGCGGCAGGCCCACCTGGGCGCGAACGACCCCCTCACGCTCGCCAGCAGGCACAACCAGGCCCTGGCGTACGAGGCCGCCGGGAAGCGGAATGAGGCCATCCGGCAGTTCGAGCAGGTGCGCGACGCCCGGGCGATGGTCCTGGGGGCCGATCACCTGGACACCCTGAGCACCCTGAATGAACTGGCCGCTGCGTACTGGTCGGCCGGGAAGCTGACCCTGGCCATCCCGCTGCTGGAGCAGGTGCGGGACGGACGGGTGAAGCAACTCGGGGACGACCACGACCACACCCTCGCCACCCTCCAGAACCTGGCCGGGGCTTACTCGACCGCCGACCGAGATCCCGAGGCGATCGCCCTGGCCGAAAAGGTGCGGGACGCCTGGGAGAAGAAGCACGGCGAGGACCACCCCCACGCCATCGCCGCGGTCTGCAAGCTGGCCCACGCGTACCAGGCCGGCTTCAAGATGCGGCAGGCCCTCGCCCTGTTCGAGCAGGCGCGGGATAACGCCGTACGGAAACTCGGACTCTACCACCCGGTTACCCTCAAGACCAAGCACGGCCTGGCCCACATGTACCGAGCTTACCAGCGGACGTCCGAGGCGATCGCCCTGTTCGAGGAAGTGCGGGAGGGGCAGTTGATGACCCTCGGGGGACACCACCCGTCCACCGTAGTCACGCTGGGGGACCTGGGCCTGGCGTACCGGGACGCCGGGGAGCACGACAAGGCCTTGCCCCATTTTCAACAAGCGGCGCGCGGCGTCGAGAAGCTGGCGTTCGCGCACGACCAGGCCGGCCGGATCATCCACAACCTGGCCCGGTGCCACGAGCAGTTGAAGCAATTCGAGCCGGCGGAGGACTGGCGACGGAAGGCCCTGCCGGTGGTGAAAGCGAAAGACGGGCCGGCGTCCTTCCGGTACGCGAACTTCTGGGGGCTGGCGGGCCTCGGGTCGAACCTGGTCCAGCAGAAGAAATACGACGCCGCCGAGCCGATCGTGCGCGAGAGCCTGGCCATCCTTCAGGAGCACTTTCCCGGGTGGGATGCGTTCCGCGCCGAGTCGCTGCTCGGTGCCGCCCTGCTGGGCCAGGAGAAATACGCCGACGCCGAGCCGCATCTCGTCCGCGGCTATCAGGGGCTGAAAGAAATGGCGAAGAGCCCGGGGCACAAATTCATCGGCCAGTCAGACCGGGAGAACCTGGCCGAAGCCCTGGAGCGGCTGGTGCGATTCTACGACGCCACGAACCGGCCGGACGAGGCCGCAACGGGGCGGAAGGAACTGGAAGCCCAGTCGAAGGCCACGGATAACGCCGTGAAGCCAATAGACAAGTAATCGCCCTGCGTTCTGGTTGACGTGTTCACCAAGTTGAGACGGAAGCAACGCGGCCGGTGGGGTCCTTACCGCCAAGCAAGCCCCCACCGGCCCGGCACCGCCCCGGCGAACGGTCCGCGCGCCGGGGACGATGTCTTTCTATCCCACGCGGACCAAAAGGAGATGACCGTGCGTCATCTGAAGTCGAAACTGCTGTTCGCCGGAGTCCTCTTCGCCTGCGTGTCTGGTGCCGTCGCGATCGGCGTCGCCTGGGCGACGCCCGCCGTGGGGACGACGACGGCCTTGGTCGCGGGGCCGGTCGCGCTCGATGAGATCGACATCGTGGCCCAGAGCCCGACCCACGGCGTCCTCCTCAAGACCCGGGGGGCGTGGGAGTGCCGCGCCGTCCAATTCACCATCGTCCCGGGGGGACACACCGGCTGGCATTCGCACCCGGGACCGGTCTTCGTCATGATCACCTCCGGCACGATGACCATCTACCACGAAGATGATCTCACCACTCCGGTCCTCTACCCGGCGGGGACCGGCTTCGTCGATTACGGCCACGCGCACATCGCCGGGAATGCGGGCGAAGTCGATCTGAAACTCGTCGCCTTCTTTCTGATCCCGCAGGGCTCGAACCCCCGGATCGACGAGCCGCAACCCAACTAGGTGCGCTCCGTTCGACGGGCGGGGCCCTTGCCACCGAGCAAGGCCCCGCCCGTGTGCGGTCATCACCGCCCCTTCGCCTCAATCTTGTAAAGATGCCCTGCCGTCCGGACGAACAGCGCCCCGTCCGCTGCGGCGTACGACGCCAGCGTCCGCTCGCCGAGGTCGTTCTTCGCCATCAGGTCGTACTTGGTCCCGACCTTCACCACGTAGCCGACGCCCTCCTCGCTCTGGAAGTAGACCTTGCCGTCGGCGACGAGCGGCGAGGCGGAGAACGCCCCGTCGAGGCGCTCCGTCCAGTGGGCCTTGCCGGTCTTCGCGTCGAGGCAGTTCGCCACGCCGCGGTCCGAGACGAGGTACAGCTCGTCGCCGACCAGGACCGGCGACGGCGTGTGCGGCGCTCCCGCCTTCAGCGACCAGGCCTTGTGCGTCGCCGTCACGTCGCCGGTGCCGTCCGGCCGGACGGCGAAGAACGTCGGCGAGTCGTAGCACGTCGAGAAGTAGACCAGGCCGTGGCCGAACACCGGACGCGGCACGACCGAGTACCCCGTGTAGCGGAAGCGCCACAGCTCCGCGCCCGTCTTCGGATCGTGGGCGGTGACCATGTCGCTGCCCGGGCTGACGATCTGCTTCCGGCCGCCGGCGTCGATCAGGAGCGGCGTGCAGAACGAGAACTTCTTCACCGCCTCCGACTTGCGGTCCGTCTGCCAGCGCACCTTGCCGGTCGCCCGGTCCAGGGCGACGACCATCTGCTTGTCCGCGCCGTCGATGCTGAAGACGAGCAGGTCGTCGGCCAGGATCGGCGAGCCGCCGTTGCCGTGGACCGGGCGGTATTTCAGGTCGAGGTTGCGCCAGACGACCTTGCCGTCCAGGTCGAGGCACGCCGTGCCGAGGTGGCCGAAGTGGACGTAGACGTGCTTGCCATCGACGATCGGCGTCGGGCTGGCGTTGCCGTTCTTCTGCTGCGGCTTCGGGACGTCCGCCTCCGGATGGCCGACCGCCTCGACGTCCCAGAGCGTCTTGCCGGTCTTCGCGTCGAGGCAGAGCACCCGCAGGGACAGGGTCCGCTCCGTGCCGGCCGGGGCCGGTACGGCCGCGGTCAGGTACAGGCGGCCCTCCCAGACGACCGGCGACGACCAGCCCTCGCCGGGCAGCGGCACCTTCCAGGCGACGTTCCTGTCCGGGCCCCACTCGGTCGGCAGCGGCCCGGCGGCGTGGCCTTGGCCGGTCGGGCCGCGGAACTCCGGCCAGTTCTCACCGCGGGCGAGCGGGCCCGCCAGGAGGACCGCCGCCACGCCCAGGACAAAAGGGGCCCGCATCACCGACTCCTTTCTGAAACCGCACCGGGACCGTCACCACACCGGCGGCCGGCGCGGATCGACGCTGAGGAAGCTGTACCCTACCACGTGGGCCGCCGTCCCCGCCTTCGGCACGCGCACGAAGACGAGCACCCGCGTCGCGGCCGGCTGGCCGGGGAAGCGGTACGTCGAATCGACGACGACGACCTCGTCGCGCGGGTGACGGCCGGCGAGGGTCTTCGCGGCGGGCTGGCCGGCCCGGGCGAGCGTGTCGAGCGGCTGGAGGCGCGTCGTCGGCGGCACGTCGAAACGCGGCGGCGTCGGCACGCCGTTGTTCTGGATCGCGTTCTCCAGCTCCTGGGCCGTCGTCGCGACGGTGCTGTCCAGGTGCGAGTACGGCAGGGCGACGAGCGGCTTGATCGCGAGTTGGTTGCCGGTCTGGTTGCCGGCCTCGGCGACGGCGACGAACTTGCGCGCCGCCTGGAGGGCGACGAGCGACCGGTTTAGCGTCCCGTACTCGACGTCGGCCCGGGTCAGGTCGAGTTGGCGGGCGTTGGCTTGCAGCCAGGCGTCCCAGGCGCGGGCGAGGTTCGCCCGGGCGACCGGGCCGCCGACGTCGAGGCCGCCGACGGAGGTCGCCCCGGCCAGGGCGGTCAGGACGTCGTTCGCCAGGCGCGCCTGCGCCGGCGAGCCGTCGCGGACGACCTGGACCAGGACGGCGAGGCCGGCCCGCTCGCGCGCCGCGAGCAGGCCGAGCGCGGCGTGGAAGCGCACCTCCAGGCTCGGGTCGGCGAGCAGCTGCTGCACCTTGCGGCGCTGCTCGGCCGTGCCGGCCCGGCCGAGCAGGAGCGCCGCCGCGCCGCGCTTCGCCGGGTCGGCCTCGTCCAGGGCGGCGGTCACCGCGTCCGGCAGCTTCTCCGCCTTGCTCGCCAGGCGGACCAGGCCGTCGAGCACTTCCTCGGCCGCGTCGTCGAGGCAGAGCGGAAGCACGTCGAGCAGGGCCTCGACCGTCCCGGCCGGCGGCTGCTTCAGCACGACGCGGACGGCGGCCCGGCACCGGCCGAGCGACCCGTCGCGCTCGACGCGGCGCACCAGCTCGCGCGCCCGGGCGGCGACCTCCGGGTCGTCGGCGCGCGTCGCCGGCCGGACGACGGCCAGCGCCCCGGGCAGGAGCCGGGCCAGCCCCTCCTCGGCCGCCTCGCGCCGGGCGTATGCCGCGTCGCCGAGTTGCTGGACGAGGCCGGCCGCGTCGCGCCGCTGGTCGGCCGTCAGCGGCAGGCCGCGCAGGTGCTTCAGCAGCCCGGCCGGGTCGGTCGGCAGGCCGGCGTCCTTCAGCGCTTGCTCGTCGGTCTTCTCCGGCGCGTCCTGGGCCCGGGCCCCGCTCAGAAGCAGCGCCACGGCCAGCGTTGCGATCCCCGCGCGTCCCATCACCGGGCCCCTCCGCCAGGAAACGATCCCTCCCCATCGTACCAGAGACAGCCACCCGGGCCAGCGGATTCGTTTTTCCGACGGGCTGGGCTGGCCACAACGCGGGCGGCCGTGGTGGGATGGGCGGTTGATCGGGGGCGGTCCCCGGTCACAAACGCACCCCGCGCGGCGCGCGCAATCCTTGGCGGACCTGGCGGACCAGCCCCATTGTCGGCGATTGTCGCCCATTGTCGCACAGGCGCGCGCGACCGTTGGCGGACCTGGCGGGGTCGGGCAGCCCGAGCGGCGAAGGGGGCCCGCGCCCCGACCGGGCGGGAAAAAACGAACGCGGCCCGGTCGGGTTTTCCTTGCCCGGGACGGCCCGGACGGGTAGGCTCGCCAGGGACGGCCCGTGGGGTCGTTCCTCCCGTCTTTGACCAGCCCGCGGGTGGATGTCCATGACCGTCCGCTGGACGTGTGAGCAGGGGCACGAGTGGCAAGCCGACGCGCCCGGCGGCGGCCCGGGCCGCTGTCCGCGCTGCGGGGCCGCCGGCGTCGCGTCGCCGGACGCCGTCGCCGGCCTGGTCGAGCTTCTCCCGTCCCTGGTGACCGGCATGGGCGACGGACTCGTCGTCGCCGACACGGCCGGGAAGTTCCTCTTTTTCAACGCCGCGGCGGAGCGCCTGCTCGGCCGATCCGGCGACGCCGTCCCGGTGTCGGGCTGGACGGCCCACTTCGGCATCTTCCACGCCGACACGCTCGCCCCGGTGACGACCGACGAGCTGCCCCTCGTCCGCGCCATCCGCGGCGAGGAAACCAACCAGATGGAGCTGTTCTACCGCCACGAGAACATCCCCGACGGCGTCTACGCCAGCGTGACCGGCCGGCCGCTCCGCGACGGCCACGGCGTCCTCCGCGGCGGGTTCATCGTCCTGCGCGACATCACCCGCCAGAAGCGCTCCGAGCAGGACCTCCGCCGGACGAGCCTCTTCCTCGCCGCCCTGATGCACGCCCTGCCGGACGCGATCTACTTCAAGGACCGCGACCACCGCTACCTCGCCGTCAACGCGTCGCTCGCGCGCCAGTTCGGCCTCGCCGACCCGGCCGAGGCGCGCGGCAAGACGGCGGCCGACTTCTTCGCCCCGACCTACGCCGCCGAGGTCGCCGCCGACGAGGACCGCGTCATGGCCGGCGAGCCGATCGTCGAGAAGGAGGCGTACCAGATCTGGGCCGACGGCCACGCCCGCTGGGTCGCGACGACGCGCATCCCGCTCCGCGACGACCAGGGTCACGTCGTCGGTACGATCGGTTTGACGCGCGACGTGACCGACAAGAAGAAGACGACCGAGGCCCTGCGCGAGAGCGAGGCCCGCTTCCGCAACCTGTTCGACGCCTCGCCGGACGGCATCTTCGTCGAGAGCTTCCAGGGCCACGTCCTCGACGTCAACCCGACCGGCTGCCGGCTGCAAGGCATCCCGCGCGACGACCTGCTCGGCAAGCACGTCCTGGAGCTGACGCCGACGACGCACCACGACCTGGTCCGCCGCGGCTTCGAAGAGATGGTCCGCGGCCAGCGGAGCCAGTTCCAGGGCTTCACCTGGCGTCCGGACGGCACGTCGATCCCGGTCGAACTGACCGCCAGCCACATCGAGTACGGCGGCGAGCCGGCCCTGCTGCTGCACGTCCGCGATGCGACCGCCCGCACTCAGGCCGAGGCCGACCTGCGCAAGAGCGAGGAGCGCTTCCAGCTCGCCGTCCTCGGCTCGTCGGACGGCATCTGGGACTGGGACATCCGCGCCAACGTCGTCTACTACTCGCCGCGCTGGAAGGCGATGCTCGGCTACGGCGACGACGAACTGCACGACCGCTACGACGAGTGGTACGACCGGCTCCACCCCGACGACCGCGACGGGGCGGTCGGCGAGCTGCAGGCCTACCTGCGCGGCGAGCGCGACACCTACGAGCTGGAGCACCGCCTGCGGCACAAGGACGGCTCGTACCGGTGGATCCTCGCCCGGGGCGTCGCCCTGCGCGACCGGGACGGCCGGCCGTACCGCATGGCCGGCTCGCACACCGACATCCACCAGCGCAAGGAGGCCGAGGCCGCCCTGCGGGCGGCGCGCCAGGCGGCCGAGGTCGCCAATCAGGCGAAGAGCCAGTTCCTCGCCAGCGTCAGCCACGAGCTGCGCACGCCGCTCAACGGCATCCACGGCCTGACCGAGCTGCTCTACGACGCGACGCCGGCCGAGCAGGCCCAGACGCGCGAGTACCTGCAGATGGTCCGCTCGTGCTCGGCGTCGCTGCTCGGCCTGATCAACGACCTGCTCGACTTCTCGCGCGCCGACGCCGGCAGCCTCGCCCTGCACCCGCAGCCGTTCGACCTGCGCGCCGAGGTCGGCGCGCTGGTCAAGGCCCTCGCCGTCCAGGCGGCCCAGAAGGGCCTGCTCCTCGCCTGCCGCGTCGACGCCGACGTGCCGGGCCAGTGGCTGGCCGACTGGCCCCGGCTGCGGCAGGTTCTCGTCAACCTGGTCGGCAACGGCCTGAAGTTCACCGAGCACGGCGAGGTCGTCCTGCGCGTGCGTCGGGCCGGCGGCGGCCGGGTCGCGTTCGAGGTGCGCGACACCGGGATCGGCATCCCGGCCGAGAAGCACCAGGTCGTCTTCGCGCCGTTCGTCCAGGCGGACGGCTCGACGACGAAGAAGTACGGCGGCAGCGGCCTCGGCCTGTCGATCGCCCGCCGGCTCGTCGAGCTGATGCGCGGCCGGATCGCCGTCGAGAGCGCCCCGGGCCGGGGGAGCACCTTCCGCGTCGAGGTGCCGGTCCACGAGGTCGGCCCGCGGCAGTCCCCGGTCGGGCCGGCCCTGCGCGGCCGGGTCGTGCTCGTCCTGGAGCCGGCCGCGACGCAGCGCGACCTGCTCGGCGAGCACCTGGCCGAACTCGGCGTCGAGGTCCGCCTGGCCGGCGACGTGGACGCTGCCCGCCGGGCGGCCGCCGGGCCGATCGACGTCCTGCTCGGGCCGGCCGACCACGCCGACGTTCTGGCCGACCTGGCCCGGTCGCTGCCGGGGGCGCGCGTGTTGCAGCTCCTGCCGCTGGGCGACCGGGTGCCCGAGCCGCCGGCCGGGGTGCCGACGCGCGTCCTCGCCCTGCCGGTCGTCCTGGAGGACCTCGCCGACCAGCTCGGACTCCTGCTCCACGGGACGAACGGCCGGGCCGCCGCCCAGGCGACGGAGGCGGCCGGGCCCGGCGCGCCGCCGGCCCGCCAGCTGCGCGTCCTCGTCGCCGAGGACACCGTCGTCAACCAGCGCCTCATCCGCGGCCTGCTCGAACGCCAGGGCCACATCGTCCACGTCGTCGACAACGGCCGGGCCGCCGTCGAGCGCGTCCGCCGCGAGCGGTTCGACGCCGTCCTGATGGACGTCTCCATGCCGGAGATGGACGGCCTGGAGGCGACGCGCCTCATCCGCCTGGAGCAGGCCGGCACCCGCCGCCTGCCGATCATCGCCCTGACGGCGCACGCCCTGCCGAGCGACCGCGAGGCGTGCCTGTCCGCCGGCATGGACGAGTTCGTCCCCAAGCCGGTCGATCCGAAACTGCTGACGCGTCTGCTGACCGAACTGACCGCTACGTTGCCGCCAAGCGCGGGGCACCTCGCCCCCGGGGAGACGACGCCATGACCCCTACGCCGTCCGGGAATACCGTCCTGATCGTCGATGACCTGCCGATGCACCAGCTCATGGTCGGCAAGCTGTTCGAGCAGATGGGCGGCTGGACCATCCTCCACGCCGGCAACGGCGTCGAGGCGCTCGCCAGGCTGAAGGAACGGCCGATCCAGCTCGTGCTGACCGACATGATCATGCCGGAGATGGACGGCCTGGAACTGACCCAGGCCGTCCGGGCCGAGTACCCCGGCCTGCCGGTCATCCTGATGACCGACCACGGCAACGAGGAGGTCGCCATCAAGGCCCTCAACGCCGGGGCGGCCCACTACGTGCCGAAGAAGCACCTCCAGGGCCACCTCGCCGAGACGGTCGAGCAGGTGATGGCCGTCGCCCAGTCGAAGTCGAACCAGCAGCGCATCCTCGACACGATCGCCCAGGTCGAGATGCGGTTCGTCCTGGACAACGACATCGGCCTGGTCGCGCCGCTGGTCGCCCACCTCGAGGAACACCTCTCGCGGCTGCGGCTGTGCGAGCCGAGCGGGCTCATCCTCGTCGGCGTCGCCCTGCACGAGTCGATCACGAACGCGATCTTCCACGGCAACCTGGAACTCAGCTCCGACCTGAAGGAGCAGAGCGAGAAGGCGTACTACGACCTGGCGAAGCAGCGCCGCGGCGAGGAGCCGTTCGGCGCGCGGCGCGTCCACGTCACGGCGACGCTGAGCCGGTCGCAGGCGACGTTCGTCATCCGCGACGAGGGGCCCGGCTTCGACCCGGGCCTGCTGCCCGACCCGACCGACGCGATGAACCTCGGCAAGATCTCCGGGCGGGGGTTGCTGCTGATCCAGACGTTCATGGACCGGGTCGAGCACAACCCGACCGGGAACCAGATCACGCTGGTCAAGAACAAGACCTGACGGCGGCAGTCACTTCTGCAAGATCAGCTTGCCGCGCCGGGTCAGGCGCAGACGATACCGCACGCCGTCGTGTTCGATGACGACCTCGCGGCGGCCCTGGAACAGGGCCGCCGCCGAGACGACGACCTCGTCGGCGTTCGTCGGGCGCTCTGGCTCCTCGTTCGTCGCGGCGGCTATTTCCGGCGGGGTCTCGGTCATCGGAGGAACCTCAGCGCGGGTGCGATGAGGGGAGCATACCGATATTGAGACTCAGTGTCAACAAGAGAAAGAGGCACGCGGAACGTCGTTAACTTCGTTCTCTTCCCGTCCGTAGAATGGCGGCAGAGATGAGACATCGTCTCAGTAAGCCACACCCCCCGCGACCCGGGCCGGAGGTTGCGCCTCCGCCCGGGTCGCTATTTGCGCGGCGTCACACCTTCCACATCGGCCGCGGCTCGCGCGACAGGAGCTTGTTCGCCTCGGCGTCGCCGACGAACTGCTCCTTGGCCGGGTCCCACGTCAGCGGTCGGCGCAGCCAGTAGCCGATGTTGCCGAGGTGGCAGACCGTCGCCGACCGGTGGCCGACCTCGGCCGGGCAGATGCACGCCTTCTTCGCCTTGATACACTCCAGCCAGTTCACCTTCTGATTGCCCGACGGGTAACACCGCCAGGCCCCCTCAGGCAGCTTGTCCATCAGGATCGACTCCGGCTTCGTGTTGATGGTGCCGCGCGTGACGTTGACGACGCCGTCGGCCCCCTCGAAGACGCAGTCGACGTTGCCGCCGTGGAACATCTCGACGCCGTTCGCGTAGGTGAACTTCAGGCCGGAGTTGCCGTTCATCGGCGGCTCGATCTTGACCGGGCCGGAGCCGTCCATGTCGAGGGCCCACTGGGCGATGTCGAAGTGATGCGCCCCCATGTCGGCGAGGCCGCCGCCGGCGAACTCCTTGTAGTTGCGCCACGCCGGGAAGTGGCTGTGGATGCCCTCAGGGCAGAGGTCCTTGTGGTAGGTGCGCGTCGGGGCGGGGCCGAGCCAGGTGTCCCAGTCGGTGCCGGCCGGCACGGGCTGCTCCGGCAGGTTGCACGCGACGGCCGGGCCGCCGACGCCGATGCGGACGGTCTTGACCTTGCCGATCCGGCCGTTGCGGACGAGCTCGACCGCGGTGCGGAAGCGGTTGGCGAACTCGCTGCGCTGCTGGCTGCCGACCTGGAAGATGACCTTTGCCTTGTCGACCTCGTTGACGATCCAGCGGCCCTCGGCGACGTTGTGGGTCAGTGGCTTCTCGCAGTAGATGTGCTTGCCGGCCCGGGCGGCGAGGACGCACGGGATGGCGTGCCAGTGGTCCGGCGTGGCGATGACGACGGCATCGACGTCCTTGCGGTCGAGGAGCTTGCGGAAGTCGCCGTACGCGTCGCAGCCCTTGTACTCGCCCTTCTTCATCCGCTCGGCGTAGGCGGTCTCGACGCGCTTCTTGGCGTCCTGGGTGCGGGCGTCGACGACGTCGCAGACGGCGACGACCTGGACGTCGGGCCGGCCGAGGAACGCGCCGAGGTGGCCGCGGCCCATGGTGCCGACGCCGATGAAGCCGAGGGCGATGCGGTCGTTGGCGGGTGCGGGTTGGCCCTGGCCGTAGGCGACCCAGGGGGCGGCGAGCAGGGCGGCCGAGCCGCGGAGCACGTCGCGGCGGTGGAGGAGTGTCATGGCGTGGTCCTTCGTGGAGAGTGCGGGTCGTTGACGCGGCGCGAGGATACCCCAGGCCGGAGCAGCGAGCAAGCGTTCCCTTGCGGATCGTACCAGCTCTCGGTCGGGCCGTTCGTGCGCTTGACGCCTGCGCCGACCTGCGATCTAATCCAATCATGTCGCTCGCTCCCGGGCGGGAAGGACGACCGGAGTGCCCACGAGATGCCCCGCAAGATCCGCGAGTTGATCCGGGATCTGGAAGGGGCTGGGTTCGTCAATCGCGGCGGTCGGGGTAGCCACCGCAACTATGAACATCCGTCCGGGGCCCGGGTCACCATTTCGGGTCAGGAGGGAGCCGACGCCAAGCCGTACCAGGAATGCGAGGTGAGACAGGCCATCGCGGAGAGCGAGGTTGCCGACGAAGGCGAGGAGGCAGAAGCGTGACCGACGCGGCCCGGTATGTCAAAATCGTCGAGTGGTCCGAAGAGGATGGCGCGTTCGTCGGGCAGTGTCCGGGCGTGATCGGCCCCTGCTGTCACGGTCCCGACGAGGCGGAAGTGTATCGCGAACTCTGTCAGATCGTTGAGGAATGGCTTGCGATCCTGCGGCGAGATGGCCGGCCGCTTCCGCCGCCGACCGCCGGCCGGAACGTCGCCCGGCTCTTCGCCTGACGGCTTCCTACGCCCCTTGTTTCGCGCGGCCGGCCGGGGTAGCATTCCGCCCACGTCGGGATCCCATCCAACCCGGAGGTCAGGCCCATGACCGCGGACGAGATCGTCGAACAGCTCCGGCCGCTCGGCTCGGAGGGCTACAAGAAGGTGCTCCGCAACCACGGCGTGCCGGAGCCGTTCTTCGGCGTCAAGATCGAGGAGCTGAAGAAGTTCCAGAAGCGGATCAAGAAGGACTACCAGCTCGCGCTCGACCTGTATGCCACCGGCATCTACGACGCGATGTACCTCGCCGGCCTCGTCGCCGACGACGCGCGCATGACCGAGGCCGACCTACGCACCTGGCTCGACCAGGCCACCTGCGACGCCCTGTGCGAGTACACCGTGGCGTGGGTCGCCGCCGGCAGTCCGCACGGCCACGACCTCGCGATGGAATGGATCGACTCCGACGAGGAGCGCGTCGCGACGGCGGGGTGGGGGACGCTCAACAGCCTCGTGTCCACCGCCGACGATGACGACCTCGACCTGCCCGAGTTGACCGCCCTGCTCCGCCGCGTCCAGAAGACGATCCACGGCCAGCCGAACCGCGTCCGCTACGTCATGAACGGCTTCGTCATCGCCGCCGGCTGCTACGTCGCCGACCTGACCGACCTCGCCCTCCAGGTCGCGGCCAAGGTCGGAGCCGTCGAGGTGGACATGGGCGGCACCGCCTGCAAGGTCCCCGGCGCGGCGGACTACATCCGCAAAGTTCGCGATCGTGGCACCATCGGCAAGAAGCGCAAGTCCGCGAAGTGCTGACCGGCTTGCCTCCCCGTGCGAACGGCCTAACCTGACCGGAGGCCCCAACCACGGAGGTACGCCATGCGGTTACTGCGCACGTTTGGCCTGCTCGCCGCCCTGCTCGCGTTCGTCGGCCCGGCCCCGGCCGAGGTCAAGACCGAGACGGTCAAGTTCAAGTCCGGCGACGACATGGGCAGCGCCTTCGTCGCCGTCCCCGAGGGCAAGGGCCCCTTCCCCGCCGTGATCGTCATCCAGGAGTGGTGGGGCCTCAACGACTGGATCAAGGACAACAGCGTCCGCCTGGCGAAGCAGGGCTACGTCGCTATCGCCCCGGACCTGTACCGCGGCAAGGTCACCGCCAGCCCGATGGAAGCCGGCCAGCTCATGAAGGGCCTGCCGCGCGACCGGGCGATGCGCGACCTCAAGGGCGCGGTCGATTACGCCGTCAGCCGGCCGGACGTCGCCAAGGACAAGGTCGGCTCGATCGGCTGGTGCATGGGCGGCATGTACTCGATCGACATGGCGTCCGTCGATCCGCGCGTCAAGGCGTGCGTCATCTGCTACGGCAGACACCCGACCTCGGCCGAGGGGGTCAAGGACCTCAAGGCGTCCGTCCTCGGCATCTTCGGTGAGGAGGACAAGGGCATCCCGGCCGACGGCGTCAAGAAGTTTGAGACCGTGCTCAAGGACGCCGGCAAGAGCGTTGAGAAGGTCCACCTCTACAAGGCCGGCCACGGCTTCATGCGCGAGAAGAACGGCGACATGCCGAACCCGGAGTACCGCGCCGAGCCGGCCAGGGACGCCTGGATGCAGATCGAGGCGTTCCTCGCCAAGAAGCTGAAGTGACCGGAGGACGGGCCATGCGCGTCGCGATCTTGCTGCTCTGTGTCCTGGTACCGGCCTGCTCGGGGGCGCTGCCGTCGTCGCGCGTCGGCGTCGCCGTCGAGCGGGTGACCTACCCGGCCGGCGACGCGATGCTCAAGGCCGACCTCATCCGGCCGCGCAGCTCGACCGGGCCGTTCCCGGCCGTCGTCGTCGTCCACGGCGACCACGGCCCGACGGCCCGCGTCACCGACGCGGCGACGAAGCTGGCCGACCACGGCTTCCTCGCTCTCGTCGTCGATCTCTACCGCGGCGAGAAGGTCGCCGGCGACCTGGAGGCGCACATCCTCGACCGGGCCCTGCCGGAAGAGCGCGTCCTCGGCGACCTCAAGGCGGCGGTCGATTACCTGGCGACCCGGCCGGACGTGAAGCCGGGGGCGATCGGCGTCGTCGGCTTCGACAGCGGCGGCGGCAACGGCCTCGACTTCGCCCGGGCGGAGCCGCGGATCAAGGCGGTCGTCGTCTGCTACGGCCGGCTGACGACCGACGCCGAGCTGCTCAAGCCGATGAAGGCGTCGGTGCTCGGCATCTTCGCCGAGAAGGACGTCGGCATCGACGACGCGACGCGGCAGAGCTTCGCCAAGGCGATGGAGAAGGCCGGCAAGAAGGTCGCCGGCCTGCACGTCATCCCCGGCACGGAGCACGGCTTCCTCGCCCCGACGGCGAAGCAGCCGACGCCGCCGGACGAGGCGCGCGACGCGGCGTGGAGGCACCTCCTCGATTACCTGCGGGCGGAACTCGCCGGCGAGTGACGGCCTGCCGTCCCTACAGGTTCAGCTCCGGGAATAGCTCCTGTAGCCACCGCCGCCGCGCGGCCCGGACGGCGAGGCGCACCTCGGGCCGGGTGTCGGCCCCGACCCGGGCACAATCGATCTCGAAGAGCGTCTTGTTCGTGTGGGCCGGATACCGCGGCGGGCCCCAGCGCGAGGATCCCGCCAGCTTCTTCTGGCCGGTGATCGAACAGGCGACCGGCCCCCAGTCGATCTCCTCTGCGGCGACGGCGGCCCGGCGCGGGTCGTCGTGCTCCTCGAGCCAGTCCAGGACGATCTTCTTCGCGACGACGTCGCCGTCGATGTAGGCCAGGAGCAGGCCGGTCAGTTCGCGGGCGGCGTCGGTCGGCATTCGCTCACTCCTCCACGAGACGGCCGAGGACGGCCGTCTCCATCAGACCGTCGATGGCCTCCGGCTGGTTCGCAATCGCCGCCAGGGCGAGGACGCGGCGGAAGTCGCCCGAGGCGGCCCGGGCGAGCAGGCCACGACGCTGGCCCAGCCCGGCCTGGACCGTCGCCAGGTCGGTCTCGTCCACCCCTTCGACCGCCTCCTCGCGCCGACCGGCGAGCCGATCGACCACCCGATCCAGCGCTTCCTTGCCGAGCCGGCCGCACGCCGCGCCGACGGCGAGGGCGGCCCGGACGCCGTCGGTGGTCACCATCCGCCGGGCGAGCCAGCGCGTCAGGGCATCAACCCGACTCCGATGCCGGGCGGCGGCACGCCGGTCGCGTCGCATCCGCATGGCGGCAAAGAGGTAGCCCGCCGGTCCCCGTCCGGCTTCCCGGACCTCCTCCGCGAGCGGCACCGACGGCGGCGGGCCGGTCGGCCGCAGGAGCAGCGACGCCTCCGCCCGGGCCTGGTCCGACAGCGGCAGGTGGACCGACACCACGTCGCCGCACGTCCTGCCGAGGCGGGCCAGGTCGAGCGGGTGCAGGCGGATCACCTCTGCCTCGGTCGGCACCGGGTCGAAGGCGCGCAGGTCGAGCAGCACCGGCCGGTGGCGCATCGCCGTTTTGAGGTCGCCGCCGAACGGGGCGTACAGCACCCGGGCGAGCGACCTCGGCAGGCCGCACGTCCCCGGCGGCACGTCCGGCGCGGGGACGACGCGCGCCCGGCCGGAGTAGTCGGCCCGCTTGCTGAGCAGGTCGCGCGTCAGGCGGCGCTCGACCCGGTCGGCCAGCGACCGCAACGGCCGCCCGCGTCGCCCGAGGACCGGCTGCCGTAGCTGGCCGTTGTCGAACAGGGCGTCGACCGACTGCTGGAGCATCCGCATCTCGTTCCAGACGATGACCGGCGGGGCGTTCAGTTCGACCAGCTTCCGCAGCCGGTTGTTCCGGTTGATGACGCGCTGGTAGAGTTCGTTCAGGTCGCCGGCGGCGACGGAGCCGTCGCGTCGCAGCCGCAGCGGTCGCAGCCCCGGCGGCAGGACGGGCAGGCAGCCCAGGACGAGCCAGCCGGCCGGGTCGCCCGACGGCAGCGCGAGGCCGTCGAGCAACGGGCGGATCGCCAGACCGCCGACCTCGACGCGGAACGCCTCGCCGTGGGCGGCCCGGGCGGCGCGGAGGTCGGGCTCGGTCATGAGTTGCCCCCGCCGCAGCGGCGTCGGGCCCGGGTCGAGGACGACGAAGCCCTCGTACGAGACGACCCGGCGCAGCTCCTTCTCCGTCATGCCGAGCAGCCGGCCCAGGACACTCGGCTCGCCCCGGGAGAACCAGCAGTGGACGACCGGGCCGGCGAGATCGACGTGGCCCCAGTGCGTCCGGCGGGCGTGGGCGTCGCCGACGTCGCCGAAGATCTCCTCGCAGAACAGGCCGTCGTAGGCGGGGCGGCGCGTCCGGCGGTTGAGCAGGTCGACCGAGGTCACCTCGCCGGACGACCAGGACCGGATCTCGTCCGGGCCGGCGACGCGGAGGCGGAGGACGTCGTCGCTCATCGGCCAGCCTCGCGAACGGCCGTGGCCATCGCGGCCGCGGCGGGGTACAAGATAGAAACGGGCCCATCCTACCCGCCGACGCAGGGGCGCTCAAGCATGGCCGACTTCGACCCGTCCGACAAGCCGACGACGCCCGGCGAACGCTGGACGATGCTCTTCTTCCTCGCCGTGATCCTCGGCCTGTTCGCCGCCGAGACGTTCACGAACTTCCAGCCGGCCAAGCTCGCCGGCCTGCTCATCGTCGTCTTCTGGATGCCGCTCCTGATCCTGCACGAGTTCGGCCACGCCGCCATGGCCTGGCTCCTCGGCTGGCGCGTCCGCCGCATCGTCCTCGGCATCGGCAAGCTGCTCGCCTTCTGGCGCGTCGGCCGGACCCCGGTCGAGCTGCGCCTCGTCCTCACCACCGGCTACATGATCCCGCAGCCGCGCCGCCTCCGCTGGCCGCAGATCGAGTCGGCGCTCATCTATTTCGCGGGGCCGGGGGCGGAGTTGCTGCTGGTCGCCCTCATCGCCGCCCTGGTCGGGATCGGGCCGCTCACGACGCCGTCCAGCGACTACGGGATGATCGCGCTCCAGAGCCTGTGCATCGCGGCGCTGGCGGGGGCGATTCTGAACCTGTTCCCGCATACGGTCGCGCAGCCGAACGGGGAAGTGTCCGCGAGCGACGGCATGGGGATGATCCGGGCGTTCTTTCTGCCCAACGCGCACTACGCGCGGATGATCGAGGAGGAAGACGAGGGGGACGATTTTGGGGGGTGAACGGGGGGGGAATGAAGAAACCCGGGCGTCGCAACGCCCGGGCTTGTGAGTGGGTGTCCGGCGTCGGTGATCCGTGCCGACGGGCTACGGGCGTTCGCTCCGCAGCTCGCGGGCGTCGATGCCGACGGAGGAGAACGTCCGCCCGAAGTAGTCGGCGTAGACGAGGCCGATCAGCAGGGCGAACGTCAGCACCGAGCCGACGATGACCACCTTGACCAGCGGGCTGGAGCCCCAGCCGTGCATGAAGATCAGGATGACCAGGGTCGCCTTGATGACGGCGACGACCAGGGCGACGGCGATGTTGCCCCAGGCCCAGTGGTCCTTCAGCGAGAAATACGACACCCAGACGGTGACGGCGGTCAGCGCCATCAGGGCGAGGAAGACGGCGATGTACCCCGGCAGCGGGTCGTGGTGACCGTGCTCGCCGGGGGCGTGTCCCTTGTCGGCCATGGGTCCGGCTCCTCGCCTATTGGCGGATCAGGTACAGCAACGGGAACAGGAAGATCCACACGATGTCGACGAAGTGCCAGTACAGGCCGGTCACCTCGATCGGGCCGTAGTACTTCGGGTTGTACACCCCCGGCGAGGCGTAGTAGATCAGGACGCCCATGATGCCGAAGCCGATCAGCATGTGCAGGGCGTGCATGCCCGTCATGCCGAAGTAGAGCGAGTAGAAGATCTTCATGCCGTTGATGCGGTGGTCGTCCGACTTGCCGTGGCTGGCGTGGCCGGTCGAGGGGGCGTCCGGCTTCTGGGGGTCCTCCGCCGGCAGGATGCCGGCGGCGCGCTGCCGCTCATCCAGTTCGTGGACGGCGTGCTGCGGGTGCCACATCGCCCCGATCGGGATGAGGCCCTCGTGGTAGTCGGCCTTCCACTCGAAGTACTTCACGCCGAGGAAGGCGACGCCGAGGACGATCGTCGCGATGATCCAGCCGCGGACGTCGAGCAGGGCCGGCTTGCCGGTCTGGGCGGCCCGGACCGCCATCGCCATCGTAAGCGACGAGCCGATCAGGATCGCCGTGTTGATCGCGCCCAGGGTGACGTTGAGCAGCTCGCTGCCGGTGACGAACCCGTCGAAGAACCGCGACCGGCACATGGCGTACGCGCCGAAGATGCCGCCGAAGAACATGATCTCGGTGGACAGGAACATCCACATGCCGAGGTTGTTCGCGTCCTGCTGCTGCTCGAGGTTCTCGAAGTGGTGCGCCAACAGCGCGGGTTCGTTAGCCGACAAGGGTCTGCTCCTTCCGCGCCGGGGCGGGGTAGTGGTACGGGTCGGACGTCACCACCGGGGTCTCCTCGAAGTTGTCGTACGCCGGCGGCGACGTCGTCTGCCACTCGAGCGTGCTCGCCCCCCACGGGTTGTCCGGGGCCTTCTTGCCGTAGCAGAGCGACCACGTCAGGTAGACGATCGGCAGGAGGTAGCCGATCGCCAGGAGGGACGCCCCCATCGACGACATCGTGTTGAGGATCTGCCACTCCGGGGCGATG
>Ga0268299_1000885_pt1 | contig 72235 bp, 81 predicted proteins | sample NOBtaG_FD_193484 | JGI IMG/M metagenome (GOLD analysis project Ga0268299, IMG submission 193484) | Activated sludge microbial communities from bioreactor in Nijmegen, Gelderland, Netherland - NOB reactor | ecosystem: Engineered > Bioreactor > Aerobic > Activated sludge | place: Netherlands... | reverse complement strand
CTTGCAGGCGTCCTCCGTGCCGTAGAACTTCTCAAGACCGCGAAGGGTCAATCGGGGCTTCGTCGTGCTCTTCATGCCCCCCTAGATACACGGGTCAGCCCTTGGGGTCAAGTCCGGGATAATCGCCTCCTCAGTCACGGGCACGCGGGGCCGCATCGTGCGCCGTTCGATCGGATCGAGTGGGGCGGAACGGAGGCGGCGGCGCGTGGCTAACATCTGCCCGGTCACCGGCAAAGTGATGCACGCGAGCGCCGCCAAAGCGCGACGCCAACGCGAACACCTTGGCGGGAAGCTGAACGTGTACCGCTGCGCCAACTGTGGCGCGCTGCACGTCGGGCACGAGCGCGTGCGGCACGACTCGCGGCGGCGGCCCGTGAGGAAGGGGGTTGCGGATGCGTGAACGCCGCTCGGATACACGATGGCCGATCCTGTTCCTGATCGTGTGGGTGCTGACGACGGCGGGGTGCGACGATCCCTTGACCGACGACGCCGTGCGCGTATGCGGCGTCGCGTGCGGGCATCGAGGCATCGAGCGCGTAACGGAAATCGAGTGCGTCTGCCGGCGGGAATCATGCCTGCCGTGAGGGCGATAGTGGCGCGCAACGCGAGACTTCGCGCGCGCGGTAGATCAGCGAGGGCTCCAGGCATCCCCTTCGACTCGCGCTTGAACGTCCCCGTCCAACGTTGGGGCTGGGGACGGTTGGTGGTGGTGCTCGTGCTGGCGTTGATGGCGTGGAGATTGGTCGGGTGAACGAAGCGATCGAAACGCTCGAGTTCGCCCTGGCCGCTGCGTGCGCGCTGATCGCCCTCACGCTCACCGCGTGGGTGATCCTGCTGGTGCTGAACCTCATCAAGGGCCAGTGGCGAGAGTTTCGCGAGCCGTAACCGTAGGCGCTCACCGCGCTGAATCACTGAGGAGGGGTAAGCATGCCGGCACCAACATTCGATTCGGTCAACGACGCGGCGACGAAACGGTCGCCGACGGTCGCGCACTACGTTCGGGCGCACGAGCTCCTCGTCAAGCACACGATCATCGATCCCGTGAACGGTGCGAAGACGGCAGCGAAGATCGCGAAGGTCAGTGTCGCGACGCTCATCGACTACGCCATCAAGGGCGTCGACCTCTACGCGAAGGCGTTCAAGTCGTCGATGAACGTCGGCTGACGGCGGGGGCGAGGGACCCAGTGTGTGACGGCGAGCCGCGAACCCCCTCGGGGGGGCGTCGCGGTTCGTGGAGGCACGCTGCGCAGCGAGAGAACGGAGGACAGCATGAGCTTGCTGGTGATCCTGTTGGTGGTGGTGAACTTCGGAATCTCGTGGCTGAACGCGTGGAGCTGCGGGCGCTCGTGGGCCGACTCGAAAGCGATCGGCGGCTGGCCGCGCGTAGTTGTCTGGTCCGCCGCGATCATGTCGGCATGCGGCTTCACGTGGTGCTACCTGATCGTCGCGGCGATCGCGCTCGGTGCGGCCGGCTCTCTGCCGCCCGACTACGTGCGCGGCGCGCTGGAGTTGGGCTACGTCATCATCATCCTGCCGGTGCTCGGTTCCGGCCTCGCCATCTGGATCGATTCGGTGACGACGGCCTGGCGTGAGCGCTCGTTCGGCAACGTTGCGGTCGCCGGCTGGAACACCTTCGCCCAGGCGCACAACATGTACGAGGCGGCGAACACGCTGCCGGGTGTCTTCTCGCACCTCGGGGAGCTGTTCGAGGGCGGCGACGATGACGACGCAAAAGCGCGGCTCGGGCTCGCGATGATCCTGCTCGTGCTCGCGACCTGCGTCCTCGGCATCCTGACGACGACGTGGATCATCCGCTCGACGGCGCGTGAGTACGCCTCTGGCGTGCTCGTGAACAAGCGGGAGCGCGCCTACGCATGAGCAAGTCCGGCGTCCTCCAACCCCCCACCGACTTCTCCACCGTCACCACGTGTTCCGGGTGTCACCAGCCGCGATCGCTCGGACCGGAACCGTGTGGGACGGCGGGGTGTGCGGCGAAGGGGCGGGAGACGAAGGCGGTGAAGAAAAGGAAAGCGACATGACGACGGACGAGAAGCTCGCGAAGGCGATGGATCTCCTCGAACGCGCGCACGACCGATTCGCCGACGACGAGAGCGCGCCGGATGCACGATGGTTCCGCGACTACTTCGGGCTGACGGGCGACCACGCGGTGCTCACCGAAGACGGCTGGTCGCTCGGCTCGGAGAAAGCCGACCTCGTGTCGATGGGGGTCGAGATCCTCGACGAAGTGAACGCGCCGCCAGCGGCGGCCTAACCACCAACGGGAGGAACATCGAAGATGAGCAACGGATCATTGTCGGGCGGCGTCGCCCTCAAGGCGGAAGTAGGCGACGGACTCACGGCCGCCGATAGCGCGCGGATCACCTGTGAGACGTTGGCTGAAGCGCGCGACGTGCTGCGCGAGGCGCTGTTCCAGATGACTGGCAAAGAGCAGGACCCGCCCGCACCGGGAATGGTAGTGCCGGCGTGCTTCCGCGCGGACGTTAACGCCTCCCGCTACCTCGCCGAGGATCTGCTCTCGCTTGCGCGCTCCGTGCGCCACGAGATGCGATCGACGGCGTTCGGCGAGATGCGAACGCGCGCCGTCGGCTGACGAGTCGGCAACGCACACACCCTGACCGGTTGGGGGCTTAGGGGGCCTTCAGTGCGTTGCAGTCGTCCGAGTCGTGGTGACTCGGATCGGCTGAAGGGCGCTGGGGCGGAAGAGATTGGAAAGCGCGCCGCAAGGCGATGGAAGCGGAGGAGGAGAGCCATGGGACGACTGACGGAGAAGGATTCTCGGCTTGGTCCGCTGACGTACGGCCGGACGTCGTGGCGTCTGTGGCGGGTCGTGTGGAGTAGCGGAGGAGGCGAGGACGCCGAAGGGCCTCCGCGCAATTCCCTGACGGTCTACGCATTCGGCTGGGTGGCGCGGCTCCTCTTGCCGACGGTGTTGCAGCCGTATCGCGAGCGGCGCGTCGCCACGAGCTGGGATGCGGCAACGATCGCAAGGATGGGGCGCGATTGGTACGAGGTCGCCAACCCGCGCGAGTACGGGTTCTCGCTGCACGAGGGGCACTTGGTGCTCTACCTCGGTCGCCAGACGCACGACAGCTCGACGACGCAGGATTGGAGCTGGTTCTTGCCGTGGACGCAATGGCGCCATGTCCGGCGGAGCTTCTACGGCGTCAACGGCGAGCTGTTCGGGACGATCGCGAACGGGGCGGGCTGGGACGCGGAGTCCGCCATGGCCGATCGGTGCCCGACGGTGGCGTTCGCGTTCGACGATTACGACGGGAAGCGCATCACCGCGACGACGCGCATCGAGGAGCGTGAGTGGCGATTCGGGACGGGCTGGTTTCGCTGGCTGAGCCTCTTTCGTCGCCCGAAGATTCAGCGGAGCCTGGATCTCCGCTTCAGCGAAGAGGTCGGCCCGGAGAAGGGCTCGTGGAAGGGCGGCACGATCGGGCACAGCATCGCGATGCAGCCAAACGAGCTGCACGAGTCCGCGTTCCGACGCTACTGCGCCCAGGAACATCGCTCGAAGTATCGGCCGTTCTGGGTGACGTTCATCGAAAGGATGGCGGCCGTCTTGGCGGTGATGCTGCTCCTGGTGACGACGGCAGCGGCGCAGATCTCACCGACCTCGCTCACCTGCGGCTCGACCTGGAACACCGACAAGAAATACCTCGATCTGCACGGCCCAAGCGGCGCCACCTTCGCGATCACGCTCCCCCCGTGGCTCGTCTGCGATCGTGCGAGCGGCTTCACGCCGGCCCGGCTCGCGTGTGTCTGCGACAAGTCCGCGACCCCAACGAGTGCCGTACTCACGTCCTCGGCGACCATCGGCGGCACCGTCTACCCGATCACGTTTCTCGCGAAGTGCAGTACGAGCTCGGGATGCGGCACGGGCTCGCCCCCACTGCCGCCACCAACGGCGCGGCCGACGAGCATCGCGACGGCGACGCCACGGCCGGGAGCGACAGCAACTCCGGTTCGGACGGGGGTGCCGACGCCGACCCGTACCCCGGGAGACGTGCGTCCGACCCCGCCGCCGCAGATCGGAAAGCGCGCGCCCGCGGGCCGCTCCGCGTACTGGCAGGTGTCCTTGCTCCTCAACAAGATCACGCCGGTCAAGTGGTGCTACCAGATGGACGCCAACGGCGTGCCGCTCGCGCCGTTCACGCCGACGCAAGTCTGCATGAACCAAATGGTCCGCACGCGGATGATCGCGCTCAACGAGGCGATGGTCGCGGCGCGCGACGTCCCGGCCTGTGACGGCGCCCGCAAGAAGATCACCGGGGCCTCGATGGACTCGGAGATGCAGACGACGCTCGATCCGGTCTACCGGCGCCGCTTCGATTCCGGCCGTGGCGTCTACGTTGTCGACACCAAAGGTCCCGACTACAAGAAGGCACAGGACGGCGCCGAGCTCCTCCGTAAGTGTCTCACGTCGGACGACGGCGCGCTCGCGTGCGGCCAGCACCCGCTCCTCGGCGGACGGACGTGGGATCGCTTCGGCGCGCGGCCGGATGATCTCCTCCTCGACTTCCTCACGATCCACGTCGAGCAGGGCCGGTGCGTGGTCGGCGCCGAGGTGGCGCTGCCGGTGCCTGACGAGCGGACCTACGACAAGGCGCGGCTCACGCTCGGGCACGTCGAGCTCGACGGCGTGCAGCCGGCGCTCTCCGCGGCGCAACTCGCGAAGCTCGACGAGTGCGAGCACCTCCATCACCTCGCGTCCGAGGATCAGCCGCTCCCGGCCGGACGGAGCGTGAAGCAGTGCCACATCGAGCTCGAGGATTTAGCGCGCAGCGATCGCGAGCTGGGCTTCCTGTCGCTCCTCCCGTTCTCGGGGAAAGTCGATCCGACGATCGCGGCGACGGAGCTTCGCCTCATCAAGCGCGGCGAGCATCGGTTCTATCAGCAGTGGGCGGCGTGTCTCCGGCGCGGCGATTGGGAGTGCTCGGATCAAAAGTCCGTCGCCCACTACGGGATGCACACGATGCGGAACCACAAGGATGCGCGGCGGCTCTTCCGGTTTCCGTGCTCGCCGAATCCGATGGTCGATTTCTTCATCCGGCAGTGCCCGATCGAGACGTGGGATCAGGTGATCGCGCGGCTCGCACGGGAGGCGCAATCGCAGTGAACGGACCCAGCGCGGGAGTCTTTCGGGACTCCCGCCTCCCCCCTCTCGAAAGGAGAAAGTGCGTGACTCCACTGGTGATCTATCATGGCTCGTGTCGCGACGGATTTTGCGCGGCGTGGGTGCTTCATCAAAAATTTCCGGGCGCGGAGTTCGTGGCGGCGTACTACGGGAAGCCGGCACCCAACGTGAAGGCGCGCGATGTCATCATGGTGGACTTCTCGTATCCGCTCGACGTGATGACCGGCATCGCCAACGAGGCCAAGTCGCTGCTGGTCCTCGATCACCACAAGACGGCGCAGGCCGCGCTCGACGGATTCGAGCATGCCATGCGGTCGCTCTACGGTGTCGACTGCACGGTGGTGTTTGACATGGAGCGTAGCGGCGCGGGGCTCGCATGGGACCACTTCTTCCCCCGTGAGGAGCGGCCGTGGCCCGTGGACTACGTGGAAGATCGCGACCTGTGGCGCCATGCGCTCCTCAACTCCGAAACGGTCAACGCCTACATCGGGGTGCTGCCGTTCGAGTTCTCGGCGTGGACCGAGGCCGCGCAAGAAATCTTGGCCGGTGACGCCTATCTGCGCGGCAAGCCGGTGCGTGCGAAAGTGGCGCAGTACATCGCGGAGGCATCGAAGAACGCTCGTCACGTCGATTTCGAGGGCATGCGCGTGCCGTGTGTGAACGCGCCGCAGGTCGACATTTCGGAGCTGCTGAGCAGCTTTTGCGACAACGGCGCGCCGGTGGCGATGGGTTGGTGGCAGCGATTCGACGGACTCTTCCAGTTCTCGTTGCGCTCGCGCGGCGACGTGGACGTATCGGAGATCGCCAAGAAGTACGGCGGCGGTGGGCACAAGGGCGCGGCCGGCTTCCAACTCGACACGCTGCCGGCGTGGATCAGCGCGTAGTCCCTCCCCCCTCGAAACAAGGAGATGGAACGTGAGTAATGATGAAATCAAGGATCAGTCGCCGCACCAGGCGATGGAGGATGCCGGCGTCGGCTTCGACCCGAGCGTGCAGTATCTTGATCTAACCAAAGACGAGAAGCGCCGCACGACGGCGCTCATGCTCTCGATCAACGCCTACCGCGATCTGATCATCAAAGATGCGGAGTATTTGCGTGTGGCGAGCGACCTCGCGAGACGGGACGAGGGGCCGAAGATCAGACCGGCGACTATGAACGCCATGGTGCTCGGCGCCATTCAATTCGATGCGTTCATTGCTGGACGCTACGACCACATCGAGAATCGGGTTGTGGGCAGCGGTGCGCAGGATGCCGCGAGCGACGATGCTGAAGTAGCCCCCTGAAAGGAACAGAGGAGAACGACGGACATGGCAAACGAAAGCGAAGAACGAGCCCGGGCATTTCTGAACGACATGACCGAGGCGTTGCATCCTGACGAAGCGCGCGGGGCGGCACTCGCGGTGCTGCTGATTTTCCTTGCCGACATGGGGCACTCAGACGTCGTGGACGCATTCGTGGGCGCGCGGCGGCGCTGCAAATTCTAGTGTCAAACGCAGAATACGTTCGGTGACTGAGGGGAACGGGAGAAGGAAGGGAACAGGAACATGGACGACTTTGACGATGATGAGGTGTGCGGCACCTGCGGCGGCTCAGGATTCATTCCTCACGACTGCGGCGAAGACACGTGCTGCTGCCTGATGCCCGACGACGAAGACTGCCCTGAGTGCGTGTGACCCGTCGTACTGGAAGGGGGAGACGTGGACGTTGAGGGGTTGATCGTCGCGTACCTGATCGGCGTCGTGCTCTGTGGCTTCACCTGGGGGCCGTGGTTTGAAATGGACGGGACGCGCACCGACATCGTGTATCTCGCCGCCGTTGTGCTCTGGCCGCTCTCGATGCTGTTCGTGATCGCGGAATGGTCGGTGCAAGTGGGCCGAGGCGTCGACCGTTGCGCCCAAGTCGCGTGCGAACGCTGGCGTAAATGGCGGTCGGTAAGGACTCCCCACCCATGAGCGAGGTCGTGAACATCGCGCGCGTACGAGAGCAACGGCTTGAGGCTATCGCTGATTGGGCGCTCAACTACGGAGATCGCCGGGCCTTCGACGCGCTCCGTGAGCAGGCCCGCAAGGTGCGAGAGCGGGCATTTGACGCGCAGTGGGCGCAGTTCGTCGCGAGCAATCCGAGTGTGCAACGCCTTGTCGTGGAGGCGCGGCGCGAGGCTCACCGTGGCGGCTACTGCAACCGAGACACCTGCCCCTCGCGTCATCGGCGACGTAGGGACGAAAGGACCACCCCATGAACGAGGGAAGCGCAGCAAAGCCTCGGCCGTTCGCGATTGTCTGCAATTCCTGCGTGGCGCAGGGGCTGAAGACCATGACGACCGGATTTGGACTGACGGCGATGCCTATTCGGCTCATCTTCCAGTGCCATACCTGTGGCGCGGAGTGGCAGGCGTATCCGTCGAAAGTGAAGGACACAGAGCCATGAACGAGGGAAGCGTGCCCGAGCCAACGAACACGATAGCCGAATATACGAGCGTCGGTCCGCATCCGTGGAGGCCGCGTCGTCGAACGTGGCGCCAACGGCTACGCGACTGGGTGCTGTTGCGACCAGCGGTCTGCGATTCCTGCTACCTCGATCCGATCGTGCACCCGACGCAGGGCTACACCAAAGCGCGCCCGATGGGATGGCAATGAGCGTGCCCGAGCCAACGTGTAAGGGCATCCGCACCAAGCGGCGCGAGTATCACGACGAGAACGGCATGAGCGTCGAGGTGGAAGTGGACGCCCATTGTAGGGGCTGTCCCGACGTCCACGGCGGAGAACGGGCACCGATGAACGAAGAAGATTGGACATACTTCGAGGCGGCACAGGCGAAGGTCTATGCGGCCGTCGCGTTCGCGGAGAACGTCGAAGCGTTTATCCGGGCACTGCCCTGGACGCCGCACGCAACCGAAGATGAGCGGACGTTTGTGGCGGGCAATCTTCGCAACTTCGCCGCGCGGCTGCTCGATGCTATTCGCAACGCCACGCTTGACGAGGGGTCGTCTAAGCCTGCTGGGACGCGCGCCCTGACAGGCCACGAAGACACGGGGCATGGGGCTCCGACGAATGGCGGTGAGAGTCCGCCACCCTCGACCCATGGCGGAGAACGGGCAGACCGACTCACGCCGGAAGAACGGGTCTACATGGAAAAGGCGCGGATCTACGGCGCGCCCGACAGCCTACACACGCGACTTCTCGACATCATCGACCGGCTCGCCCCACGGCCCCACGGCGGGGAGCGGACGTCGACCCCTGCGGAGGCACCATGATCCGCTCGATCGCCACGGTGCTCCTCGTGCTCCTCTCCGCCTCCCCGGTGCACGCCTTCTCCGACCTCGACTACTGCCGCGCGCTCCTGAACATCGACCGGGATCGCTGCCGCGTCGACCAAAAGCAGGCGCTCCTCGACTGCACGGAAGCGTACGCCCGGGACCGGTATCTCGAGACGGGATTCGAGATCGAAACGCTGCGCGAGTGTCGACGGGACGCGCGGGAGGAGCGGAAGGACTGCCGGGCATCCATTCCGACGTGCGCGGAGGTTGGCGTCCAATGAGTGCGATCACAGCCGCGTTCGTCGCGGGATGCCTGCTCGGCCTGATGCTCCGCCGTGGCGTGGCGCCGGGCGGTGCGAACGGTGGCGTCTGGTATCCGCCGGCCACGACGGAGCCGCCAAGCCCGCCACCGCCGCCACCCCCTGCGTCCGGACTGTCATCGCGCGAGGCATGCGAGATCGAGGCGGCGATCCGTGCGGCAGAGGCAGCGCCACTGCGGACGGCGGCCGAGGTGCTCGAATGGATCCGACAGCAGGGCAACCCGGTCCACATCCCGAACCCCAAAGACCAACGCTCGCTCGCCGAGATCGAAGCGGGAGTGTCCCATGCCTGAAGGTCTGAACGGCCATGCGACCGGCGGCCCCGTCCCCGTCGCCGGTTTCCGCGTCGTCCTCGACGTCACCGTCAACGACGCCCAGACGTACGAGCAGGCGATCGCCGTTGCGGTGAACCACCTTCGGAGCGGCGCCGCGCTCCAGGTCATGGTCGAGAACCGGGCGACGAAAGAAGTGCAGGGCTTCAACGTGACGGAAGTGGAACCGACGCCGCCGGTCGAAGCGTCGCAGAACCGGCAAGTGATGGCGCGGTTTCTTCAAGTCGTGGACGCGGGGGTGATCCAAACGACGACGCCGGAGGCGGTGCCGGTGGTGCAGGGAATCGTGCAGGAGATGAAGAAGGCGGTGGAACGGAAGCCGTTGATCGTGGTGGTGCCGGGCTAAACCGGCGAGGAGGCGGAGCATGCTGGTGCTGTTGGTGACGTCGTGCGGGTGCTCGCGGTTGATCGAGATGGAACGGACGCCGGAGCTGCTCGACATCCCGATCCCATTTCGGGGTCCGGTCGCGGCCGATCCGATCTCGTTCCTCGAACTCGTGCGCGAGTGGAACGAGAGCGGACGAAGCGTGCGGAGGTTCAAGCTCCGCGAGGTGCTGTATCGCGGTGACGATCTCGGCGACCTGGAAGCGAGCCTCTTTGATCAGTACCGGCTCGACGAGCGTCCCGAGGCGCAAGAGGAGGTGGCGCTCTATTTCGAGGTGCCGGCCATCCCGCGCGCGAGCACGTCGCCGCCGATGGCGCCGCACCCCAACGTCGACATCGGTGAGCCGGAGATCGTGATACGCGAATCGCGCCGGTGGCCCGTGCGAGCGCGGCATGACGCGTACGTCTACAAGGCCGGCGACGTCATCGGGCACATCTCCGGCAACGCGGAGGATGGATTCACGGTGACGGGCGGCTTCTCGGCGGGGTACGTGAGCGCGCATCTGCGAGCCGGCGCGACGTTCAAGGACGCCGTCGATGCGATCGCGGCCATGCTGCGGAGCTACGACGCGCAGCGGAAAGAGGCGATGGCCGATGCCTGACACCTATCCAAGCGTCATGTCGGCCCTCACCCGCCGCTACACCTTGCTCGCGCTGCTCTCCGGGCGCTGCACGCTGGCACTCGCCGGCGAGGGGCCGCGGATCTCCGACCCGCATGCCATCCTCGAGGAAGAAGCGGACTTGGCGCGAGCCATGAAGGCGTGCACGCCGATCGAAGCGGGCGCGATCGAGCTCGAAGTGACGCGGCCGGATTTGCCGGTCAGTCGGAGCAAGCCAAAACCAGGCGAGTATCAACCGCGCCGCGTCCGTGCGTCGACGAGCAAGTGCGAGCTGCTCGCCGCGGCGACGGGCGAGAAAATGTATCACGAGAAGTTTGTCGATCTCGTGTGCCTCGGCTTCGAAAAGACGCGCGCGGGCTTGCTCGCGGCGGGGCTCCTCGACGATCGGCCGCTCGATCCGTTCGCGCGTGGCGATGCGGGGGTCCTGATCACGACGTTCTACGACTATCGAGGGGCGCGGACGGAAGGACGGAGGATAGGGGCATGAGCGTCACGCGAGCGCAGGTCACGCTGCAACACCAGGTCGCCGACGTCATGATCGGCGACCGGCGGCTCGGCATCGTCGGGCGCCACCTCGGCCACCGGCCCGGCCGCCAGTGGTTCTTCATGCTGGAGAGCGAGGACTACGACCTGGCCCGCGAAGCCTCGGGCGTCGCCCAACAAGACATGGAAAGCGACAGCGACGCCGCGACGTTCGACGAAGCGGTCGATGCGCTGATCGCGGCGCACAACCGGCGGGCGGCCCGAGCATGAGCGACGACATCCGCCCCGAGATCGCCGTCGTCTGCACGGCATTCAAGCGCCCGGACTACTCGCGCCAGTCGCTCAACGCCCTCGCGGTCGCACTCGAAGCGCTGGGCCGCGACGTGCCGATCCATCTGCACGTCGAGCCCGGATCAGACGAAGTCATGGCCTTGTGCGAGGCGTTCTGTCGCCGGTTCCATGGCGGCACGACGCTCGTGCGCAACCGGGAACGTCTCGGCGTCAACGCGAACACGCTCGCCGCGATCAACGCCGGCTTTGCGCGCGGCGACGTCGACTACGTATGCCTGATCGAGGACGACGTTGTCCTTGCGGCTGACGGCCTCACCTTCCTCGCGTGGGCGGCGGCGCAGTTCTGGGACGACACGCGCGTGCTGAGTGCGACCACGTACAACAGGGAGCCCGCCATGCCCCCGCCCGAGCGCTGGCACGAGGTGCGGACGCGGGCGTGGACCCACGTCTGGGGCTTCGGCATCTGGCGCAGCCGGTGGGCCATGATCCGCAACCAGGTCGGGCGCGGGCGCATGTCGTGGGACTGCGACGTCAACGCCGCCCGCGAGCGCGCAGGGCTTCGCGAAGCGTTCCCGGTCCTCTCGAGATGCAACAACGTGGGCGTTTTGAGCTCCGCAGCGCACGTCAATTCGCCGCCGCCGGAGTTCTACGCCGAGTGGCACGTCCTCAAATTCCATGCGGGGCAGGTCGACGTGCCACTGGGGGAGTTCCGGTTGGCCAACGAGGTGCGAGCGTGAAAAAGCTGCGACCCTTGGTGCCGCAGCCGGACGGCACGTTCCACGTCACGCTCACAAAAGGCCACGTCGCGATCATCGATGCCGTCGATGCAGAGCGCGTCGGCCGCTACAATTGGTGCGCGGATGTCCGAGACGGGAAAGTCTACGCTGTCAGTCGTGCCGACCTGCCGCGTGGCGATGGAAAGTTGATCCGCATGCACTGCTTCCTGCTCGGATTGCGCAACGGGAAGCGCGCGAAGGTGGTAGCCGATCACCGGAACGGCAACGGGCTCGACAATCGACGCAGCAATTTGCGGGTGGCCACGTACCAAGAGAATTCGTGGAACGCGCGCGGCAAAGGCAATAAGCACGGGTTCATCGGCGTGGTATGGCACGCGCGCGATCGGCGGTGGAAGGCGAACATTCGGTACAACTACCGACGACGCGGCCTCGGGACCTTCTACTCGGCCGAGGACGCGGCCCGGGCATATGATCGAGCGGCGCTGAAGCTGCACGGCAAATTCGCACGCCTCAACTTTCCTGACGAGGCATCCGCCGCATGACGACCAACAACGCCGCCGGCCTCCTCATCCTCCTCGGCTTCGCCTGTCTCGGCTACGGCGCCTGGCGCTACAGTCCGGTCGCGGGCTGGTGCGTGACGGGTGGGGTGCTCGTCTTCATCGGCGTCGCGATCGCGAACGCGAGGCGGCCGGAGTCGGATGACGATCGGTGGCTCCGTGAGCAGACGGACGACGCGGCGGGAAGGCGGGCGAGACCGTGAACCTCGGCTTGCACGGACTCGACTTCCGCCAAGGCGCCGTCCTGCACGTCTCGTGGGCGATGCTCGCCGCGGTGCTCCGCCTCCCGCCGGGCATGCGGATCACGGCGATGCGCCCGCGCGACGAAAGCTGGAACGAGGCGACGATCACGTTGCGGATCGAAGGCGACGGGTGCCCTTGGGTGGAGGCTGGCGTCATGCTGCCCGAGGTCGTGGCGGTCTACCGGCGCGCGGCATGCGGTGAGCTCGGGCACGCCGAGTTTGTCGAGCTGCAAGACGGCGGTCCCTATCGGCTGCGAAACGTTGAGGCGGAGGCGTTCGAAGCGGAAATGGTACGCGCGCGGCGGCGCGGACCGGACGACTACCAGGTGGGCGACGAGATCAGCCGGGGCGGCAAGACCGGCATCGTCGTGGGGAGGCTGGATGCCACGAGAACATGACTGGTTCGCCTGGATGCACTACCCGATGTGGGTGGCGCTCGGCGTCCTCGGCTACGACGCGGGCCGCGCCATCGTGGGCGAGTGCGAAGCGCTAGCGGAACGCCGGCGACTCTTCGGTCCGGACTTCGAGGAAGCGGACGACGAGTTCATCATCGAAGCGTACTGAACGGGAGGCGGGGTGGCGCTGAAGCTCGAACCAGGCACGATCTACAACGGCCTGAAGGAAATCTCGGCGGTGATGGAGCGGACCGAGAAGTCGCTCAAGCGCCTCGCGCGCCGCGACGGGTTCCCGCTCTTCGCCGACAGCGGCGGCCGCCTCTGGACGAGCTCGGACGCCATCCTCGAATGGGTGCGAGACCGGGCGCGTGCGCCGTTCGGGCGGCCTCAACGACAGACGCCCCCCGAACGCCCATCCCCACGCTAGCCCGACGCCCTATCAACGCCTCTTGGTGAATGGCGCCGGCATGTTACATGACAGTCGTCGGTAGGTCCGTCCACCAGGCGGCTTCCACGATCGCACTGGCCGCGACCCGTCCCGCATGCGGGTCGCGGCCCCCCTCCTGAGATCCGGGTGCGACCGTTTGCGCTCGCCGCGTGTGCTGGGGCATGCCTTCAGGCATGGCCTCCAGGAAAAAGCCGACCCCGGCCGAGATCGCTGACCTCATCGAACGCCGCGTGAAGAAAGCCGTCACCCGCAGAGGCAACGCTGTGAGCGTCGACCTGGGACAGCTGAGCCCGCCGAAGCCGATTAACGGCGGGGCGAGGCAACTCCTCAGCCGCAACGGTCACACAAACGCCGCGAAGGGCAACATCGAGGAATGATTGTTAGCCGTCGTTGATGCCGAGAAATTCTGGGCGAGCGTTGATCGGCGCTCGCCCGACGGATGCTGGGAATGGGCACACGCTCGATCCCCACTGGGCTACGGAAAGGCTCATATAGGACGGGGGCACGTCACGCCGGTGGTCCTTGCTCATCGAGTCGCGTGGGCGCTGGCGAATGGCGAAATACCAGACGGCCTCTTGGTGCTGCACCGGTGCGACAACCCGCCGTGCTGCAACCCCGCGCACCTCTTCCTCGGCACGCACGAGGACAACATGCGCGACATGCGGTCGAAGGGGCGGTCGAATGTCGGAGTCCGCCACCCGCTAGCCCGATTCTCGGACGAAGCGGTGAGGGCAATTCGAGCCGCACGAAGGCGCGGAATTAGCGTCGCCGCGATCGCGCAGTGGTTGGGGGTGCCCCGCTCGCGAGTGAGTAGGGCGGCGACTGGGCGTCGGTGGGCGCATCTACCTGGGGGCGTAGCTCCCCAGCGTGCGTACAGGAACCAGCCACGTACCGGTGGCAGATTCGCTAGCGTAGTACCCGGGTAAACTCAGCCCATGAGCCTCCTCGCCCGCCGCCGCACGAAACCTGCGACGGCCGGCGAAGCTCCGTCCGCCCCCGACTGGCTCGCGGCCTACCACCGCGACGGCTACGCCCTCGTCCACAACGTCTTCTCGCTGACGGAAGTGGCCGCCATGAAAGAGGCGGCCGCGTACGTGGAGACGCACCCCGCGTGCGACCGCGAGATGGCCCCGAACGGCGCCACGCGGATCGCGTTCTGGCCGTCGCTCCTCGCGGCGACGCTCGACGGCGCGCGGACGGATTCGCGGATGCTGGCGCTCGTGCAGCTGATCCTCGGCACGACGAGCCTTCGAAGCGGCACGAGCCAGCTCTACTACCGGACGCCGGGCGATCCGGACGCCTTCCAGTGGCACCGGGACGTGATCTTCCGGGACGCGATGGAGGCCCCCGAGCGCTACGTGCAGGCGGCGATCTTCCTCGACGACGTGACGGCGATCGAGCAGGGCGCGATCGTGTTCGTACCGGGGAGCCACCGCGCGGGCGACGTCGACGGGCTCTGGACGCTCGACGACGTCGCGAAGCGGAAGGGCGGCGCGTGGGACATGGACGACCGCTACGGGCCGGTGCAGCCCGCGCTCGTCACGGCAGGATCGGTCGGGCTCTGGCATCCGCTCGTGATCCACGGGTCGCAACCGAACACGACGGAGCGGAGTCGGCGGTACTACATGTGCGGCTACGCGGACGCTGATGCGGTCGGGGACGCGTACCCGTGGGCGTTTCGGGAGGGGGAAGCGGTGCGGCATGGCTAGCACCCGCCGCCTCGCATGGTTTGGTCGGATGCTGTCGTTGGCGCGACGGTGGCGAAGCGCGGGCGGTCGTCGGCGGATGCCGCGCGCGATCGTCGAAGGCTACTGCGCGCCGGAGTGTCGATTCTGCCGGGACGGCGTTCACGCGCTCGGGTCGGTGTGGTGACGATGCAATCCCCCGCCGAGCTCGACGCCTTCTGGTCCCGCCCCGATCCCTGGGGCTTCCGGACGCACCCGGACGATCAAACGCGGCTCGTGAAGCTCTTGGCGGCGCTCCCGAAAAGTCGGTACCGGCGGGCGCTCGACATCGGGTGCGGGGACGGGTTCATCGCGGAGCAGCTCCCCGCCGAGTTCGTGACCGGCATCGACCTCGCGCAGGGCGCCATCAACCAGGCCCGCGACCGGACGCCGGCGGGGGCGAAGCGGGTCTTCTACCAGGGGTCGCTCTTCGACTTCGGGAACCTGATCCGGGGGACGTACGACCTGATCATTGCGAGCGGGATATTGTACTCCCAGTATCTTGGCGGCGCCTCCGTGCTCGCGGGGCAGATTCTTGCGGAGCAGCTCGCGCCGGGCGGCGATCTTGTCATCAGTGGTGTCAGCGGTTGGCTTTCGGTCGTGCCGCCGCTGACGTTGCTGCACCGGGAGACGTATAAATACCGAGAGTTCGAGCACCGTCTTGAGATCTGGCGAGCCTGCTAAGCTATGCGCCGCATAGATGACATAGCGATGCACTTCATGTCGTTCGTGGAGTGTTGCGAAGACGGCTGTTGGCTATGGCGCGGCGGTGTTAGCGCGCGAGGGCGCGGCGTATTCGTTCATCTCGGAGTCTCGCGTCTTGCGCATCGAGTTGCCTGGCTAATGCGCCATGGTACCGACGGCCCGGCGAATCTTCGCCCGCGTTGCGGCGCGGTGCGTTGCGTGAACCCCGAGCATCAAGAGCCGGGCAAGCGGCCGACCTCGACACTGGCGCAACGGTTCTGGGGCTACGTCGCCAAGCGCGATGATGAATCGTGCTGGGAATGGCAGTCCGGTCGGTCGCCTCGTGGCTACGGCAACTTCCACGTCGAGCGCGGAAAGGCGTCTGTTCGGGCACACCGTTTTTCGTGGGAACTATGCAACGGCAAGATCCCGGACGGGCTCTGCGTCCTCCATCGCTGTGACAATCCCCCGTGCGTGAACCCGGGCCACCTGTTTCTCGGGACACGCGACGACAACGTGAAGGACATGATGAGTAAGGGGCGGCATGTCCCTACTTCCCTGCATGGGGAAGCGTGCTCCTGGGCGAAGTTGACGGCGGAGTCGGTACGGCAGGTTCGAAGGGAAGCGGCTGCCGGCGTCCCGTACGCCGCACTCGCGCAACGGTACGGTGTAACTCCAACCGCGGTCATCAATGCCGTCGCTCGGAGAAGCTGGCGTCACGTAGCGTAGCTAGACCGTGCCCATCCTCTACCTCCACAAAGTCGCGCCAGTGGCTGCGACTCGGTGGTGGGTTACGCCCGATGCGCTCGCGCAGCTCCTGCTGGACCTCCGCGGCAAGCGCGTGACGTACCTCGACGAGTACGACCCGCACGACCCGAACGCCTACGTGATCACGTTCGACGGCCTCTACCGGAACGTCCTCACGTACGCGCTCCCGCTGCTCCGCCGCCACGGCGTACCGTTCGAATGCTTCCTCTCCGGCGACCACATCGGCCGCGACAACGCCTTCGACGCCCCGGAACCGCCCGCGGACTTCGCCGATCTCGACGACCTCCGCACGATCGTCGAGCACGGCGGCCGCCTCCAGTGGCACTCCGCGAGCCACGCGGACCTGACGACGCTCGACCACGACGCCATCCGCCACGAGCTCGCGGTCCCCGAGCACCTCCGCGCGCTCGATCCGCAGGGGTTCCGCTGGTTCGCGTACCCGCACGGGAGAGTGGCCGGGCTCGCGCTGCTCCCTGAGTCAGGCTTCCTCGGCGCCGTCGCCTGCGAGAACGGCGACGACCACCGCTACACGCTCCGCCGCGACTGCGCGCTCGAAACGACACGCCTCGGGCATCCGACCGTCGCCCTGATCGTCGCGAATTATCAATACGGCCGGTACTTGGGCGAGGCCCTCGACTCCGCGCTCGCGCAGACCCAAGCCCCCGACGAGCTCGTCGTGATGGACGACGCAAGCACCGACGAGACGATGCAGGTGCTCGAGCGCTACGCCGGGCGCGTGACGGTGCATCGAAACGAGCGGAACCTCGGCGTCGTCGGCAACTTCCGCCGCGGCGTTGACGCGACGGCGAGCGAGTTCGTGTGCTTCCTCGGCGCCGACAACCGCGCCCGCGCCGACTACGTGGAGCGGTGCGCTGGGGCGCTGATCGCGCATCCCTTCGCCGCGATCGCCTACACGGACATGGTCCTCTTCGGCGAGCGCGCGCACATCTTGGCGGGCAAGGTGGGGGCCGCGAAGCTGCCGGACGTCGGGCTCTATCACTGGACGTTCCCGGACTTCGACGCGTCGATTCGGGTGCGGATGCAGTCGCACAACGTGATGCACGGGAGCTCGGCCTACCGACGGTCCGCGTACTTGGAAGTCGGCGGCTATCGGGACACCGGTGGGCCCGAGGATCATGACCTCTTTCGACGCATCGTCGCAGCAGGCCACGACGCAGTTCGCGTGCCGCATCCACTCATCGAATACAGGCAGCACTCCCCCAACCAGGCGAATGCGAAACACGGCGGCTGACTTCGGGCCTGCGGAGATCCCCGTTCTCCTCCGGGCCGCGGCGGACCCTCGCGTCCCTGCGGGGGCGCTCATGGGCATGCTAGCGACGGCGTACCGCCGCCGGGACCAGCGACGGCTCGGGCCCGGGTCTTTGCCGCAGCTCGCGCTCCGGTTCTGGTCGTACGTTTCGGTATCGGACGGGTGCTGGTTGTGGACGGGGTTTCGAAACCCGCTCGGGTACGGAAGGCTTGGGGTGCGCGGACGCCTTGAGCTTGCGCACCGGGTCGCATGGACATTGCAGCGCGGGCCGATCCCGGACGGCATGGGCGTGCTGCACCGCTGCGACAATCCGCCGTGCGTTCGCGTGGCGCACCTCTTCCTCGGGACCGACGCCGACAATAACGCCGACAAGGTCCGCAAGTGTCGGCAGGCCCGTGGTGAAACGGCGGGGAAGGCGATTCTCACGCGTCCGCAGGTCGATGAGATTCGCCGCCGGTACGGCACGCGACACGGCAAAGGTCGGCCGGGTTCCGGCGGCGTCACCCATCGACAGCTAGCCGAGGAGTACGGCGTAACTCTTGGCGCGATCGAGCAGGTCATGCTCGGTCGCACTTGGAAGTGAGGGTGACAGCGATGGACGGAAAAGAAGCCGCCGACACCCTGCTCGCGGCGATGGCAGCGCAAGTGGCCGCGATCGCGGACCCGTTGGGTGGCGTTCAAGATGGCCAGCGCCTCGCGCTCCCCGGCGAAGAGCCGATGCGCGAGGCCGACGCGGCGGAAGACTCCTTTCTCCAGGCGCGTCTCGCGAAGATCGAAGCCGCCCGCGTCGCCGTTTCCGACTTGCTCGAGCACGGCTTCCCGGCGCTCCCGGAGCGTGAAGTCGACGCGGCGACGATCGCACTCCTCGACCTCCAGGTGCGCCAAGCGCAAGCGGCCCGCGCGCGGTTCAAGCAGCGCGAGGCCTCCGCCGGCACCGTTGCCTTCGCTCCCAGCGACGAGGGCTGATGCTGGACGGCATCATCTTCGCGGTGCTGGTGCTCGTGTCCGTCTCGCTGCACCGCCGCCTCGACGACATCGAGAAGAAGCTCACACCTCCGCCGCCACCGGTCGCTACGGGCGGCACCGTTACGTTTGCCCCGACCGACGAGCCGTAGCGCCGTCGGCATTTCACGCACGAAAGGACACGCATCATGCCGATTCAATTGGGACGCCGCCGCGCCTTCGAAGCGCGCTTCACCGACATCCAGGGCAACGAGTGCTCGATCGACGAGAGCCAGCAGGAGATCGCCGCGGCCACGACGAACGGGGCGATCGAGGACTTCGCGAAGGTCTTCGGCACCGGCCTGAACGACGGCAAGGTCGTCGGCTGCTCGGGCAAGGTTCGCCCCTCTGCCCTCGGTCCTGTCCAGGTCCAGGTCACGGCCGACGCCGACCGCGGCGACGGCGTGCGCACGCTCACGCTCATCGGTGAAGAGACCGTGATCCAGGGCGAGGCCTCCGGCGGGACGATCACCTTCGGCGGCGACGACGAGAACTGATCTTCGGTCGTGGAGCTCCTCCGCCTCACGCTCGCCTGCTTGGTGACCCTCGGGGCGACGTTCCATCCGCCCTGACGGGTGGGACGTCGTCTCGATCACCCCGCAGGACGCCTCCGCGCGCGTCACCATCGTCCGCACGATCGCGTACAGGGAGGCGTTTCGGTGGCCGGATCCAGGGTGTCGTTCGGTGGAGCTCGAGGTCATTCCGTGAAGTGCTTATCTTGCGACGCCGAGATCCCGCGGCTCGAAGCGATGCCCGAGGACATCCGGAACGACGGCACGCTCCCGGTCTACGGCACCTGCCGCGCGTGTCGGAGCTCGAACCGCGGGCATCGGAGCCGGGGCACGGGCGCCACCCTCCGCCTCTCGGCCCCAGAGCAAGCGCTCTACGGGCGAGAGACGTATCGGCGGGCGGTGGTGATCGGGCGAGCGTAGGGCGATGGGAGCGAAGATCCACTTCGAACGAGCAGCCTCTGGCGAGCTTCTGCCGGTCGCATTCGAGGGCACCCCGGACGAGGTGCGGTTCGCTGTCGAATGGTACCGCGCGTTCCTGACGCAGAAGATCCGGGCGCTGAAGAAGATTATGGGGTGGTGGACGGTCGGACGAGCCAAGCCGACCGAGGAGGAGATCTCGGAGCGCATCCGGAAGCACGGCGGCGTGCCGGCCGTCCTTCTCATGGCGGCGCGGATGCTCGACGAGACCGCCCTCCCCGAGCAACGAGAGGCGTGCGCAGCGTGGCTCGACTACGTGGCTCCCCATTGGCGCACGGTCAAGTCGCTGCGTGGGTACGTGGTGGACCGAGGGTCGCCGGACGTCCTTGCGTGGCGCCGGGCAGTTCTGCGCCGTGACGGGCACCGGTGTCAGGCGATCGGGTGCGGGGCGACCGAGCAGCTCGTGGCGCATCACCTTGTCCACTGGGCGAATGTGCCGTCGCTGCGAATCGAGCTCGACAACGGGATCACCCTGTGTCGCGCCTGCCACATCAAGCATCACTCGACCGGGAAGATCCTCTGGGGGCTCGGTGCCGAAGCGGCCTGAACCCCGGCGACGGAAGCGCAAGCCGCCACCCGGCAAGCGCAGTAGCACACCAGAAAAAAAGGCGGCGTTCATCGAAGAACTTCGCCGACATGGAAGCGTCTATCACGCGGCGAAGGCGGCTGACGTCGGCCGCCGCACCGTCTACGCCTGGCGGGATGCCGATGAGGCGTTCGCAGCGGCGTGGACGGACGCGCACGACGACGCACTCGACGCGCTCGAGGAGAGCCTCTACCGCCGCGGCATCACGCGCGACACGACGGCGGCGATCTTCCTGCTCAAGGGCAACCGTGGCGACAAGTACCGGGACCGCGCGAGCCACGAGCACACCGGCAAAGACGGCGGCCCCATCGAAACCGCCGCGGTCCCGTGGGACCTGACCAAGCTCACCGACGAGGAATTCGAAGCGTTGCAGAAGATCCGCGCGCGCGCCGGTGCGCCGCTTACCAACGGACACGACCACGCACACCACAACGGCAACGGCACCAACGGCCACGCCCCGGGCGGCGTTTCGTCCGCCCACTGACGACGAGATTGCGCGTGAGGCGGCGCGGCGACGGTACCTCAAGGACCCCGTCGCGTGGGCGCGCGAGCGAGCTGGCGTTCACCTCTGGTCAAAGCAGCGGGCCATCATTGAGAGTCTCCGGGACCATCGTCTCACCTCGGTGCACGCGTCTCACGAGGTCGGCAAGTCGCTCTGTGCGGCCGTCGCGGTCGGGTGGTGGCTGGACGTCCACCCCCCGGGAACGGCCTTCGTGGTCACGTCGGCGCCGACTGCCCCGCAGGTTCGCGCGATTCTCTGGCGTGAGATCGCGCGGCTCCATGCGCGCGGGGGGCTCCCTGGGCGACTCAATCAAACGGAGTGGTTTCTGCCAATCCGGAAGCCGGACGGGACGTTCCGCGAAGAGCTCGTGGCCTTCGGTCGGAAGCCGGCTGACCAAGACCCGACGGCGTTTCAGGGACTTCACCAGCGCTACATGCTGGTCGTGCTGGATGAGAGTTGCGGCATCCCGAAGAACCTCTTCGTCGCCGCCGACTCGCTCATCGCCAACGATGACTCGCGCATGCTCGCGATCGGCAACCCCGACGACCCGCGAACCGAATTCGCCGAGGTCTGCAAGCCCGGCTCCGGCTGGAACGTCATCCACATCTCCGCCTTCGACTCGCCGAACTTCACCGGGGAGGACGTCCCTGACGAGATCCGTCCGCTGTTGGTCGGGAAGACCTGGGTCGAAGAGAAGCGGCGGAAGTGGGGCGAGAGCAACCCGCTCTGGAAGTCCAAGGTCGAAGGGGAGTTCCCGGAGCAGACGGATGGCGGACTCATTTCACCCGGCCTCGTCCTTGCCGCGCAGAACCGAAGGCTCTCGCTCGGCGAGCCGCGCGAGCTCGGCGTCGACGTCGGGGCGGGCGGTGACGAGAACGTCGTCTACGCCCGCTGGGGGCCGGTGGCGCGTCGCCTGCGGCGCGATCGGCAACCCGACACGATGAAGACCCTCGGGAACGTGCTCGCGCACAAGCGCGAGGTCGAGGCGACGGCGGTGAAGATCGACAAGTGCGGCGTGGGCCTTGGCGCCGTGAATCGTGCCGCCGAGCTCGGCGAGGCCAGCGTCATCGGCATCAACGTCGGTGAGGGCGCCGCCAACAACGAGGAATTCGAGAACCTCCGCGCCGAAGGCTACTGGGGCCTCCGCGAGCGTTTCATCGACGGCGACATCGACCTCGACCCGGACGACCTCGACCTCGCCGCCGAGCTCGTGGCTATCAAATACGACCGCTCGTCCCGGGGCCGCACCAAGATCGAGAGCAAGGACGAGATGCGGAAGCGCTTGGACGGGCGGAGCCCGGACAACGCGGATGCGCTGATGCTGTGTTTCCTGGATCGCCGACCGGCGGTGTTCGACCCCGCGGCGATCGCTGCGTTCTGATCGTTCTCGACTGAATGCCCCTCGCCGACCGCATCGTGCGCGCCCTGGGCGGCACGCCGGCGTCCGCGCTTCCGACGGTGATCGACCAAGTGCTCGCCCACGACCGTGAGATCCGCGGCGCGGAGCACCGGGCGTTCGCCTCGACGCTCAGCGACGCGATGGTGCGGACGCTCCAGGAGCAGCTTCAGTCCGCCGGGCTCGGGCGGCGCGTCAACGGCTCGTTCAGCAGCCACAGCATCGTCTACACGGCGATCTCGCGTGCGATGACGAACGTCGGGCGCGTACCGTTCAAGCTCGCGAAGCCCGATCCGGACGGCAACCCCGGTGAGCCGGTCGCGAAGCACGCGCTCCTCGATCGCCTGAAGCGGCCGCATCCGACGCTCTACCCGGTCTTCTCGCAGATGGTCGAGATGCACGTCGGAAGTTTGCTTGCCCACGGGAACACGTGGACGCAGGCGGACCCGGTCGTCGACTCGAAGACGCGGATCCCTCTGACCTTCCGCGCGCTCACGAGCGCGCACGTGTCGCCGCTGATCGACCCCGCCACCTGGGCGCTCCTCGCGTGGGAGCTCCGGTGGGGCTCGCGGCCGCAGTGGGTGAACCCGGAAACGCTCGACCAGTGCAAGCTCTCGAATCCGGACTCGGGACCGCAGATCCTCGGGCTCGGCCCGCTCCAGGCGGCGCAGCAGGCCGTCAACGGCGACTACGCGATGCAGCGGTACGAGGAAGCATTCTTCGTGAACGGCGGCGCGCTGTCGCTCCTCCTGAAGTACCGCGGCGTCGGGCCGGAGCAGACCCGCCAGCCGCTCAAGCCCGATGACTTGAAGGCGGCCCGCCTCGCGTTCGAGGACGCCTATGCCGGCTCGACCAAGATGCGGAAGGTCGGCGCGATCAATCTCGACTGGGACCTCGAGGATCTCGGCATCACGCAGCGGGACATGCAGTTCGTCGAAGGGCGCACCTGGGGGCTTCGCGAGATCGCCATGTGCTTCAAGACGCCGGCGGTCCTCCTGAACGACCAGGAGAAGTCGGCGCTCTCGGGCGAGCAGATCACGGCCGCGGAAGCGCAGGAAGCGCGGCAGGTGACGGTCCCGCTCTGCACGCTCCTCTCGGCGTACTATCAGCGCATCTTCGTCGATCGCTACGCGCCGGGGCACATCGGCTACTTCGACATCGACGAGATCGAGGTCCTGAAGAAGGACTTCTCCGAGAAGGTGACGAATTACTGCAAGCTCGTGAACGAGGGCCAGGTGCCGGCACGCGATGCAGCGGCGCTGTGCGACCTCGGCGTCGACCCCGACGCGCTCCCGGACGTGGCGCTCGTGTCGTTCAGCCTCGCGCCAGTCTCGGAGGTGCTCGAGGGCGGGCGGCTCTCCGATCCGCTGGCGATCGACGTCACGCCGACGGCGGCTGACCCGAAGACCCCCGGCGGCGACGACGACGACGACGATACACCGCCGGCCAAGCTCCCGCCCCCGAAGGAACGCCGCGTGATCGTGCTCCCGTCCGCGCGCGTGCGCGCGCGCCGCGCGCAGCAGGAACGCGACGGGCTCCGGTTCGCTCGGTGGCGCGCCGTCATGGCCTCGTTCAACCCGCTGACGAAGCGGTATCGGACGGAAGTCCGCGGCCACATCTTCGACCTCAATGCCGAGGTGATGGGGAACCTCCGGGCGCTGAAGCAGGTGGCGCGCGCGTCGAGTGACGAGCTCCGCCGGCTCCTCTTTGACGAGCAGGCGGCAAACGAGCGCCTGCGGACGCTCTCGCGGCCGTACTTCGAAGACGCGATCCGGATCGGCGCCGAGGGCGTCGCCAACCTCATCGACAGCGACCCGCTCGGGCTCGACGCGCCGGGGATGCGGGCCTTTCTCCAGGTGAAGGAGATCAAGGTCGTCGGCATCAACGAGACGATCCGCGAGGCGCTCCGCGAGACGCTCGGGGAAGGCCTCGACGCGGGCGAGACGCTGACGGGCCTCGCGGAGCGCGTTCGTGGCGTGATGAACGCCGGCGCGACGCGCGCCCGGACCATCGCGCGGACCGAGATCGGGAGTAGCGTCTCGGGGAGCCGGTTTCTCGAGATGCACGGGCAGGGCGTCGACCGCCATTCCTGGCTCTCGTCGCGCGATCCGCAGGTGCGCGATTCGCACCAGCACGTCGACGGCGAAGAGGTCGCGGTCGGCGAGCCGTTCTCGAACGGGCTGCTCTACGTCATGGACGTGAACGGGCCCCCCGAGGAAACCGTCAACTGTCGCTGCGTCGACGAGCCGGCGTAGCGCCCGCACCACCAACTCACTCCGACAAGGAGTCTCCATCATGCATCGATCCACCCTCGCGGCCGCGCCGTCGGCGCTGTCGTTCGCCCCCTCCGTCTCCGAAGAACGCCAGGCCGCGATCGCGGCGTTCTACGGCGCCTACACCCGCGGCGAGCAGCCCAAGGCCCGTGGCCTCTCCCTGCACGGCACCCGGATCATCGGCGACACGCCGACCGGGCCGGTGCTGCGCTTCGTGCTCTTCTCGCAGGGGCGGAAGCGGGACGGCGACGAGTTCATGGTGAGCGGGGCGGACCTCTCGCACATCCGGGCCAACCCCCGAGTCACGTGGTCACACAAGTACGATCAGCTCCCCGTCGGCAACTGGATCCGGATCGAGCCGATGGTCGACGTGAAGCTCGGCCCGATCATCGAGGCCGACGCGGTGCCGCTCCGGGTGGACGACGGCAGCGACGCGGCGAAGCTCTCGCAGACGCTCTTCCGCATGTATGCCGCGCACGACCTCGACGCGGTCTCCGGCGGATGGATTCCCCGGAAGCTCGAGGCGATCGTCGACGAGGAGGGCCGCACGCTCGGTCTCCGCCACCTCGATAGCGAAGTGCTCGAGGGCGCGTTCGTGCTGATCGGGGCGGATGCCCAGGCGCTCCAGCGCGCAGTCCAAGCGCGGCGCCTCCCCGAAGAACACGTCCCGTTCTTCGTCCGGGAGCGCGGGAGCGCGATCTACACGGTGCGGGACATGGCCGAGATGCCCCCGTCGGCTCCGGCCGCCGAGCCGACTTCGGTCGCGGATCTGATCGCCCAGGCGCGCGCCAGCATGGGCGCGTCGACGGACCTCGGCAGTGAGGCGCACGACACCGGGCACGCAAAGACGGCGAGCGTCCGGGCCGCGGCGGATGCGCCCCCCGCTGACGCCGAGTTCCAAGTCGGGGACCGCGTCACCGTGAAGCCTGGTGCGGAGCACGAGGCCATGACACGCGGTAAGACCGGCGTCATCGTCGAGATCAGCACGCCGGCCTACGGCATTCAGTTCGACGGGATGGACGGTATCCACAAGTGGTACGTCCGGGATGAAGTCCAGGCGGCGGACGACGCCGACGACGACGTGCGCGCGGCGCCCGACGCTACGGCCGTGCGCTGGAATCCCACGCTCGGCCGCGCCTTCGATACGACCGCCGTCGAATACACGCCCTCGACGGCGGAGATCGACCTCGCAGCTCGGTTCCTCGAGTGTCGCGTGCGCGATCTCGTCGCCAACGGCACGCGCGTGCCGAGCTGCCGCATGGGCGCGTTCTTGTCGGCGCTCGACGAAGCGCTGGCCAGCTACGACACCCACGACGTCCGGAATCTCGACCCGTGCGACGGAACCGAGAAGCCACCGGTCTACGAGCGACTGCAACTCAATTCCACCCGATGGGCCACCTTCCTGATCGAAGGCACGCGCTTTCTCGCGCATGGCACCGACCGGCTCACACTCCGGGTGCAGCCACGGTGGTACGGGCTCGAGGTGCGGACGTACCGGCATCGCGACCACGGCGAGGTCGACGAGGCACTCCTCGCGCGCACGTGGTCCCGCGCACGCCAGCTCAACTTCCTGAAGGGCGAGGCGTTCGCCCTCTCGGGCGCGTTCCTCGAGCGCACGGCCGAGACGTGGAGCGATCTGTTTCTTGAGCCCGACACCATCGGTCCGCTGCAGCGCATCGCCGACCTCCTGAACAAGCAGGGCGGGGCGCTGCCGAATCGCGGCCTCATCGCCATGGGGCCGCCGGGCACCGGCAAGACGCTCGCGGGCCGCATCCTCATGAACAGCGCCCGGGCGACCTTCATTTGGGTGTCGGCCCGCGATCTCTACTACGCGGGCGCCTTCGAGGGCATTGCCGACGCGTTCGCGCTCGCGCGGGAGTGTGCGCCGGCGATCCTCTTTCTCGAGGACATTGACAACTTCCTCGGGAACCACAGCCACGACCTCCTGAAGACCGAGATGGACGGCATCGGGCGGTCGTCGGGCGTGGTGACGATCCTGACGACCAACTACCCGGAGCGGCTGCCGGAAGCGCTCCTGGACCGTCCGGGGCGGTTCCACGACGTGCTCCGGCTCGAGCTGCCGACTGCCGCGATGCGCGGCCGCATGCTCGCGCAGTGGTTGCCCGATCTCGGCGAGGCCGAGCGGGCGGCGGCGGTCGCGGCGACCGAGGGCTACTCCGGGGCGCACGTCCGCGAGCTCGCGCACTTCGTGCAGGTGCTGCGCGCGGAAGACGGCTGCACGCTCGGCGAGGCGCTCACCCGAGCACTCACGAAGCTCCAAGAGCAGCGCGATCTGATCACCGACGTGCAACTCGCCCCGGCCCGATACCGCATGCCGGCCGCCCTCGAGCACGCGACCCGGGCGCTGCCGGCGCTCGCGCGTCCCGCCTCCGGCCCGCCCCCGGATTCCCTGACAGTGGCGGTCGCGGGCGTCGACGCGGTCGCCGATCAGGTGCTCGCCCGCCTCGAGCGCGAGCTGCCGATGCTCGTCGGAGCACGCGATGTGCACGGCCGCGCCGGCGCGGTCCTCGCCAAGCGCAACCTCGACCGCCTCGCGCAGGCCCGCCAGCACTTCACCGACGGCGCCGCGCTTCTCGACCAGGTGCTCGCCGAGGCGACGCGCGCGAAGCCGGGTGACGAGTCCGACGAGCACGCGGACGACGACCACGAGGACGACACGCACGGCCACCCCATGCCCGGGGAGCGCGGTGCCCCCGCGCCCGCCGTGCTCGGCCCCGATCTCGACCGCCTCCGCCAGCGCCTGGCGCGGACGCGCGACGACGCGGCGGCCGTGTCTGAATTGGGCAGTGTGATGGACGGCATGCGCCGACGCCTGCGCGCGTCGCGCGGTGAGCATGCCGCCACGCGGTAACTGCCCGTCTCCCACCCAGGAACCGACGCCACGTCCCAACCGATGCATAGCGGACAGCCCCCGCGGGCTGCGGGCGCCCCTGTGCGCCCGAGATGGAGGATGTCATGACCGCCAATGCCACGCACGTATCCGTGCCGAAGGAGGAGCTCGCGACCCTGCGCACGCTCCTCGACGAGATGCACCAGCAGCTCGACGAGACCCGGAAGGATCGCGATCGCGTCGCCACCGAAATGACGAAGGCGATCGAGACGCGCGACGCCGACTACGCGAAGACGCTCGGTGAGCTGAACGCCCGCGCCGTCAAGGACGAGGCCGAGCTCACCGCCATGAAGACCCGACTCGAGGCGGTCGACGCCGTGATGTCGAAGGGCGCCGGCCTCTACGGCCAGGTCCGGGAGGAGGACATTCCGGGTATCGTCTGCGGCGTCCGGCTCGCCGGTCGCCAGATGACGACGGTGCGCCAGTTCGGCGAATGCGTCCAGGACGCGTTCATGCTCTGGACCGGACGCGCCCCGAAGTACGGGCACATCACGCGCGACCAGACGGTCGGCGACAACACCAAGGGCGGGCACGGTGTTCCCCGGCCGCTCTGGGACGGCGTCTTCCACCTGCTCCCGCAGCTCGGTTTCGGTCGCCGGTTCTGCACCGTCACCGAGATGGACTCCGAGACCCTCGACGTCAACACCTCGACGGCCTACCCGGCCGTGTCGTGGCCAGGGGAGGCGACCGCGCCGGGTTCGGAGTCGTCGGTGCTGCTCACCGATCCGCGCCCGAAGCTGACGGCCAAGGAACTCGTCTCGACCAACGGCCACTCGATGAAGCTCCTCGAGACGGCGCTCCCGAGCGTCCTCGCCTTCATCGGCATGCGCCACATGCAGGCCCACGCGCTCGAGGAGGACCGTCAGGTGCTCGTCGCCTCGGCGGATCCGTTCACGGGCGTCTTCGTCGCGGATGGCGTCGGCCAGCACGTCCTCGGGACGGGCTCCGTGTCGTTCCACCAGTTCGATCACGGCGCGCTGATCTCGACGATCGACGCGGCGGACGAGCAGCTCTTCATGGACCCGGGCGAGGGCACCAACCTTCGCTGGGCGGCGCACCCGCAGTTCTACCACAACTGCAAGAAGAAGGTGGACACGCAGGGCCGCCCGATGTTCGGGGACATGGCGGGGTCCATCCCGAAGGAACTCGAGGGCTACGCCTACTCGCGCTCGATCAAGGCCCCGAAGCAGTCCGGTAACACCGCGAGCAAGGTCTTCGCGGCGTTCGGCGACTTCTCCTTCGTTATGATCGGCGACCTCATGAAGACCGCGGTCGCGTTCAGCGAGCACGAGGAGTTCTCGAAGGCGCGCGTCAAGATGCGCGTCCTCGCGATGGTCGGCGTGCTCGTCGTCCTCCCGCCGGCGCTCTCGCGCATCAAGACGGCGGCGAGCTAACCGCCGTCGTCACTCACTGATCCCACGGCCCCGGGCGCCTCGCGTGTCCCGGGGCCGTGGCGTTTCTGCCGCACGAAAGGGTCACGACTATGCCACTCGTACGCATTCTCGCCCGAGCCCGGGTGAGCCACCCAGACTTCAACCTCTACCCCGGCGACGAAGCGGACATGCCCGCCGAGCTCGCCACGAACCTCGGGATGTCGGTCCAGGTGCTCGGCCCCTCCGAGCTCGCCGCGGAGCGCGGCGCCGACGACATCGCCAGCCGCGATCGCATGCAGCGCGGCGCCAAGAACCGCACCCTCTAGCTTGATGCTTCCCGTCGACATCCGACTCGCGCGGTACCTCTCCGGCGGTCTCCACGCGGGCTACCGCACGATGCTCGACGGCTTCGATCGCGGCCTCACGGGCCACATCGTCCACGACGGGGACGCCCCGATTGCGCTCCAGATGTGCGCGCCCATGGTCTTCGAGCCGGTCCCCGGGAAGCGGAACGTGCTCGTGTCGATGTACGAGAGCCACGACATGCCCGCGGACGCGATCGCGGGCGTGCGGGCGGCGGATGTGCTCGTGGTGCCGTCGTACTTCTGCTTGCGGATCTTCCGGCAGTTCACCGACGCGCCGATCTACGTCGTGCCGCTCGGCGTCGAGCCGGCGACGGTCCCGGAGCGCAGGTTCTCGGCACCGTTCACCTGGCTCTGGGTCGGGGCCATGAACTTCCGAAAAGGCTGGCCCGTCTTGGCCGCCACCTGGGACCGGTACTTCGCCCGCATGGGGGGTGCTGTCCGGCTCGTCGTGAAGACGACGCTCATCGACGGAAGCGGCGTCCGTGAGACGCACGGCAACTTCGTGTTCGACTCGCGGAGCCTCACGCGGGAGGATCTCGCGGCGCTCTACCGCGACGCGCACGCGTTCGCGTATCCGACGATGGGGGAAGGCTTCGGCCTTGGGCTTGCCGAGGCGCTCGCCGCCGGCCTCCCGAGTGTGGCGACCGACTACGGCGGGCACCTCGACTTCGCGCGCGGGCGCTGCCGGCTCGTCCGGCCGAAGGTGCAGCGCCTCGAGCCCGCGAAGGAGCATCCCTCGACGGCTCCGGACGGGCGCTACGCGTTCGCGACGCTCTCCGTCGAGAACCTCGCCCGCGACATGCTCTGGGTCATGCAGCATTACGACGCCGCCCTCGCCATGGGCCAGCGCGCCGCCAAAGCGATGCGGTCGTACACCTGGGACGCCGCCGCCCAGAAGCTCGCCGCGATCCTCCGGAAAGAAGCCCGACGGGCGGAGAGGGTGGCGGCGTAGATGAACGGCAGCAACATCCCGGTTGCGACCGAGTCGGGGCCGAAAGTCGCGACGTCCGCGTGGGCGGAGACGCCGGCGGCCGATCCGACGCCAGGCGACGGGCAAGTCGTCGTCCACGGGCAGCGGTTTCTCCGGGCGGATAGCGCCGGGCGGTTGCTCGAACCGGCGTCCTCAGCGACCCCGCGCGCACCGCAGTCCCTCACCGATCAATGGGTCGAAGTCGCGGACCTCGCCGGCCTCCACGGGTGCGAGCTCCAGAACGATAGCAGCGTCGACATGTTCGTGACGTACGGCGGGGCCGACGCGCCCGAGGGTGACGTCGGGCTCCGGCTGCGCAAGGGCACGACCCGCTTCTTCGCGCCGCCCGCGGAAGCCGGGTACGTCGGCAAGATCTACGGTCGGGCCGAGAGCGGCACCGGCAACATCCTCCGCAAGAACCTCTGGTGAAGCGCCTTCTTGTCGTCCTGCTGGTGACCCTCGTGGTTGCCGGGCGGAGCTTTGCCCAGTGGGAAGGGCCGCCGCTCGCATGCGACTGCGGACCGGATGCCGCCGTGCGGGTCATCGGGGACGGGGCGTGCACGTGCGTCCCGTTCCGGCCAACCGCGACGCCGTCGCCGACCCCCACGGCCACCGCGACGCCCACGGCGACCCGGACGGCGACGCCCACCGTCACGGTGACGCCGACACCAACGGTGAGCGCGACCCCGACGGCGACCGCTACGGCACAGCCCGAGCTCGGCACGCACACAACCGGCGACTACGTGGCCGACGCGACAAGCGGCGGCGGGCTCACGAAGACGGGCACTGAAGGCGCGACGCTCGGCATCACGCCGTGCTCGGACGGGCAGATTCAGAAGTTCTCGGGCGGCGCGTGGGGCTGTGCGGCAGATGCGACGGGCGGGGGCGCGGGCAACTCGTTCGAGACGTTCAACGCTCCGAACGGCACCGATCCCGTGGCCGACAACGCGACCGACACGCTCAACATTACGTGCCCGGCCCCGCTGGTCTGCACCGGGGACAGCTCGACGGACACGCTGACCATCGCGCTCGGACCGACACCGACGGCAACCCCGACGGCAACGCCCACCCCCACGGTCACGGTCACACCGACGCCAACCGTCACCGTCACGGCCACGCAAACGCCAACGCCCTATCCCACGCTGAACGGCGACGTGGACGGGGACATGGGCGCGAACGATCTCGACGAACTCGCGGTCGAATCCGAGCTCGAAAGCGTGCTTGATCTCGAGGATCTGCAAGGGTCGCTCGCCTGCGCGGATGTCACCGGGTGCGTGGAAAACGCGCTCACGAGTGAAGTCGACGGCTCCACGACCAACGAGTTGCAGAACATTTTCGAGACGATCGACGCGCCCTCGGGCACCGATCCGGTCGCCGACAGCACGACGGACACGCTGGCGCTCGCCGCCTCGGGCATCGTCACGATCACGGGCAACGCCACGACCGACACCATCACCATCGGGGCGACCGAGGTGGACGGGTCCACGACGAACGAGATCAACACCGTCACGGCCGACGCGGGTGGCGCGACGAGCGGCCTCGGCATCACCTTGGCCGGTGGCGGCATCGTCAGCACGGCCCGCTCCGGCGACACCGTCACCATCACGGGGACGGAAGTCGACGGCTCGACCACCAACGAGATCAACACGATCACCGCCGACAGCGGCGGCGCGACCTCGGGGCTCGGCATCACGCTCGCGGGGGGCGGCATCGTCGCAACCGCCCGGTCGGGCAACACGGTCACGATCACCGGGACGGAGACCGACCCGCAGGTCGGGACGGTATCCACGTCCGGACGATTCTGCACCGCCGACGGGTCCGCGATTCAGTGTGCGACGGCGGCGAACGGGGGAACCGACATCACGGCGGACCTCGAGGAAGAAGCGCACGCGACGGAGCACAGTGCCGGCGGCGGAGACGCGATCACGGTCACGAACCTCGCCTCCAGTTGCACCGACGCGCAGACACTCGGCGGCACCAGCGGGGGTACCGGAGTCGAGTGTCAGACCGACGACGACGTGCCCGAGGTCGGCGACTTCGGCGCCTTCGACCCGACCGCCTGCACGTCGGGGCAGTACATGACGGACATCACGTCAGGAGCGGCGGTGTGTGCGCAGGTGGCGTTTTCGCAGCTCTCTGGCCAGCTCGGCGACGGACAGATTGCGGCGGGTGCAGTTGACCTCGACGGGAACGAAGTAGAGGGGACACTGCCGCTCGCGAAGGGCGGCACGAACAATGCGTCCCTCACCAACTGTCCCGACGGACAAGTCACGTCGGTCACGGGTGGGCAGCTCGCGTGCATCCCGGTGCCGCAAGCCGAAATCATCTCGGCGTTCGCGCTCTACGTCGACAAGGCCGGCACGGATTCTGCCGACTGCGGCCCGATCAATGCGCCGTGCGCCACGCTGACGGGCACTGACGGCGCGCACGCGAAGATCCTCGCGAACAACGACAATGGCTTCGCGACCTGCTCGGGGAATCAAGCACTCGGCTGCGGGCGGTGCTCCACGACGACGGCGACGGACTGCAACGAGAACAGCGATTGCCCCGGCGGCGAGACGTGCACGGCGACTACAAGCGTCTGCACCGCCGCGAACGCCGGCACCTGTACCGGCCCCGTGAAGCAGTACGGCATCGTGCTTGGTGCGGGCCGGTACAACGAAACTATCTCGGGCGGTGGAACCGGAAGCGTGCCCTCGCCGGGACACATCACCTATCTCGGCGCCGCCCAAAACTCGACGATGCTCTACCACGGGTCGGCAGACTGCACGGTCGACGTGACCGACCGCGCGAGTGTGCGCTTCGAGCGCATGAGCGTGCAGCATTGGGGCGACGGCGACGCGATGTGTTCCACCGGGGGCACCTTCGGTTTCAATGTGCGGGACGCGTCGCTCGTGCATTGGGGCGCTGGTCGCGACGTCGATTTCACGGGCCGCGGCAACGCGACCAACGTCTTTGATCGCATCACGACGTTCGGGTTCACGGCCAACTCGTCGCAGACCTCGATTCGCTTCGAGCCGTGGGGCGACACCTGCACGGCGCTCCCGTCGCGCGCGTGCGCGGCGAACGCGGATTGCGCCGTCTGCGTCGGCGGCGCGAACGTCGGTCGCCTCTGCACGGTCGCCACGCAAGCGACCGACTGCCCGGGATCGACGTGCGACGCGACCGACGTCTGCCCGCGCAACAACTCGTCGAGCGATTTTGGCGTCATGAACAGCTTCATCCAAGCCGGCACGCGCGAAGGGGCCAGCGGCGGCGTGGTGGAGTTTCAGGCGCAGGGGTGCGGCACCGAGTTCAATCTATTCCTCGACAACAACGTGATCCAGAACGGGGCGAGCGCGACCACGGACGTGAGCGGCCTGAAGACCTCGCAGATCACGTGCGACCAAGACTCGCCGAGCGCGCAGAAAAACCGGACGGTGGTCAGTGTCCGGGCGCTCCGTGTGGTGAGCAACAATTCCGTCGTCCAGTGGGAGCAGCCGCACACGGCGGTGGACGTCGGTACGGGAACGACGGTCGCGGTCGCGGGGGTGCTGGACTACGACGCATGCCGGCGGCGCATCGCCGGGACGTTGAGCTACGCGGACGTCGCCACGGGGCGTAGCCGGTGGGGCGGCGGCAGCTACGAAGGCACGCTCAAGTGCCCAGCGCCGCAGACGCACCCCTTGACGGTGACGACCGCACGGACACCGACCTTTGCGACCAGCGGCGGCTCGCTTCCCAACGAGACGTACGAGTACAAGGTCACGGGCCTCACGGAGTACGGCGAGACGACGGCGTCGACGCCTGTGTCGGTGACGACGTCGGGATGTACCGGGAGCGCGTGCGCCGTCACGGTCATTTGGGATCGGATCGGACGCGCGACGAGCTACCGCGTCTATGGCCGGCAGAACACCGACTACGACCGGCTGGCGACCGTCACGGCGCCGGGGACGCTCAAGTGCCACGCCGGTAGCAACGACGGCACAACCTGCACCCGCAGCACGGATTGCACGGGCAACGGCGTCTGTCGCGTGCACTGGGTCGATACGGGCGCGGCGGCCGAGGACAGTAGCGATGCGCCGAGCGTCGACGCGTCGTGGGTCGCGAATCCGATCGACGGCGAGTGCTGGTACGATCTCACGACGAACACCAAGAAGTGTCGCGCGGCGGGGGTGACGCATGACCTGACGGCGCCGACCCCGACCCCCACGGCGACATTCACGCCGTCGCCGACGCTCACGCCGACCCCAGCCGTCACCGCCGCCGCGCCGATCGTTGCGACCGGCAGCATCCAAGCCGGGACGCTCGCGCTCTCGTGCAATGCCGCGTCGGGGTCGCAGCCGGGGTGCCTCGGCTCGTCGGACTTCACGGCATTCACCAACAAGACGCGATCGCATGCGACCGACTGCACCGGGCTAACCGACGGCAAGGTCGGCCAGATTTGCGTGGATCAAGACGACTACCGCGTCTGGTCGTGTGTCCCGAGTAGCGGCGACTGCGACACCGCAGGCGAGTGGCGCCGCGTCGGCGCCCAAGCGACGTACGTGCAGGACATCACTTGCGATAGCGACATGAACGGCACGACGGCCGACACCTACGTGACGGTCGCGAGCTTGAGTTCGTGGACGAATACGGCGGCCGGAACCCGTCTCACGTTCGATGCCGAGATGACAGGCGCGAGCGGCACGCTGCCAAAGACGTTCACCTGCAAGATGCGGAACAACGCCGTGGACGTCTCCGGCGGTGGCGCCAGTCGCCGGGTGACCTGCGAAGGCACGGCGGCCAAGCAGTGCCTCATGCACCTGGAGCACTACATCACGACCGCGATCAATGGGACGTGGGACGTGCGGTGTAAGGTCGACACGGGCACTACCAGCACCATCGCGGCCTGCAATCTCAGCCGGTTCACCTTCGATGCGGCCATGATCAACGTGACCGACGGCGAGATTCCGTCGACGCTCACGCGCGACACCGAATGGGACTCCGTCGCCAAGATCAACGCCGCGACGACGGACAACGATGTCGCGACGCTCGCGGGCTCGGAGACGCTGACCAACAAGACGCTGACGACGCCTACGATCGCGAGCTTCGCGAACGCGACGCACAACCATTCCAACGCCGCAGGCGGCGGCGACACGCTCGCCCCGGCGACGTTCACGGTGCCCAACTCGACGAGCGCCGGCTCCACGACGGCGGGGCGGCTCCATTTCGACACGAACGGCGGCTCGGCAACGGTGCCGCAGGTAACGGTCGGGAACGGATCGGCGGCCGTGCCGGTGCGCGCGTGCGCGCTCGTGGCCTTCGGCGGCAGCAATGCGGGCACGTCCTATTTCGCGGGCAGCTACGCCAACACCGGGCAGGATGGCGCCTTCCTCCCGGTCGGTGCCGGCGTCACCATTTCGGGCCTCTCGTGCCAGACGCAAATCGAGGCGCCGAACGCGGCGACCTACGTCTTCACCGTGGAGACGGCGCCCGTCTCGAGCTGTGCAGCGACCGGCGGCACGGACGGGGCGGCGCGGCTCTGCACATGGAGTACCGGAACCGTCACCTGCACCATCACCGGGACGTCGGCTACCAATGAGTGGGCGTGCGTCGACGCGACCCACAAGGACACGGTGGCGACAAGCAGCATTTGGCACATCAAGGCGGCGCGCACGGGGTCATGGTCGAGCGGTGTCCATCATTGCACCGTGCTCGTCTGCATCGACGAGGCGTGGTGACGATGCCCGTTGGGACGCACGACGCGCTGGAGCCACCGCGCGAGCGCGATGCCTGCCGCGCACGCGGCGAGCGTGACGATCGCGACGACCGGGAGGCGCGCGATCGGCGGCCATGCGGTGGTTGCGCGGACGAGCGGCGCCAGAATCGCCATGTGCGCCAGGTACACCCACAAGGTTTCACGACTCAGCCAGCGAACCAGGGGCGGGGCGTGGCGTGCGAGCGCGGTCACGAGGAGGACGACGCTCGCCGCGTAGAGGATGCGGCGATCCGTGACCGCCGTAGCGGCGCTATCGCGCAGCAGCCACGGCAGGCTACCGACGAGGGCCACGCCGACGCTGGCGCGGGGAATCCGGCGCACGACGTCGAGCGCGTCGTATCGCTGCGCGCACCAGCCGGCGAGGTAACAGAACAACCACCCTTGGAACAGCGGGTCGCGGATGCCCCAAAACACGCCGACGATCGCATGCCGGCTCCGCCATTCGGTCGCGACCGCCACCAGCGCGAGCGCCGCGAGCAGTCCGCCGCCACGCAGCCGCGACCACACCAACCCGGAGAGGACGCAGCCGCACCAGACGAGCACGTAATAGTAGGTCCCGTGTGCGTTGCCGGTCGCGAGATTCCACGGCAACGCGCTCCACGTCGCGTGCGGCATCAGGTGCAAGGCCGTGATCGCGAGCGACGCGACCAGGTAGGGGCCGAGGATGCGCTGAAGCCGTCGCCACGTCTCTGCTGCCGTCAGCGGCGTGGCGCTGCTGTGCAGGAATCCGGACACGAACAGGAACACCGAGACGTGAAAGGACACGATCCGCAAGCGCACGATCGCATCGACGGGGTGGGCCTGTGTGAAGCCGAATGGCCCGGCGTGCGCCGCGACAACGGCGATGATCGCGAGGGCCTTCAGCCAGTCGATCGCGGGCGAGAGGTCCGGGCGCATCGGCGGGACGCTACGCAATCGATCTGGCGGCCGTCAATGTCCTGCCCGCTGGACACTCCCCGGAGCGCCGCATGAACGCCCACGGCTCCCCCTATGCCGGGATCGATACCCTCGTGGTCCTCGCCCTTGGTGCTGCGGTGCTTGTGGCGGTGTGGGCGTGCTGGCGGTGGGCGTCGGAGCTCGTCGCGTGGTGGACGGCATGACGGTGTCCACCGGAACCCGGCGCGCGAGGCCGCGCGCGTTACCTGCGCTCGGGATCCTCGTCACTGCCGCTATCGTGATCGCTACGGCGTTCGCCTACGGCGCTGCGCTTCCGTTCGTGGTCTCGCTGTTGCGAGGGGCGACTCCATGAGCCTGCTGCTGCTGTTCAACGGCAGCAGCGGCGCTGGTCCCGGCCCCGATCTCTCGGCCGTCATCCGCTTCGTGAACGAAGCCGCCTCCGCCGCGCGCGCCGTCGCCGAGAACCTCACGCACGCCGCCACGACGCTCGAAACCATCCGAAGCGGCGGTACCGGCGGGGAGTCGATCACGTGAAAAAGGTCTTCCCGATCAAGCAGGGCGTCGTGGCGCCGATCGAGCTCACGCTCGTCGACCGCACGGGCGCGCCGATCACGCTCGCGAACCTGACGAGCTTGGAGCTGTACCTCTGGAACGGAGAGGGCCACGAGACCGCCGACGCCATCAACAACCGGAAGGTCGGCCACGCGAACGCGAACGTGAAGGGCGCCAACAGCGGCACCGTCCACGCGACGTCCGGCCTCTTCACGTGGCTCGTGCAGCTCGCCGACGCGCCGATCGTGAATCCCCGCCTCGGGATCGGCGACACCGAGCTCCACGTCTTCCGCGTGAAGGCGGTGCATACGCAGAGCGGCAGTCCGTTCGTCGAAATCTACGGCATGCGCGTGGAGCGGACCCAGTGACCCCGACCATCGCCCTCGCCACGGTGGCGGACGTCCTCAACTCGAAGGGCATGGAAGCGTGGGCGAACACGACTGATCTCGCGACGCTGGAGGCGATCGCGGACGCCATCCACGACTTCAGCCTGACCGCCGAGCAGGATACCGGCCGGTGGTTCAAGAAGAGCACCGTCGACCTTCCATGGACGGAGGTGCTCGACGTCGAGTGCGGGCAGCGCGTCTTCGCGCTCCGGGCGTATCCCGTGGCCTCGATCGTGAGCATCAAGAGCGATGCCGACAGCGACTTCGCGAGTGCCACGGCCCTCGACCCGACGTCCTACGCGCTCCACCAAGGCGGGCGAACGGGGCAGGTGATCCTGCGCTCCGCGGCAGGCATCGTCGACGGCCCGCAGACGCTCCAGATCACGTACGTTGGCGGGCTCGCCCTCGACGTCCACCAGATCCCCGCCAATCTCCGCCGCCCCTGCATCGAGCAGGTGCTCTTGAGCTTGAAGCGCCCCGAGAACGTGGACATCAGCGGAAAGGCGCAATCCGGCGGGTCGGTCACGTACTTCCGGAATACGCCGCTCTGCACGAACGCGTCCGCGGCGATCGATCGCTACCGGCGGCACTGGTAAGGGGCCAATGGCCAACCCGATCGTCGATCTCGACCTGAAGCCGCTCGAGGATCTCACCAAGACCCTCGCGGACGGGCCGCGGCGCCTCGCCCTCATCAGCCTTGACGTCATGCGCCGCGGTGGGCGGCGGGCGGCGAATCGGGCCCGCGAGCTCGCGACCGGCGAGACGCTGCGCGTCCGGAGCGGTACGTATCGGCGGAGCCTCGACAGCAAGACCGACCGGGACGGCGACGTCATCACGACGCGCGTCGGCGTGCTCCGCGGCGAGGAGGCGCTCCGCTACGCCCGCATCCACGAGTACGGCGGCACGATCACGCCGAAGCGGGCGCGGCTCTTGACGGTGCCGCTCTCGGCGGCGCTCACCGCGGCAGGGGTGCAGCGATTCACCGCGCGCGAGGCCGCGGACATCTACAAGGGCGGCACCTTCTGGAAGACGATCAGCGCGGGGGGCGGCGGCATCCCCATCTTGTTCGGCAAGAAGACGGAGAAGAGCCGGACGATCACGCCGCTCTTCGTCGGCTTGAAGCGCGCGACCATCCGGCCGACGCGGACCATTCAGCGGAGCGTCGACGAGACGGTGCCGTCGATCCGCGAAGAGCTGAAGGCGCGCGTCATCGCGGCGATCTTCACCGAAGCCGGGCCGACGGGCGCGATCCCGAACGACTGACCCCATGGCGACCGACCCCGTCCTCGAGCTGATTCTCGGTCAGTTCGCGACGGAGTTGCGTACTATCGCGGCGCCGACGCACTCGCAGACCGTCGGCAGCAACGTGCATCGACGCTGGCCGAATGAAGCGCTTCTCACCGAGCCGCAGCCGGCGATCTACCTCTTCAGCGGCACGGAGCGAAAGATGCTGACCGGGACGCAGGGGGACGCGATCGGCCTCGGCGTGCCGATCGGTATCCAGGGGTCGCTCCTCGAGCTCGAAGTCGTCTTCCTCGCGAAGTGCACGCCGGCGACGCGGGAGCAGGTCGGGCGCCGGTTCGCGGCCGACATCGAGAGCGTCCTCGTGCAGCCCGATCGCGTGATCGGCGGGAGCGTCGTCCGCGTCGAAGCCTCCGAGTGCGACCTGTACGTCCAGGACCAGTACGAGGACCAAGCCGGCGGGCACGCGCAGTTTCTCGTCTACCACGAGTACGCGCTCGGCGATCCGCGAAGCGGGGTCGCGGGATGACCTCCGACATGCACGACCGCGCCGCCGCGATGCCCACCGGCCTCGCGCGCGCGGGGGTGCCGGCGTACCCCGAAGGCGTCACGGTCGTGACCTTGTCCTACCGACGGCCCGACTACTTCACGCGCCTCGCGGACAGTCTCCCTCCGTGTGGCGCCATGCTCCTCGAGCGCATTCTGGTCTGGAACGGCGGGGACCGCGAGACGGCGGAGGCGGCGGAGCGGCGAGGCTGGACCGTGTTGCGTGGAAGCAACCGGAGCTTCGCCGCGGGGTGTAACGACGCCGTGGCGGCATCGGCGTCCTCGCACGTGCTCTTGCTGTCGGACGATGCGGAAGTGACGCCGGCGACACTCGCGGCGCTCTGGGCCAGGCGGGCGCATCTGTTCGTGGCGCCAGTGATCGTCAACCGCGCAGGCCGCGTGAACAGCGCCGGTGGCGGTCTCGACGACGACGGGAACCCCGTGCACCTCGATCGGGACGCGGCGATGGCGCGGCTCCCCGCGGATCCGCGCGCCTGTCGATGGGCGACTGGCGCGGCGCTCATGCTCGCGCGCCAGCTCTGGGATGCGCTCGGGGGTTTCGACGAAGCCTACCCAGGGTTCGGCGGCTACGAAGACGTGGACCTCGGTCTCCGCGCGAGCGAGCGCGGCGTCGACGTGCACGTGGCGACGGACGCCGTCGTGATCCACGACGAGCACGGCACGCGGTCGGGATGCGACGAGGGGCCGAATCGCCGGCGCTTTGTCGAGACGTGGCATGCGACGGGGCGCTTGAAGCGCCTCACGGCGAGCGCGGCATGAAGCTCCAGTGGATCACGCCCTGGTTTGAGGGCGCCGGGAATACGCTCGGCTACGCCCGGCTCTGTCACGATCTCCACGCGGCGCTCGCCGCGCGCGGCGTCTGCTTCGAGGCGACGGCGGACATCGCGCTCCACGTGAAGCCGCCGCAGACGTTCGTCCCGGTGCCGGGCGCCTTCAACGTGCTCTTCACCATGTTCGAGTCCCCGACGATTCCGGAGGCGATGCGCGGCCAGATGCACGCAGCCGACCTGATCGTCGTGCCGTGCCAGTGGAACGTCCCGATCTTCGCCCAATACGTCGCGTGCCCGGTGGTCGTCTGCCCGCTCGGCCTGCACGCCGATCGCTTCCCGGCGGTCGAGCGCACGTGGAAGCCGGGGACGCGCTTTCGCTGGCTCCACGTCGGGGCGCCGACGGGTCGGAAGGGGGCCGATGTCCTGCAAGAGACCTGGGCGCGCTGGTGGCGCGGGCGGCCGGACGCGGAATGCGTGCTGAAGACGACGGTCGCCGACGACACGAACCTCCCGGCGATCCGCCGCGAGTGCCTCTGGTCGGGCTGGACCGAGGTCGCGCCCTACGTGTTCCGGAACGGGAACCTGACGCTCGACGTCCGCCGCACGTCGCTCGCGGAGCTCGTCGTGCTCTATCAGGCGGCCCACGGGTTCGCGTTTCCGACGGGCGGGGAAGGGCACGGCTTCGTGCTCCACGAGGCGATGGCGACCGGGCTGCCCGCCCTCTGCACGCGCGTCGGCGGGCACCTCGAATTCACGAACGACGACACCGTCACCTATCTCGACTGGGCGCCGCGGCGGAGCCAGTTCCACGGGACCGAAGGCCTCGACGGCATCACGGTCGAGACCGCCTGGGTCGAGCCCGCCCATCTCTCGGACGCGATGGACGCGATGATGCGGGACTACCCGCGCGCGCTGCGGAAAGCCCGCTTCGGCGCGCGCCAGGTCCGCACCTTCACGTGGGACCGGACGGCCCGGACCCTCTTGCACCACCTCTCCCGTAGCACGGCGACCGCGGCCGCCTAGCCGAACCCGCCGCACTCACCACCACGCACAGCACGATGTCACGCGACCTGACGCGGGAGCGACTGCTCCGGTCGTCGGGCCGTCGTGCGTCCGCATACCCGGCGTCCCCGACGTCGGCGGCACGAAAGGATTGATCCCATGGGCATCAAGATGAACGTCAACGCGATTGCCGTCGACGCCCGTCTCGAATCTGCGTACGGCGCGGGGGCTGCCGTCGCGGTCTCGTCTGCGTTCGAATCGGCGAACCTCCTCTTCCGGAACAAGACGCCCTTCGACGTCAACACGGAAGAGATCGACCTGAACCCGCTCTCGACCTCGTTCACCGATCCCGGCTCGACGATCGGCAATCAGACCTCGACGCTCCGGCCGGGCTTCAACCTCCAGGCCTACGGCTCGTCGATCGCCGGCTACCGCCTCGACGCCATCTACCGCATGTGCGGCATGGCGCGGACGACGCCGGGGGCCGGGACCGCCGTCTACAAGTTCCGCTCCTCGGGCTTCGAGTCGGGGGACGTGCACTTCTTCGAGGACTCGGTCTCGGGGAACGGACTGCTCCACCGGATCCTCGGCTGCTACGGCTCGCTCGTCTGGGCGGGCTCGGCGGGCCAGCCGATCACGATCGAGGCGACACTCCAGGGCGCCTACGCGGCGGCGACGTCGTTCGCGGCGCCGACGCTCACCCTCCCGGCCGCGAACATCGCCACGATGAAGGCCGAGAGCTGCACGATCGCGATCGCCGGCGGCTCGACGATCACCCCGGTCGGCAAGTCGTTCTCGCTCGACCAGGGCTGGCCGATCAACCCCGACACCGACTTCAACGCGAGCTCGGGCCTCGCCGGCTACCTCATGGGGAAACGCGCTCCGCGGCTCACCATGACGATTGGCATGACCGCCTCCGAGTACCTCGCGCTCGAGGCGGCGAAGGACAGCGGCGCACGCCTCACCACCATCTTCACGCACACCGATTCGGACGGCGGGAAGACGCGCTTCACGATCAAGACGCGCATCGCGAAGATGACCAAGGGCGAGGAGAACGACCACGGCACGCTCGCCATCGAGCAGAAGCTCTCCGCGGCGACCGCCGAGGATGAGCTCATGATCGAGGTCTGGAAGCCGTAATACGCACCGCCTGACGGTCCGGAACGCGGGCCGTCCCGGGGGCGCGGCCTGACCCACCGCGTCCCCGGCCTCCCTCGGGTCGCCACGGGTCGCCACACCGGGTCGCCGCACACGGCATGTCGACCAGCCTCACACCACACACGCAAAGGAGAACGACATGCAGATTCGGGTCAAAGAATCCTCGCAAGGGAATCCGTACGAGCCGCTCCCGATCTATGAGGCCTTCACCATCGGTCTGCGCTACGCCAATCCGGCGCGGCGCCAGCACATCCGGACCAAGGCGTTCACGCGCCGCGGCCAGGACGTGAACGACGAGCAGGCACATCAGAAGTTCGCCGTCGACTTCCTCCGCGAGATGCTCGAGCCGAAGTGGTCGGGCCTGACGCTCGCCATGGTGACGGACGTCTTCAAGATCGACCCGATCGACGAAGACCTCGCCGCGCTCCAGAAGATCGAATCCGAGAACGGCGGCACGCTGCCCTACGACGAAGGCCTCGCGGTCTGCCTCTTCCGGCACGGGCTCCCGTCGCGCTTTCAGAACAAGATCCAGGCGTGGATCGACGAGCAGGACGAGCAGGTCCAGAAGGCGAAGGACGCGCGGGGAAAAGGCTCCGCCGGCTCCTCCGCTTCCTAGCCGCGCGGGACGCCGGCGAGACCGCGGCACCGAAAGACGAGACGCAATGCGAGACGCTCACCCGCTCCGGATCAGTCCGGAGCGGGTGCGTGCGCGCGTGCTGCCCGGGCGAACACCCGGGCGAGGAATGCTGGCGGTGTCCGTACGAGGAAACTGACGTCTGGCCGACGGCGTCCCTCGTGCGCGCGTGCAGCACGAAGGTCAACGCGAAGGACGAGCCGCCCCGGTGGGCGCCGAGTCTCGAGGCGCTCCGACTCGTCTACGATCACCCGGAGCTCTTCAACGTCGAAGACACGCTCGCGGCGCGCGACGACATCTACTGGGGCATCGCGATGCTGAACGGCGACGAGTGACTTACCGGAAGTCGTCGAGGTCGAAGAGCACGGCGCAGTCCCGGACCGTGAAGCACGACGGCATCGTCGCATGCTTGGCGCGCACGACCTTCATAGCGCCGCGCGCATCGGACTTCGCTGTCTCGGCGCGTGTGCCGGTTCGGGAGTCGAGCTCGATCCGCGCCGCGTCGCGCGCCCGGATCGCGTCTGCGCAGAGCTGCGCAACGTAGCGGCACTCTGCGGCCGGGTCGGTGAGCGTGGCCGCCACGACCGCCGTGTCCTCCGCTGCGCAGGGCGACGCCGTCAGCAAGCCCAGTAGCGACACCCGGATCGCCAGCTTTCGCACGCCAGCCCCTTAACACCAGCAAACCGCCCGTGGCTAACGAAACCGTCGAGATCCGCATCCGTGCCACCACGGATCAGGCGCAGAAGGCGATGGAGAGCCTTGCTGCGTCCGGCGTCCGCGTCAAGAAAGCGTTCGTCGACGTCGGGGACGCGGCACCCGCGGCGACGCGCGCAACGACGGCCTACGCGGCGGCGGTCGATGCAGCGCGCCTCCGCACCGAAGCGTACGCGGATCGGCTCGGCGCAACCGGGGCGGTGCTGAAGGCGCTTGGGCCCGCCGGCACAGCCGCGGCGGGTGGTGCCGCGATTCTCGGCGCGGCGTACCTCCGGAGTGCGCGCGAGGCGGCGGAGTTCAACAAGACGCTTGCGAACGTGTCTGCGATCACGGGGCAGACCGGGCGGGATCTCGATGTGCTCCGCCAGAAGGCCATCGAGTTCTCGCGGGACTCGACGCAGTCGGCGCGCGACGTCGCCGAGGCGTTCAAGCTCGTCGCGTCCGCCAAGCCCGAGCTTCTCGAGAACGCCGACGCGCTCGCCAAGGTCACGAAGGAAGTCATCACGCTCTCGGAAGCGTCGGGCCTGGGGCTTGCGGAAGCCGCTCGCGCGACCACCAACGCGCTGTCGCAGTTCGGGGCGGGCGCCGACCAAGCGGCGCGCTTCGTGAACGTCCTCGCCGCCGGCGCCAAGTTCGGGAAGGCGGAGATTCCCGAGCTGACCGATGCGCTCGTGAAGTCAGGGGCCGTCGCCGCCTCGGTCGGCGTGTCGTTCGAGCAGACGGTCGCGACGCTCGAAAAGCTCGCCGAGTTCGGCGCCCCCGCGGAAGAGTTCGCGACCGGCTTCCGGAACGTGCTCTTGAAGCTCGGCGCCGGCGCGGACGAGACGAACCCGAAGGTGGTCGGGCTCACGCAGGCGCTGCTGAACCTCGGCGCCAAGGGCTTCACGATCTCGGATCTCGCGCAGGAGTTCGGCGACCGCAACGCCGTCGTCGCGGCGCAGATGATCCAGACGGCGAACGCGGCCGAGGTGCTCCGGGGGAAGGTGACGGGCACCGGGGCGGCGTACGAGCAGGCGAAGGCCAACACTGACACGCTGCTCGAGCAGCTCACGCGGCTCGGCAACGCGTTCGTCAATCTCGGGCTCCAGATACAGGGCAGCCAGCGCGGCCTAACCGATGGCGTGCGCGAAATTACAGAGTGGGTCAACACGTTCGCAGCCGGGCTGGAGCGTGCGCAGAACATCGTCGATCGCTCCACGCTTCTCCGTGTCCTGTTGGTCGGTGGGGCGGGCGCTGCCATCGGATCGCGCGTGGGGGCACCCGGCGCCGTCATCGGTGCCGTAGCGCTAGGAATCGGGGAGTACCTGAAAGCGACGGCCGATGAGGCCGCGCGCACGGAAGAGGCGCTGCGCCCCCTCGAAGGCGCCGCCGTGCGCGCGGCCGCTGGCGTTAATCAGGTCGCCGCTGCGGCCGACGGCTCCGCCGCGGCGTCGAGCCGGAACCGCCAAGGGCTCGGCGAGCTCGCGGACGGCTACCGGACGGCGAGCCCCCTCGCGCAGGCGCTCACCGTCGCCAGCTTGAACCTCGCCCAGGCGTTCGCGGGCGAGGCCGAGGCGGCACGGCTCGCGGCGCTCGAAGAGAAGCGCCTCGCCGAAGCGCGGGCGTCGGCGCGCGTGGCGTTCGGCGACTCGCTCGGTGCGCTCCGACGCGAGAACGAAAGTCGCCGCCAGGCCGCGGCCCAAGGCCTCAGCAGCGAAAAGACCGACATCCTCGTCGCGGCGCGCGAGACCGGCTTCCAAACGAAGAACCGCTCGAACGCCCTGGCCTTCGCCATCGAGGCCAACGAGCGACTCGGCCTCGTGGCGGCGACGAAGGAGCAAGACAAGGCGCTCCGCGACCTCGGGAAGACGCAGCAATCGGCGCTGAAGGACGCGCAGGAGAACATCCGCGAGCTGAAGGCCGAGGCCGAGGCACGCCGCGAAGGCGTCGCGGCCGGGCTCTCGACGATCGAGATCGAGGCGAAGGTGGCGGGCGCCAAAGCGCTCGTGAAGACCGGCAACCAGGAGGTCGCGCAGGCGACCGAAGCCGCGGCACTCGCGGCCGCGCAGTACAACGACGAAATCGCCAAGATCAAAGCGGGCGAGAGCTACATCACGAACCTGCGAGAGCAGACGGCCGAGCTCGAAGCCCAGCACGCGGCGTTCCAGCAGGCGATCGCCAGCGGCGAGAGCCGGCTCCAACTCGACGAGCGGCTCGCGATTGCGGCCGCGCGGGTGAAAGCCGCGGACAGCCAGCAGGCGGACGCCGCCGAAGCCGCCGCGCGGGCGCATTTCAGCGTCGCCCAGGCGGTCAAGGTCGACATCGCCGCCCGCGAAGAGCTCGACAACTTGAACGCCGCTGGCGGACTCCTCGAAGAGATCCAACTCCTGGCGCAGGTCCAGGCCGGCACGCTGTCGCTCGCCGAGGCGGAGCACAAGCTCGCGGTCGCACGCCTCGAACGGGCGAACGTCCCGCCGATCACCGCCGAGGCCTCGGTCGCCGCCGCCGAAAACATCGAGCGCATGCGGGCGGCGATCGACAAATCGACGATCAACCTCGCCGACTCCTTCGACACCATCATCGACGGCTTCGTCGACGGCATGCTCTCGGGGACGCGGAAGGGGCTCGACGCCGGGAAGCTCCTGACCGACGGCTTCAAGTCCCTCTTCGCCGACGCCTTCAAGGCGACGATCCACTCGAAGTTCCAGTTTCTCGACCAACCGCTCTCCGTGAACCTCTTGCGGGACATTCCCGCGATGGCGTCGCAGGGGGCGGGGGCGATCGTCAGTCTCTTCGGCAGTGCCTTCGGGAAGGTCGGGAGCATGGCGTCGAGTGTGCTCGGCATCATTGGCTCGCTCTTCTCGGGTGGGGGGAGTGGTGGCGGGCAAGGCGGCGGCGGCGGCTTCGGCACCGCCGTCGGCACGATCCTCTCCGGCATCAGCGGTGTCGGCTCGCTCTTCTCCGGGGCATCGTCGATCGGCCAGGCGGCGACGACCGCCGGCAACGTCGCGCAGCTCGGGTCGGCAGTCGCGAGCGGCAACGTCGGCAGCATGGTCTCGAATACGAGCACCATGGTCTCGCTGCTCCGCGGGATCTACAACGGCTTTTCCGCGTGGACCGGCGGCGCGTCGCTCGGCGGGTCGCTGAACGCGGCGTTCGGCGGCATCCTGACGCCACTGGCGAGCAGCATCACGGGCGCGCTCGGCCTCGGTGGTGCCGGGGGCTCGGCCGTCGCGTCCATCGCACCCGGCTTCGTCGGGTTCTCGGATGCCGCGCTCGGGGCGGCTGTCGTCGCTGAGGGGGCGTCGTCGTCGACGGGAGCGGTCGGCATCAGCGCCGGGACGGCCGGCGGCAGCATCGCCGGCGCCGCCTCGACCGCCGGCATCCTCGCCGCCGTCGTCGCCGCCATCGAAGCCTTCCTTGGCCTCTCGGCTGTCGAGGAGAACCGGAAGAGCGCGTTCAGCACGGCCGACACGCGGAAGATGTTCATGTCCACGTTCGATCCGTTCACGCTCGCGATCGCCAACTTCACGGCGATGCTCGCGGGCATGGGCTCGTTCGGCGGGCTCGGCAATAACCCCGGCGGCGGGTCCGGGGCCTCCAACCTCTTCGGCGTCATCCAGGGCACCATGTTCGGCGGCGCGTCCGGCCTCGACATCGCGAAGCTCGCCGGTGCCCTCGCGGGACCGCTTGGTCCGATGCTGCTCCCGCTGTTCGCCTTCGCCGCGTTCACGAAGCCCCCGACGGGCGGTACGGCGACGCGCGTCGCCTTCGAGGGCTTCCTCGAAGAGAAGAACCGGAAGCACGAGAGCCGGCGGTTCGCCCCCTTCTTCGGGAACGTGCCGGTGCTCCAGGACGGCGAGTTCATCAAGGGGAACTTCGACCGCTCGCTCGGCCAGGACTTCGCGCGCGACTTCGAGAAGCGCGGGCAGGGCTCGTTCTCCGATGGGCTCCGCGAGTACATCCGACTCCAGGGCGAATCGATCGGGCTCGGGAAAGAGCAGATCGCGCAGTTCACCGCACTCGGATTCGCGTTCAAAGCGACCGTCCTCGGCGACAAGGGCGGGAGCCAGGAGCAGCGGAACCTCGCGACCATCGCGGCGATGCTCGGGTCCATGGCGGAGGGCGGCGCCAACGCGGTCACCGCGATGGAGCTCCTCCGCATCTCGATCGGGAAGCTCGGGGACCCGGCGAAGGTCTTCGACGACCTCGGCGACGCGCTCAAGGGCGGGAAGATCGCCGCGGAAGACTATCGCGCCGTCATCCAGGCGCTCGCGGATCTCTACGCGGGGCCCGCCCCGACGATCAAGTTCGACCTCTCCGACAAGAACCAGAAGGGCCTCGACGTCTACAAAGAAGAGATCGAGGCGATCAACGCCGTGTTCCAAGATCTTCCGCCGGGCGTGCACGCGGGTGTCCGCGCACTCGAGCTGCTCGACCAGACCCTCACCGACGCGGGCGAGCAGGGCGTTGTCACCTTCGAGGCGCTGAACGAGCGCTTGCAGCAGGCGGTGCGCTCGGTCGAGTTGCTAAATCCGCTCGTCGCCAACTTTCGGCAGACGATCGAGCAGGGCGCGGCCGAGGCGATCAAGAACGGGACGCAAGAGCAGCTGCTCGACGACGCCGTTGATGCCTTCGTGCTCTCCGCCGGTCGGAAGATCCAGGACATGGTCACGTCCTCGATCGTCGAAGGCTTTCTCCGGGCGCAGATCGACACCGGTGCGCTCGCGGGGTTCTTCGACACGGTCGACAAGGCGTTCAAGGAGTTCCAGGCGGGGCCGCAGGACGCGACCGCGCTCGATGCGCTCACGGATACGCTCCAGGACGCCGGGCTCGCCGCAGTCGCGACGATCGAGACGCTGACGCCGGCACTCCGCCAGCTCGGGCTCGCGATCTTCAACATCGGCGAAGCCTTCGACGCGGCGCTCGACGTCACGACGAGTAGCACCACCGACGCGATCGGCCTCGCGACCGCCGTCGTGCAGCTCGACGCCGCCCACCGCCAATTCCAAAACGACATCGACGCCCGCATCTTCGCCCTCCGGAACCAGGGGAAGGCCTCCCCCGAGATCCTGAAGCGCGACCTCCCGGACATCGCGAAGGAGTTTCAGCTGACGCAGCTCGGCTTCTTCGGCTCGCTCTCCGACGTCATCCGGGCCGGGCAGACGGGGCTCATCAACCCCGACGAGATCGAGAGCTACGTGCGTCGCACGGCGGGTGGCCCCGACGAACCGACCTCCGCCGAGAAGGCGGCCGCGCTCGTCACGCTGAAGGACCTCGCCGAGAAGGACCTCGCGATCCGCATCGCCGCGATCGAAGCCGAGACGGCCGCGGTCATCGAAGGCCACCAGGAGCGGATCGCCGACCTCCAAGAGGAACGCGCGGCGATTCAAGAAGCCTCGCAGGCCGCGATCGAAGCCCGCCAGGAGGAGCTCGAGCTCATCCAGGAATCGATCGCGAAGATGCAGGCGTGGAAAGGCCTCCTCGACACCACGCAGGACACCCTCCTCACGCTCCGGGGGCAGTTCGAGTCGCCGCAACAGCAGCTCGGGAACCTGCGCGAGCGGTTCGAAAAGGCGCTGGTCGACTTCAACACGATCGACACGGCGCACCCGGATTTCTCGGACGAGCAACGGATCGCGGCCGGGCAGAAGTTGAACGAGCTCGGGCCGCAGCTCTTGCAGCTCGCGCAGCAGTCGGGGCTCGCGCAGTCCTCCGAGGCGTATCGCATCCTCTACGACCTGGTCACGGACGCGCTCGATCGCGTGGCCGGCGTCGCCGGTTCGGAGTCGGCAGGTCTCCTCGACAAGCAGCAGCAAGCGCTCGACCTCCAGCGCGAGATCAGGGACCTCCAGAAAGACGCCGCGGCGCAACTGAAGGCGATCGACGAGCAGATCGAAGCCGAACAGGACGCGATCGTCGCCGCCCAGAAGGACGCCGAAGCCAAGATTCAGAAGGTCAGCGAGAACACCGCCGGCGTCCTCGAGTGGATCCGGAATCAGGAGAAGGCGCTCTACGAGGCGCAGCACGCGGAGCTCATGGCGAAGCTCGATGCGGCGGGCGTCACGAGCGTGAATCTCGAAGACATCCAGGCGTCGAGCCTCCTCGAGCTCCAGGCGATCCGCGCGGTGCTCGAAGGGAAGGGTATCGCGGTCGACGCGACGAATTCGGCGGGGGGTAGCGCGTCGACAGGCGGCAACGCCGGCGCCACACCGGGATCCGGAGGCGCCGCGGGCTCGACGAGTCCAGGTGGACAGGCGGAGCGGGGCACTGGTGGGACCAGTGGGCGTTACGACATCAGCCCCACCGATCTCGCCACCTGGCGCGGGCTCACCGAGCAGGCCGCGGCGCGGCCGGGCACCACGGCTTTCGAAAACCACCTCCTCGCGATGGTCGGACGCGGGTTCGATGACGTGTCGTCGACGGGCATCATGGGCCGCGCCTTCTGGCGAGGGGCCCGCTCGCGGGACGCACAGAACGCCGTCATCGACGCCACGCTCAAGAAGATCTACGACCTCGCCGCCGTTTCGCCGATCCTCGGCTTCGCAACCGGCGGCCTCGTCCGCGGCGACCGCATCGCGCGGGTCGGCGAAGCGGGCCCGGAGCTCATCCTCCCGCTCGGCGCGGCGCTCCGGGATCGCGAAGTGCGGCGGACGTTCGAAGACTTCTTCACCGCCGCGACTGCGGTGCCCTACGGCGACATCCAGCGCCAGCTCCGCGAGCTCGCCGGTATCGCGACCTTCGGCGGCGGCACGCGCGCGGGGCTCCTCGACACGCTCCGGACGCTCGCGCCGACGGTGCCGCTCGCCCCGGCGGCGCCGGTCGCCGCGCCGGCGGCTCCGGTCCAGATCATCCAGAACTTCGAATTGAACCTCACGCTGAAGGTCGACGGGTCCACGCGGCTCGACAACCCGGCCGAGGCCGTCCGGAAGCTCACGCCGGAACTCAAGCGCGCGCTCCTCGAGCTGCTCGCATCCGACGCGACCGTGAAGGCCGCGAGCGCCCGCGCGTCCCGTCAGGCGCAACCGCCCGCCCGGAACTCCTAGGAGCCCCCGCCCATGCGTTCATCGTCCCGCACGCCGCTCGGCGTGGTCGTCCTCGTGTGTCTGCTGGCGGCGCTCCCGCATCATCTCGCGGCGGAGTCGCTCTTCTGTGAGGACGTGCTCGTCAAGTCGGGCGGTTGCATGGTGCCGGCGACCGGCACCGTCGTGATTCGGCGGCACAGCGATCAAACGGTGCTGGCGCAGCCGACGGTCGATCGCTACGGGCGCTACTGCGCGCGCCTCGAGCCGCAGCTGATCGACATCGCGTACCCGCATGGCGTCCGGGAGACCGCGCGCTACGCCTGCACGCAGCCGGCGACGCCGACCCCGACGCATACGCCGGGCGGCGGGGTGACGCCGACGGCGACCCGCACGGCGACCCCGACGGGCGTCGTGGCGACGGCGACCAGCACCCGGACCCCGACGCCGACCGTCACGGTGACCCCCGGCTGCCACGTGCTCCTCACGAACCACCAGCCCCCGGTCGGCGGCTTCTGGTCGCTCGAGCCCTTCTATACCGGCGGGGCGGCGGGCACGAACAACCTCCGCCAGCGGGTCAGCAACAGCAGCGGGGTCGCCATCTGCCGCGTGGACCTGTGTCTCGGGAACGCGCCCGCCGGGAATCCGACGCCGATCCCCGGGCAGCACCTCCACGTCGAGCTCTATGCCGACGATCCGCTGGCGGGCTGCGGCCTGACGGCATGCCCGGACGCCGCGACCGGCGCGAGCTCGGCGCTCGTCGCCACCTCGCTCCCGGGGACGGTGAAAGACGCGCCGTTCGATGGGACGTCGACGTGCGGCACGGCGAGCGGCACGGGCACGCTCGTCACGTTCACCTTCGCGAGCCCGGTCAGCCAGGCCGCGCACTACTGGATCGCGCTCGTGAACGATTCGGTCGGGACGGCGGTCCGGTGGGCCTCTGCGGGGCAAGAGTCCTATGGCGGCCTCGGCTTCAACACCTGGTACCTCGGGAACGAAGCGAACGACGATCTCCTCTTCACGGTCTATGGCGTGGGCGGCGGGACGCCGACGCCGACGCGCACCCCGACCCGGACCCCGACCCCGACGCCGACGGTGACCGCGACGCGGACCCCGACGCCCACCGTGACCGCCACGCCGGTCCCTGCCTGCGATGAGCCGATCATCCTGGCAGCGGGCGGCGACACGGTCGATGGCACGACGGTCGGCGCGACGAGCACGCTCGCCGGAAGCTGCAACCCCTCCGACACGTCGCCGGAAGTCGTGCACGAATGGACGCCGAACTTCACCGGCACCGCCTTCGCGTACACCTGCGGCGGGACCACGAACTTCGACACGCTCCTCTACGTCCACGGCACCGCCTGCTCGGGCCCGACGGCGGACGAGCTCAAGTGCAACGACGATACGACCGGCTGCGCGCCGAGCGGCAACGGGTCGTCGCTCACCTGGCCGGTCACGAGCGGCACGACCTACTGGATCATCGTCGATGGGTTCAACGGAGCGGACGGCGACTACACGCTCGTCGTCGGCCAAGCCGCGACCCCGACGCCGACGGTCACGGTGACCCCGACCCCGACCCGAACGCCAACCCCGACCGTGACGGCCACGCGCACGCCGACCCCCACGCCGACCAGCACGCCGGGTGGCGGCGAGGCGCTCATGCTCGACGTCTTCCGGACGAATACCGAGGCGGGGGCGGCCGATGCGATCATGGCGGCCCGCCAGATCGCCCTCCCAGCCTCGGCGACGACGGCGAATCACCTCACGTGCCTGCTCGCCAACAACGGCGGCGGGGGCACGGCCAACGGGCTCCAGACGGCCGCGTGCACGACCTCCCCCTGCTACGCGATCGAGATCTTCGCGAACGGGTCGGACCTCGGGTCCGAGGATTGCACGATCGCGAACGGGGCCCAGGGCTGCACGGCGACCCTCGCCACGAATACGGCGCTGTCGGCCGGCACCCGGGTGGACCTCCGGGTGACGACCCCCGCGGACCTCACGAGCACGACCTCCGACCTGCAATGCTGGCTCTGGGGCACGGCCTCGAACGAGGCCACGATGCTGCACACGCTGACGCTCGACACTGCCGCCGGGCAGACGGACGCGGTGCTTGGCGTGCAGGCGGCGCTGGTCGGCTTCCCCGCGTCGACCACCGGGTCCCATGTGACCTGCGGCATCATCGATTCCTCGAGCGGCTTCGGATCGGCCGCGTGCACCACGAGCCCGTGTCACAAGGTCGAGGTCTTCGTGGATGGCGCCGACGCCGGCACGCAGGACTGCGACATCGCGAACAGCAGCGGTTCGTGTAACGTCACGCTCGCGTCCGCCAACACCTGGAGTGCCGCCCAGGTCGCCGACCTCCGCCTCACCACCGCGGCGGATCTCACGTCGACGAGCGACGACCTCCGCTGCACGGTCTTCGCCAACGTCGGGGGCCGGACGCTCTTCACGCACGGCCTCCGCACGAACGCCGCGGCAGGACTCACCGACCAAGTGCTGCAAGGCAACGGGAGCGGGTGGTCCGGTGAAGATCTCGTGCGCGTCCCGGCGGCCGGGACGGCGACGGAGATCACGTGCGCCGTCCTCGCGGACGGCACGAATACGACGACGGCGGCCGACTGCACGGCGGACCCGTGCTACCTCGTCGAGCTGTTCAAGGACGGCGCGGACGCGGGCAGCCAGGACTGCGTCATCAGCGATGGCGCGTCGACCTGCACGGCGACGCTCTCGAGCAACAACACGTTCACGGCGAGTCAGCGCCTCGAGCTGCGGATCTCGACGACGAGCGGCAGCTTCAACGTCACCACCAGCGACGTGCACTGCTGGCTCTGGGGGACGCTCTGAGCCGGCGGTTCCAATGGGTCGTGCCGCTGGGCCTCGCGCTCAGCCTTGCGCTCGCGGGCGAGGCGCGCGCCCAGTGTGCCCCGTCGAGTACGATGGCGCAGACCGGCCCGCGCAACGACTACTGGCGGCTCGAGTCCGGCGTGCACCTCGACGGGGCGCCGAAGCAGGGCGTCACGAATACGAACCCCGGGGAGCCGATCTGTCAAATCGCCTGGAGTGCCTTCAATAATACGGGGAACACCGGCGGCACCATCTTCCTCCAGCTCTACGCGATCACCGGCACCGGCGGCATCGGCGATCCGATCGGGCCGCCGTCGGACCCGATCAACGTGACCGACTTGCCGACGAGTCCGGCGACCGACCCGGTGCAGACCTTCACGTGGTCGGGCACGAAGCCGGCGCCGCCCGGCAACTACTGGATCCTCTTGCATGACGCCGGCACGATCAGCGGCGGCGCGGCGTCGTGCGGCGCCGGTCTTCGCTGCGTGCGCGTCAACACCAACAACGACGGCGCGAGCTATACCGGTGGCACGTTCCACGCGACGGGCGTCGACACCGGCGAGGATGCGTGGTTCCAGGTGTTTCTCGGGAGCGGCGGCCCGACGCCGACGGTGACTGCCACGCCGACACCGACCGCAACGCCGACGACCACGGCGGTGACGCCGACGGTCACCGCGACGCGGACGCCGACCCCGACGGTGACGGTCACCGCAACGCCCACCCTGTCGCCGACGGCGACGCCGACGCCGACCACGACGGGACCAACGCGCACGCCGACCCCGACGCTCTCGCCGACCGCGACCAGGACCCCGACCCCCACCGTGACCGCGACGGCCGCGATGACGATCGTCCGCATCGGCAACTTCACGGGCATGACCGTCGCGGACGATCCGACCTGCGGTGCGGTGCATCCGTGTGCCTCGGTGCAGTACTTCACGCAGATTCGCCGGACGGCGTTCTCCGGCCGGGTGCAGGTGCGCGTGACGCAGCCGATCGGCGGCGGCGCCTACACCGCGTTCACCTGCACGCACGCCTCGTGCACGCTCCAGCAAAACTGCTTCGTGCAGAAGGCCGGCATGACCTACCACGCGTGGAAGGCCGACGACTCCGGGCCCGTCGATCCGGGGACGTGGGTTGGCATGGACGGCACCGGCATGCCGGCGAACGACGGCCCGGGCGGCGTCTGCGACGGCCTGGCGTACACGAAGCCGAATGGGTTCGCGACGACGGGCGATACGCACGGCCTCTCCGGCTTCGAGATCGCCGGCTATCCGATGGGGGCGATCAGCCTCGCCGCGGCCGGGACGGCGCCGATGCGGGGCTTCGTGATCGAGGACAACTGGATCCACGACAACGTCCCGAACGACATCGGCTCGGATTTCCCGACGATCGAGATCGGGTCGTACAACGGCGCGGGGAGCGACGTCGACTGCGTCGAGAGCGGGCGGCAGGAACGCGGGATCGCGATCCGGCGGAACCGCATCGAGCGCAACGGCAATCAATTCGGCGCGATCACGCTCTGGTGCAGCCAGGATTTCGACATCGAGTCCAACCTCATCTGGGACCACCGCGCCCGGACGGTCACGGCGGCGCAGTGCGACGGGCGCGGCGTCAACGGCAGCGCGTGCCCCTGCGAGACGTCGTCGCCCCCGTGCAACGGCCTCAACAGCTCGACCGGCGGCCCGCTCCCGGCGAGTTCATGCACCGCGTGTCGGTGCATGACGGGCTGCGACGATCATGACGGCATCCAGCCGGCGGGCGCGGCGTTCGGCACGATCCGGTTCAACGATGTCCGGCGGTGTGGCGAAGACAACTTTGACTTCGGCGGCCACCCGGCCGGGAAGAGCCATCACATTACGAGCTGGGGCAACTACTCCGAGGAAGCGGACGGCCTCTACAAGTACAGCGGGTCGACGGACTGCCTCTGGATCAACAACGAGGGCGTCGGCCCGGGCTCGTGCTTCTCGAGCTACTCGTGTCCCGCGCGTCAGGTGATCGTCCACAACACGTGCCGGACGACGGGCTACGCGATCTTCTCGTTCGACAACAGCTACCTCCAGGTCGTGCAGAACAACATCTTTTCGACCACCAACCAGTACGGCCACTTCATCGACCGCATGACGACGAACGTCGTCAACGCGTGGGACCACAACGTCACCGTCCAGCGGAACGGCACCGGGAACGGGATCAGCGAGCCGGGCGGCGCGCCGAACCCGTGCGGCCCCGGCAAGATCTGCCAGAACCCGCTCGTCCCGTGCATGGACGACACGCCGCAGACGATCACGGGACGGAGCATCACCCAGCTCGCGCAGGCGCAGGCCGACGGCGACGCGGGCCTCTGGTTCGGGCCGGACTCGTTCGAGGGCGACGTCTGGACGACGACCGATCCGCTCTTCGTCGGCGGCTCCGGCCCCGGCCGCTACGCGCTGCAAAGCGGCGACACCGTCGCCAAGAACAAAGGCACGACCGCGATCCTGATCGATCCCGGCGTCTGCGGCACCGTCGTCGCGGGCCGCTGCACCGAGGGCCTGAAGGGCTGGCCGTGCACCGTCAACGCGGACTGCGACTATCAGGCGATCGACGCCGACGGGAACGCGCGTGACAGCCAACCGGACGCAGGCGCCCGCGAGGTCGGCGGCGTGGCGGTGCCGACCCGCACCGCGACCCCGACCCGCACCCCGACGCCGACCCGGACCCCGACGCCGACGCCGACCGCGACCGCCGTCGTCTCGGGCCTCCGCTGCCCGTCGGGGGCCGCCGGCTGCGGGCCGCTCATCCAGAACCCGCTGAACGATCCGACGACGATGTCGATCCTCTGGTGGACGGATCAGCCGGGAAACGCGCGGGTCGACTACGGGACGACCACGGCGCTCGGGTTTTTCGCGACGCAGAGCCAGCAGGCGACGTGCGAGCTCGGCGCCGCCGGCACCTGCCACCGCGTCGACCTCACCGACCTCCTCCCGGGGACGCCGTACTACTTTCGGCTCTCCACCAACGGCGTGACCGTGCTCGAGGTCGCGGGGACCCGCGCGTTCCGGACGCTCCGGGCCGCGAACGACCTGGCGCCGATGACGTTCGCGGTCGTCGGCGACGCGGGCGTGGATGGCGCCGACGCGAGTTGCTACGCCGGCGGCACCTGCCCGCAGCAGCGGATCGCGGCGCAGATCCGGACCGCGGCGCCGGACCTCCTCTTCTGGGTCGGCGACAACGCCCACGAGGGCCTCGCGACGCGCCTCCTCGATTGGGAGCAGAAGGTCCTCGTGCCCTACGCGGAGGTCTTCGCGCGGACGCCGACCTTCCTGGCACTCGGGCATCGCGACCTCCGGCGCGCCGACGGCTCGCAGGATGGGGTGCTCACGGAATGGACGGCGACGCACGTGCAGCGGGCGCTCTTTGCGGCGCCGGTGAACGGCAACCCCGGGGGGACGCGGGAAGAAGCGTGGTACGCGCTCGATGCCGGCCCCGCGACCTTCCTCGTCGTCAACACGAACTTCGGGCCGACGGGCGCGCAAGATTGGGTGACGGGCGCGAATCAGAAAACGTGGCTCTGGAACCGCCTGCAACCGTCGGCGTCCCGTGCGTGGAAGCTCGCCCTCGGGCACCAGGCGCCGTACGTCTGCGCGAACGGGCGGTGCGACGCCGGCGCGAACGTCGGGAACGGCTGCGCGTCCGCCGCCGAGTGCCCCGGCGGGGCCTGCCTCGGGACCGCGCCGGCGTCGAGCCCGGCCACGCGCCACCGGTTCGCGCCGCTCTTCGAAGCCTTCGGGGTGCAGCTCGCGTTCTGGGGCCACGCCCATCTCTGGGAACGCACGCGCGTCCTCGACGACTACAACGGCGCGAGCCTGACGAGTGATCCGGCGACCACTAGCCCGAACCAGGACGGCCAGACGACGCGGCACGTAGTCGTCGGCGGCGGCGGCGCGCCGCTCGACGGCGGGGCCCGGACCGTCAGTGGTCAGCCCGTCGACCAGGCGGGCGCGGCGTGCGTGCCCGGCGGGGGCGATCTCCAGCCGTTCGTCGCGGCCGGGTGCGGGAGCTACAACGGCACGGGCTACTGCTCGACGGGGCGCTGGCATTCCTTCGCGCTCTGCACGCTCGCCGATCCGACGCTCACGTGCCAGGCGCGCGACGACACCGGTGCCCCCTTCGATAGCTTCACGGTGAGCGCCGCGACGCCGACCCCGACGCCAACGCCGACCGGGACGGCGACGGCGACCCCGACGCCGACGTCGCTCCCCGGGCAGACGGCGACCGCGACGCCGACGCCGACGGCGACCCCGACCGCGACCCCGACGCTCACGCCCTCGCCGACGCGGACGGCAACGCCGACCGCGCTCCCGAGTCCGAGCGGCGTCGCGTTCGACTGCCGCGACTGGATGCGGCTCACGCGGACGAGCGGGACCACGAAGCCAAAGGCGGTGCCCGCCGAGGGGGCGGTCGTCACGTATCGGCGGGCGAGCGGCCTCGCGTATCCGCCGCTCGTCGCGAACGCGCTCGGCCGCACCTGCTTTCCCGTCGCGACCTGCGAGCGCCTGACGCTCGACGCGCGTGACATCGACGGGAGCCGCCTCACCCTCCCCGATCAGTGGGTCACGACCGGCAGCTGTCCCTAGAGGTCCCCCGATGCCCATCCTCCCGAGTACCGGCAGCGCCAAGGCGCGCGTCGGGTACCGCTCGCTCGCCTACGTCGCGGGCGCCGAGTGCTTCAACGTCGATCCCGCGTTTCCGGTGAGCCGCATGGCGGAGCTCCGTTATTTCCAGCGGAGCACAAAGTCGGTGAGCAGTGACGCGCCCGTCATCCATCTGGACTTCGGGACCGACGTGGTCGTCGCTGCGCTCTCCTTCGAGCACGTCAACTTCCCGACGGTGAGCATCCAGTACGGCACCAACGCCGACCCGCATCCCGTCGGCGGCCGGGCGTTTGCGGACGAGACGATCGACGAGGCCTTCCCGTGGGCGACCGGCATCGGCTGGGTCGACACCTCGGGCGTCGACAGCGAAGACGGGCGGCAGAAGCGGCTCGTCATCCCGCCGGAGCCGCGGACGCTCCGCCATCTCTACCTCAACCCGTACGAGTCGGGCCGCGACGACGTCTACGCGATCGGCTCGCTCGGCGCCTGGGGTGCCGACGACTTCCAGTCGCTCTACAAGAACCCGGGCACGCCGTACCGGAAGGTCTACGAGGACACCTACGACGGGTCGACGTCGCCGACCCGCTGCGTGATCAGCTTCCCCGCGCGCCTGCAACGCGCCGACCTCGTCTCGGTCGAGCAGTTTCTCGCGATGCTCCGGGCGCCGCGTGAGCGCGTGATGCTCTGGGACGAGAACGAAGGGGACCTGTCGAAGTGGTACCACGTCCGCCGGGCGGGCGTCGGCGAGTCGACGCGCCAGGCGGGGCCGTATCTCGAGCTCGCGGGCTTCCAGCTCCGCGAAGTGGGGTCGCGTGCCGACGACGCCTGACCCGCGCTTCGACATGCTGGCGGAGATTCGGCTCCCGACGCCGCTCTACCGCGCGACGAGCGAAGGCGTCGCGGACGACGCCGGGAACGTCTACGAGGCGGGGCTCCTCTGGCCGACGATCCAGCGGACGCTCTCGAACGACTTCTACGGCATCGTCGGGTCGGGCACGGTGAGTGTCGATCTCCAAGCGCGCGAGGCGGGCGGAGAGGTCGACCGCTTCGACCGGCCCGCCCTCGCGAATCCCGATGCCGCCGCGTTCCGCGCCGTCGAAGCGCGGGGCGTGACGGTGATTCTCCGCCGCCGCAACCGCGCGACAGGCGCCCTCGTCACGCGCTTCACCGGGGTCATCCAGCGGGTCGAGCACACGAGCAGCGGCACCATCCGGCTCGAGCTCGCCGACACGCTCCCCGACGTCTTCGCGGTCCCGTATCCGCGGGTCCGGATCGACCGTGACCGCTGGCCGACCGCGACGAGCGAAGCCTTGGCGGTCGGGCTCACCGTGCCGCTCCACCTCGGCCAGCTCCGCGAGCACACCCCGTGTCGCCAGGTCGAAGCGACCGAGCGCGTCTACGCGCACGGGACGCAACGCCCGCGGCTCTTCCCGGTGCATCGCTACGTCGTGAGCGGGGCGCTCGCGCGCGTGGCGCAGGGTGACGCGAACGTGTTGCCGACGGTCCTCGCCCTCTACCGCGGCATGCCGATCGGGGCGGCCCTCATCCCCCCCGGCGAGTATCAGGTCGTCATCAACCGAAAGCTCACCGCCCCGCAGGGCGTCACGGCGACGGTAGTGAGCGGCGGCACGCTCACGGCGGGGGTGGGACCGACCCCGATGCGCGTCTATCAGGTGACCGCCCTCCACGGCGCCGGCGAGAGCCTCGGCTCCGCGCTCGCGATCGTGACGATCACGGCCGCCGATGTGACGGCCGGTCGACGGGCGGTCCTCCTCACCTGGGAGCCGAACACCGACGGGACGACCGGCTACGCCGTGAGCGTCGGCGAGCAGGGCTTCGGGAAGCTCCTCGCGATCGTGCCGGGGGGCGACGCCGCGACGTTCCTCGACGACGGGTCGTATCTCGGCGAGGGGCCCTACGCGCCGCCGACCGAGGACACGACGGGGCAGGCGACCGTCGAGGTCGTGTTCCGGCAGCCGCAGCTCGGCGTCGACTCGGCCCTTGCCCCCATCCTGGCGGACGTCGCGACGATGCGCCGGGCGTGGGACGGACCGACGTGCCGGAGCGTCTGGCACCTCGATCACGACACGCGCGACGAACGGCCGGCGCGGCAGAACCCGCTCGTCCGGGCGACGACCGTGTCGCTCTACCTCTTCGAGCGGACGGGTCTCGATCACGTCGGCGCACACCACCTCGCGATGATCGGGCTCCGCGCCGATGACTACATCATGGGGCCGCACGGGAAACCCGTCTGGCTCGCGAATGGACTCGCGTACGGCCAGTGCGAGACGGTCGGGCCGAACTTCGGCACCGGCAGTGTGCGCCTCGATTGGGAGGGCCGCTCCGACCCGGACACGCTCGAGCGGCTGCTGATCCTCGCGGAGCGCTGGGGCTCGACCGGGGCCCACCTCACCTTCCGCATCTGGAACGGGAAGGTCTACGGGGCGGTCTCGGATGGGACGCTGATCCCCGACCCCGCGGACCCGTCCCAGCAGATCCTGAAGATCTACGCGGCCGCGGGCAGTACGCGCCTCGACGGGGCGCGCCACCGGTTGGCGATGGTCGTGAATCGGGCGGCGCACACGCTGGCCGTGTATGTCGATGACGTCCTCGAAGATTCCATCTCGATCGCCGGGCTTGGCTCGCTCACGAATGACGGCCCGTGGGTGGTCGGCTCGTCGTCGTTCAGCCCGGGTCTCGAGACCGCGACCTTCCTCGGCGAGATGGGGTGGCTCCGGGTCGATACCGATCCGGCGCCGTTCCTGCCCGCCGGTGACCGGTTCGACGGGACGCACGCCGACCAGCGCATCTTGCAGCTCCCGCACACCGCATGCCGCGATCTCGACATTGGGAGCGAGACGGGGTGGACGGTCGAAGCGACGATCCGCATCCGCGCCCGCGCCGCCAACGCGCAGTCCTTCGGCCTGGCCGGAAAGCGGAACCCCACGACCGGGATCGGGTGGCTCCTCGGCCTCGCCGGGCAGAGTGCCGTCCCGGGGTCGCTCTGGAGTGTCCGCGCCCTCCTCGGCTACGCGGGCGTGTCGCGCGTCGCCGCCGGCGGCGCCCTCGACGTCGGCGAGCATGCCGTCGCGCTCACCTACCAAGCGCCGACGCCGACGACGCCGGGGGCGCTGACGGCCGTTGCGAATGGGGCGGTCGTCGCGACGGCCGCGCTCCCGGCCGGCGCCGTGCCATCGATTCCGGGCTCGTCCGCGTTCACGCTCGGCGGCACTGGCGATAGCCTCGTCCCGATCGCCCCCGTCGAGATCCTCGAGGTGCGGGTGACCGCCCGCACGCGCACGCTGAACGAGCTCGCCGAAGCGCACTTCCTGCGGGCCCGGAATCTCGTCCGGCAGGTGCGGTCGCTCCTCGTGAGCGGCGCGCACGGCCCGGGGCTCGTGCTCGATCAACCTTCCTGGGACCAAGCCGAGCGCGACCTCGCCGCCGTCGAAGCCGGCGCGCTCGTGACGGACTACGCGCTGGTCGAGCCGCTCCCGCTCGGCACCCACGTCGCGGAGCTCCTCCGCATCCGCGGCGTCCGGCTGTATCTGACCGCCGACGGCCTCCTCGGCTGCACGGTCGATCAACCGGGCGCCGTCGTCGCGTCGTTCGGCCTGAAGGATGGCTATTGGGAGAACCTCGGCGCGCGGCCGACGTGGAAGCAGACGGCGCTCGCGAGCGCCTTCCGCCAGTGCCGCGTGCGCTACCGCCGACAGCGGAGTGCCGACGGCGCGATCGACCGCTTCGTGCTCCGGACGAGTGCCCGGGACGTGCATCCGGTCGGGCGCGCGGACCCCGAGCTGCTCGACTGCCCGGCCCTGCGGGATCCGGTCGCGGCGGACCTCTTCGCGAGCTACGTGGCGGCGCGCCTCGGGCTCCAAGACGTCGCGGTGACGGTCCCGACCGCGGATGACGAAGCGCTCGACGTGCTCCCGGGGCGTCGGATCGCCGTCGCCGATCCCGTGAGCGGGCGGCCGTTCACCGAGCTCGAGGTGCGAACGAGCGAGGAGGCGGGCTCGGTCGAGCAGGGCTCGTCCTTCACCTTCGAGTGCGCGCCCGCGAGTGACGCCGTCTACACGTACGTGCCGGGGACGTTGCCGGTGGCGCCCGACGCGGAATCGCGACCCGACTACTCGGCGACCTATCCGCTTCGGGTCGCCGACTTCGCCGTCACGTTCAGCGTGACGGTCGCGCTCGACGGTCGGCGCATCTGGTCCGCCCTCGCGACGTGGGCGAAGGTGACGCACGAGAACGCGCAGACGCTGCTGCTCGAATGGCGGGTTGCCGGCACGACCGCGTGGCAGTCCGCCGGCGTTCCGCTCACGCAAACGAGTGCCCGCGTGGACGACGTCTTCGACGACGCCACGAGCTACGAGTTCCGGCTCTCCGCGGTCAATCGGTTCGGCCTCGTCGGCGCCCCGAGTCTCGTGACGCGGGCGACCACGGCGCCAGGGGCGCCCGCAACGCCGACCGGCCTCACCGCCCTCACCGCGGGGTCCGCCCGCCAGCGCCGCTGGAAGTGGAACGAGAACGCCGAGAAGAATCTCAAGGGCTACCACTGGGAGGTCTACGAGGGCAGCGCCATGGCCGGCGGCGTGCCGTCGACCCCGCGGCGCGATCGCGGGTTCACGCGCGCGGAGCGGGTCACCTACTCGGAGAGTGACCTCGCGGCGTCGCTCCCGCGCTATTGCCGCATCCAGGCGGTGAACACGAGCGGGCAGGTCTCAGCGTGGACGGTGCTCGTCGCTGCGGCGGGGTCGACGGTCGAGACCGACGACATGGCCGACGGCGCCGCGAGCGAAGCGTACGACACGCCCGAGACGGACACGATCACCGAAGGCGTCCAGGTGCCCGGGGGGTTTGTCACGGTCGGCAACATCGCCCTGACGCCCCCGGCGGGGCAGAACGCCATCCCGATCGGGACCAAGGCCGTGCGGATTCAGGTCGAAGTGAGCATCCGCCTGATCGACTGGGGCGTCGGTGGCGCCACCACCGGGACCGTGACGGCGCGGCTGATCCGCGGCGGGGTGACGATCGGCACGCGCGAGATTCTCGCGGAGACCGTGCCAGCGATCGCGGGCGTGGACGAGAGCACGCGCCGGCAGTCCTACCACCTCGCGTGGACCGAGAAGAATCCCGCCGCCGCTGCGGCGGCGACGTACGCGCTGCAAATCCAGTTCACGCGGTCGACGGCGAATCCCCCGACCGAGGCGCACAACATCGGCGTGCGGTCGCCGAAATTCCACGTCACCGTTCAGAAGCGGTAGGGCACGGAGGTTCAGCATGGGACGACACCTCAGCGAGCTCGCGCCCGCCTTCCGCGCGAAGGCCGTCGAGTTCCTCGCACAGCTCGTCGAAGCGCAGATCCCCGTCCTCATCGTGAGCACGGGTCGCACGCCGGCTGAACAGGCTGCGGCCGTCGCCGCGGGCACCTCGAAAGTGAAACGCTCGCGCCATCAGGACGGCATGGCGATAGACGTCGTACCCTTCGCCCTCTTCCAACTCGCGGGGCCCGACAAGTTGCAGTGGGACGTCCGCGATCCCGTGTGGCAACGCATCGGGGCGATCGGGGAGGCGCTCGGGCTTCGGTGGGGCGGGCGGTTTGGGGAGTCGAAACCAGGCGCGGGCGATGGGTGGGACATGGGGCACTTCGAGCTGCCGCGATGACGGACACGCTCGACACCGGCACGGGAATCGATCTCATCAACGCGAGCGCGCTCGCCGGAGCCGTCACGCCAAAGCACGCCTGAATGCATGCGCCACCCCGCACGTCCCCCGCTCGCCGTGCTCATGATCATGGCCACCCTGTCGCTCGCGACCCTCGCGCTCGGCGCGTCGGCTCCGGCCGTCGTCCCGTGGTGGAGCAATCCGAACGACCCCGACGCCTTCGTGCAGGCCGCCGCGATCGCGGGCGGGATCGGCGGCGGGCTCAAGCTGCTCTCGCAATGGGAGCGCTTTCCCGGCGCCCCGCGCCTCGTGGGGGCGCTCGGCCTCGGGCCGTTCGTCGGGTTCGTGACGGCGCTCTTCGCGTTCGGGTCGTATCGCGACACGCCCGAACACCTCATGCAACTCCTCGCGTACTGCGCGGCCGCGGGCTTCTGCTGCGATTGGGTGACGGCGCGGTTCGTCGACCTCGCGGCGCGCGTGCTCGCGGTGCCGCCGAAAGGAGCCTGACGTGCGCGTGATCCCCGTCTTTTGGGCGCAGCTCTCGACGATGCGGGCCATTCAGATCGGGAGCGGCCTCGTGTGTCTCCTCGCCATCTGCGCCATGTATCTCGAAGACACGCGGCGGCGCTGGCAGCCGGCGCGTGATGCGTTCGCGTTCGACTGCTACCGCTGCACGGCGGCGTGGTGCCTCTGGTGGTGCGGGACGGCGAGCATCTTGATCGTGGACCCGGCGATCGGCGCCATGTCGCTCCAGCAAGGGAGCTATACGATCGCGAGCGGGACGGCCCTCCTCTTCGTCGGCCACATCGTCGCGGCGGGGCTCTTCATGTTGTGCCGCTTGCGGGAGCTCCTCGGCTTCCACGAGTGGCAGCAGCACTCCACGGCATGGCGCCGCGGATGAAACCGGCAAGAGGAGGATGCAGCATGCAACTCTCGTGGCTCAAGGGGTATCGGACGCTCGCCGGCGCGCTCGCGATGATCGGCGGCGGGCTCGGCTTGGTGTTTCAGGGGATCGCGGCCGACGTGCTCGACGGCACGAAGATCAACGAAGGCGTCGGGCTCGTCGGGATGGGGCTCGCCGCCCTCGGCATCCGCTTCCAGTAAGCGGGGCGGTGCGCCGGATCCTCACCTTCGACGGCGGGGGTGTGCGCGGGCTCTGGTCCGCGTGCGTCCTCGCCGCGCTCGAGCAGCGGCTCGCGCGCCCCGTGCGGGACGTCGTCGAGACCGTCGCCGGGACCTCGATCGGCGCGCTGCTCGCCTGTGCGGTCGCGGGCGGCCTGCCGGCGGCCGAGCTCGTCGCGCGCTGCCGCCGGGACGCCGCGCGGATCTTCCCGCGGCCGTGGCCGTGGGCCGGGGCGCTCCGGCCGAAGTACGACCCGGCGCCCCTCCGGGCGGTGCTCGTCGAGCTCTTCGGCAGCGCGGTGTTCGGCACGCTCCCGCGGCGCGTGCTCGTGCCGGTCTACGACGTGGCGACCCACGACGCACTCGTGCTGGACTCGACGCGCGCCGCGCACGCCGGGCTCCCGATCGTCGACGTCTGCCTCGCGAGCGCCGCGGCGCCGACGTTCTTCCCGGCGGTGCCGCTCACGATCGCGGCGCGCACGGTCGTCGGCGTCGACGGCGGCCTCGCCGCGAACAACCCCGCGCTCGTCGCGTGGGCGGCCGAGGACGCGCGGCATCCGATGACCCGGTCGGTGCTCGTCTCGATCGGCACGGGCCGGCGGTGTCGGTCGGTATCGGCGGCGGTCGCCCAGCGTGCGGGGGCCGTCGCGTGGCTCCGGCGGGATCTCGTCGGGGCGATGCTCGCGGGGCCGGCGGATCTCGTCGACGACGCGTGCCGGCATGTCGTGGCACCGGGACGCTACTTTCGGCTGCAAACGACGCTCACGCTCGCGAGCGACGCGATGGACGACGCGTCGGCCGCGAATCTCGCGCGGCTCGAAGCGGAAGCGCGGGCGTATCTGTGGGAACGGGGTGGGGATCTCGTGCTGGATCTCGCGGCAGACGCGCTCGTGAGCGCAGGAAGAGAGGCGGCAGCATGAAACGACTTCAGGTGATCATGCTCGCGATACTCGTCGCCGGCTGCATGTCGGCGAACCTCACGACGCGGATCAGCAAGGCGTCCGACGGCTCGATCCTGGTCGAGAGCGCCAAGGACGTGACGTTCAAGGAGCTGATCTGGTCCGATGCCGACGGCGTCCGCGTCGAGGTCCGGGGCTACTCCAGCAACGTGAACGTCGACGTCGTCCGCGCGCAAGACGATCGGGAACGTGCACTCCGGGCGGACGTCATCGAATCGGTACGCGCGGGGATTGCGGTCGGAGCGAAGGCGGCGGCGAAAGCGGTGGTGCCGCTGCCGTAGTCCTAGTCGCCTAGTCGTGTTCCGTGGCGCGTGACGCGAGCCGCAGAAGGAATTGCACGTCGCCCTTGCTGAGCGCACGCCGGGGCTTCTTGCGCAGGCGCGCGACTCGCCGCTGCTCGCGCAGGCGCCGCGCTTTCTCGGCGGCGTAGGCTTCTGCCGCCGCGCGTTCCTGAGCTTCCCAATCAATCGCCGGGATCGCGAGTCGGGGCAGCCTCACGCGCGATTCATGGCCGCAGGCGCAGGTGCCGCGCGCGATCATGTATCGCGTGAAGGGGCCCCGCTCGACGTACTGGCGGCGCGTCCACGAGACCGGAACATCGCCTCGCCCGCACGCCTTGCAGGTCCAAAGGAAGTCGATCGGGGCGTCGGGATCTTCGCCGCCCCAGATGTCGTCTTCTTCGTCGTCGTGCCCTAGTGCGTCAGTGAGCATAGGTCCGGGCTCCCTCCCTTACCCGAGCATCGCCCGCCACGCCGCGACGAACGCGTAGCTGCACGCCCCGAGCGTCGCGATGGCGAGGGTGAGGCCGGCGGCGACGTCGATCATGCGCGCACCGGAAGCAACTCCGCGAGCGGATCAGCCTTCGCGTAGAGCGTGGCGCCGGTCTCAACGTCGGTGATCTTCTCGACGTACGCCGAGCCGTGCTCTTCGACGGACGCCGCGAACGCGAGCGCGTCCGCGATGGTGGCGCAGTCCTCGGTCTGCTCGACGCCGTGGCGCCAGGCGTGCACGCGGACGTCGCTCATGCGCGGAAGTACCCTTCCTCCGCGGCCCGTGCATCGACCGGATGATAGTACCCGCGACACCCATCGACGGGATTCACGAGGATGCCCGTCGAGCACCCGGCGCCGATCATGTCCGCGTTCGCGGTCGCCTTGCCGCACTTGTGGCAGCGCGCGACGACGTCGGCCTCGTCGATGGTGCCGAGTTCTTCGAGCGCGATCGCGGCGACGTCGATGCCCTGCGGCATGTTCGCGGTGATCTCCTCGTGGAACGACTGCCACGCGTCGAGCACGCCACGGTACTCCTCGACGGTGAGCGGCGGGCCGAGCTGCGGCGCGAGCCAATCGGTGTACGCCTGGAGTTCCTCGGCCGTCGGCGCTTCGCCGCGCAGCTGACGCCCGAGTAAGACGGCGCCGGGGTGCGTGAGCATCGCCATGTCGTCGGCGACCGCCGCGTCGACATCGACGCCTTCGGCTGCGAGCGCCGTGCGTAACTCCGTCTCGCGCGCAGTGATCGTCCCGACCGGTAGGCGATCGCGCACGAGCTTTGTCAGCTCGCGAACCCGATCGGCGCGGTCGAGCCCGCGATAGATGTCGGCGACCATCGCGAGGCTGCGGCTCCCGGCCTCGCGCGCTTCGGGCGTCTCCGCCGCCGATCGGAACAGCTTTGCGAGGCTCCGCCCGAGATTCCGGCGATCGACCTTGAAGCACGGGATGCAGCGCGTCCCGTCGAGCGCAGGGTGGATGATCTCGCCGAACTTGAACGGCGTGCGGCAGTCGGTGCACGTACGCGGACACCCGTCTTCCGGGTAGGTGCGCTTCCGAGGCGGCGGGATCTCCTCCGGATCGCGACGGCGATAGCCACGTCCGAAGCAATCCGCGTCGATCACGCCATGGCGGTCGGGTCGGTAGTGGGCGGCGTCGTCGAGGGATTCCTCGGCCGCTTGCGAGAGGGCGGTGACGAAGTCGGTGCCGTCGGTCCTGTCGTCGCTCATGGCGTCCGCGTCCTCGCCGCGTCAGCCTGCCTGAGGAGGCCGACGCGCTGCAAGGCGCGCGCCTCGTCCGGTAGTGGGCCACTTTGATTTCAAACGCCGTTAGCATGACCGGTCAAGCAAACCTCGTTTTAGGTTGATCGTCTCCGACTTGAAAGCTTCGTCGTGGGTCGGCTAACGGGATCGTCGTGCGAAGGGGCTCCTCTATTGCGTCGGTCGCGGTCGCCGGGTGGATTCTGATGTGGACAGGTGGCAGCGACGAGCCCGCGACGAAGCCCCTGGCGCAGTGGGAGCAGGTGCAAGCCTTTGATGCGGCCGAAGCCTGCGAGCGGTACCGATCCGAACGGACGAAGAGTTTGACCGCTGACGCTGCTGCCTACATGTCGAAAAAAGGCGAAACGCCCGCCGGGTCGTTTAGCGACCGCTGGGCGGCACTGCTCGCGCTGTACAGGTGCGTTCCCGCAGATCACATCTACCCACCGAAACAGCCAGGGCCGACGAAGTAGGGTCAGGTACTTCGCCGGCCCTCTGCGGGCTGGGCGCTCTTTCCGTCCGGTGGCGTCTCCCTTACCGAAATTCCGTCATCGCCGAAGCGACCAAGGCCGATTCCGACTCCTACCTGTCGGGGTTGGTGGGCGGCGACGGTGCCCCAAAACCTCTGAGGCATACCCGTGAAGTCAAAAGCTTGGTCAACGGACCACCCCTTTCTTCTCCAGGATGGGTGAGACGCTAGCGCCGGCGCGCGTTCGAATCCACAGTCCGCCATGCCTAACCGATCAAGAACGAGCGCGCAGAAACCCTGCGAATAGTGCCCCGAAACGGCGCACACCCCATGATTTGGCGATAGCGGAAGGAAAGCGAATGTGCTAGCTAAATGCCTGATCGGTCAGGCACATGGCTACCGCGCACGACGTCGCCGCATACATCGAAGAGAAGAAGGGACGACTGCATTCCCTTCACCTACAGAAGCTCGTCTACTACGCGCAGGCGTGTTCAGTCGTGTGGGATTCGCACGTTCTCTTTCCGGAGCGGATAGAGGCGTGGGAACAAGGCCCCGTCGTTCCCGAGTTGCGTACCGATCGAAATTCGCGGATGCCCGAGAAGAAGGGCGATCCGTCGATGCTAACGCGACAAGAGCGCGCGAGCATCGATGGCATGCTGGAGTTCTTCGGTCGACTCGACGAGGGTCAACTGATCGAGCTCACGCATCGAGAGATGCCGTGGCGGAAGGCCCGCAGGGGGTTAGCGCCCAGCGATCCAGGTAACAGAGAGATCGATCCACAAGACATCCTTGCCTACTATGGCCCCGCCCTAGAGCGGGGGAAAAAGGCAGTACCAGAGGCGCTACAACGCGGTCTCGCTTTCCTCTTAGAAGTTCCTGAATCCGGCGTGGACGACCTCGGTGAGCCCGATGCGGTGGATGGGGAAGCGGCGCTGCGGTGGATGGAGACGGGCAAGGATGACCCCTGGCGCGAGTCGTAGCGATCAACAGGGGCTATCGCGACTCGTTTGAACGCGCCCGCATCGAACCGGGCAGCGCACGGGCGCGGAAGCTCGCGCGCGCCATTCGAAAACTGGCAGCGGAAGCCGTCCTGCCGCAACCTCGCAAGGATTCGCGAGCGCTCGTGCCGCCGACGAATTGGTGCTTCGCGCGCGAGCTATCGGATGGCCTTTGGCTGCTCTACCACGCCACGGACGAGAAGCTCACTCTAGAGTACGTGCTCCCGCAGAGGCCGTTTCTGCTGAAAGCGCTCGACCTGAAGTGAGCGCCGCCGTTTCGCTGAGGAGCTTGCCAAACGTGAGGACAGCGTAGCATACTCAGGCAATGCCTAACCGCTCAAGAACGGCCGAGAAGCTGTTGCAGCGCCTCCACGCGGCCGGCTTACAGATCATCCCGCGCGGGAACGATCAGGCGAGCATTCGCGGCCAGTTTGGCCCGGCGCAGCATGACGTGCTGCTTGATGTGCTACCCGACCTGAAGGTGCGCTGGCCTGCTATTCTTGACGCCTTGGGGGCTCGGGACGCGAACCAATCGGCCAAGGCCACTCTCGATATCTTAACCGCGGAAAGCGAGACGAGTCCCGCTGTTGCATTGGGGCGCCTCGGCGGGCTCAAGGGGGGGCGAGCACGCGCCGATAGTCTCTCCGCGAAGCGGCGCAAGGAAATCGCCTTGAAGGCCGCTCGGGCTCGCTGGGGTTCGCGGACATAGGGGAGAGGCACCACATGGCCCGGCGTGAAGATTTCGGCGATAAGCTCGGCAAGCTCTCCAGGGCGGTGTCGAAAGAGTCGGCGTCGGACGTCGTCATGTACATCGGCGACATGGAGATGTCCGGCAGCACTACGATTCAGAAGTGGTGCGCGACAACACCAAAGAGAAACGTAGTGCTCTTGCTCGCCACCTTCGGTGGCGACGCACATTCCGCATACCGAATCGCTCGCGCGCTTCGACGCCACGCTGCCCACTTCACGGTGTTCGTGCCAGTTGAGTGCAAGAGTGCAGGAACCCTGCTCGCCATAGGCGCTGACGAGATTGTGATGGCGGACTGCGCCGAGCTAGGGCCCCTAGATGCTCAACTCAGAAAGCCTGACGAAGTGGGGGAGCGGAGTTCCGGGCTTACCATTATGCAGGCGCTGAGCACTCTCGAGTCCCGGTCGGCGAGTCTGTTCACGGAACATTTTCTCAATCTTCGTCAAGGGAGCCAGCAGCAGATTAGCACGAAGATGGCCCTGGAGGTCGCTGCTGAGCTGACGAGTGGCTTGCTGAGACCGGTGTACGCGCAGGTCGACCCGATGCGGCTCGGGGAGATAGATCGCTCCGTGAAGATCGCAATGGAGTACGGCGAGCGGCTCATTCCAACGCGTCGAAGCAACCTGAGGCGGCAAGACGGGCTCGCAGCGCTGGTTGGAAGCTATCCCTCCCACAGCTTCGTCATCGATATCGAAGAAGCCAAGGATATTTTCCGCAGCGTGCGATTACCGACGCCCGCCGAGACGGCGCTAGCGGCGCACCTCGGACAATCGATCAACCGAACCATTGGAGCGAGTACGCCGCTAGTAGTCCCGCTCCCCAGCGCCCTTGATTCCACTTCGAAGCCTGTCAAAAATTCAGTCGGTGGCACTCCCCCTGGTCCGAGAAAGGTCGTTCCCAATGCAGAAAGACGTAATGAGAGCCGTGGAGAAGCTGCGTCGGGAGCAGGACCGCAAAGTCGCGAAGGTGATAGCGCGGCTCGGGCGAAGCCACGCGAGCGACGAGTCGCCGAGCTTGGCCGATAGGCTAGCCAGCGGCGAAGGGCCGCCCTCGTTTTGCGACCCCGCGGTCGACGACCGAGACGACTAGGGCACCCCAAGTAGGCCCGCAGCCCTCCCTTTCCTGGGGGCAGAATGCGCTTGACTATGCATGACCGGTCAAGCATCATCTGCCCATGAACAAGCTCACCACCGAACGCCGCGCCGCCATCGTCTCCGCGCTCGTCGAGGGCATGTCGGTCCGCGCCACGTGCCGCATGACCGACACCGCGAAGGGCACCGTGCTTCGTTTGGTGTCCGAGCTTGGCGAAGTCTGCGCCGCGTACATGGATCAGACGCTCGTGAACCTCCCGTGCCGCAAGATCCAGTGTGACGAAATCTGGGCGTTCACCTACTGCAAGGACAAGAACGTCACCGAGAAGCTCGCGGAGAAAAAGAAGGCCGGGCTCGTCGGCTCCATCTGGACGTGGACGGCGATCTGCGCCGACACCAAGCTCGTGCCGTCCTTCCACGTCGGCACGCGCGACGCCAATTGCGCCTACGAGTTCATGGTCGACCTCGCGGGCCGGCTCCGTGGCCGCATCCAGCTCACCACCGACGGCCATGCGGCGTACCTGAACGCCGTCCGGGACGCGTTCGGCCGCGACATCGACTACGCGATGCTCGTGAAGCTGTACGGCGAGGGCCAGGGCGAGGAGCACCGCTACTCGCCGGCCGAGTGCATCGGGACGCGCATCGAGGAGATCATCGGCCACCCGAAGGCCGAGGACGTGTCGACCTCCTACGTCGAGCGGCAGAACCTGACGATGCGGATGGGCATGCGGCGGTTCACGCGCTTGACGAACGGCTTCTCCCGCAAAGTCGATAACCACCGCGCGTCCGTCGCGCTCCACTTCATGCACTACAACTTCGCGCGTATCCACCAGACGATCCGTTGCACCCCGGCGATGGAAGCGGGGGTGGCGAATCACCCGTGGACGGTCGAGGAGATCGTCGGACTTCTCGAACAGCGCGAGCATGCGGCGTCGGAAATGGAACGCCGTGTGATCTTAAAATGACCCACTACC
>Ga0268299_1000884_pt1 | contig 72259 bp, 61 predicted proteins | sample NOBtaG_FD_193484 | JGI IMG/M metagenome (GOLD analysis project Ga0268299, IMG submission 193484) | Activated sludge microbial communities from bioreactor in Nijmegen, Gelderland, Netherland - NOB reactor | ecosystem: Engineered > Bioreactor > Aerobic > Activated sludge | place: Netherlands... | reverse complement strand
GTGGGGGGGCGGGGCGGGCGGAAATGTCTGAGCGGGGAACGCTCCCTCATCGGTCGCGTTTCGTTCCTCACAGGGAGCCCGCGGCGAGCCCGGCGGCTCGTACACTTGTGCATGATCCGCGCCCTGATCGTCCGAGCACCGGGGACCAACTGCGACTCGGAACTTGTCCGCGCGTTCGATTCGGCGGGTGCCCGCACGTCGCTGGTGCACCTGGATCGCCTGATCGAGCGGCCCGCGCTGCTGGATGCCGCGGACATCTTCGCGGTCGCCGGCGGGTTCTCCTATGGCGACGACGTCGCCTCCGGGCGGATCGTCGCGGTGCGGATGCGGCAGCACCTGTACCCCGCGCTGCGCGACGCGGCCCGGCGCGGGTGCCTGATGTTCGGCGTATGCAACGGCTTCCAGGTGTTCGTCCAGGCCGGGCTGCTGCCCGGGCCCGCCGACGGCAAGTGGCCCGACGAGGCGCCGCCCGCGCAGGAAGCCGCGCTGGCCTTCAATGCCGGCGGGCGGTTCATCGACGCCTGGCTCGGCGTCGAGGTGCCGGGCGACACCGCGTGCATCTGGACGCGGGGGCTGGGCGGGGCGTTCCCCGAGGGCGACCGCGACGACGTGCTGCGACTGCCCATTGCCCACGGCGAGGGTCGGTTTGTCGCGCCGCCCGCGGTGCTGGCGCGCCTTACGGCCGGGGGGCAGGTCGCGCTGCGCTATCGCGAGGGCGACAACGCCAACGGCTCGACCGACCGGATCGCGGGGATCTGCGACCCCACGGGGCGGATCTTCGGCCTCATGCCGCATCCGGAGCGGTACCTGGACTGGAACCGGCACCCGTTCTGGACGCGGCTGGACGAATCGGTGCGGAGTTTGCCGACGCCCGGGGCGGTGATCTTCCGGAGCGCGGTGCTGGCGGCGTCGGGGGTGGGGGCGGTTGCCTAGCCACCGTGCCGGGTACGTACGCTTGGTTCATGAGAGATCTTGGTTCGTGCCTCCTGGGCGGTCCGGGTAAGGACGCGGGCCCGGGGTCTCGGAGATTCGCAGCCGGAGGATCCAGCATGTCCAGCATCGGCGCACGGGCGAAGCGGGCCCGGGGTGTGGTCGTGGCGTCGGCGGGCGTGGTCATGGCCGTGGCCGGGCCGTGCCGGGCCCAGCCGGCCCAGTGCGCGGTGCGCGCTGGGGCCGATGCGAACGGTACGGCGGGGGCCGTGGGCTACTCCGACGCGCAGGACACGGGCGATCTCTTCGGCGTGCCCGTGGCGTCGGTCACCACCGGCGGCGCCGTCGGCGGGGGTGGTGGGTGCTCGGCGGCCTCGACCGCGATGGCGTCGGCGCGCTTCGGGTCGCTCTCGGCCCGCGGCGGCGGGTCGGCGGTGAACTGCCCGACCGGGTCGGCCACGATCTACTCCAACGCCACGGCCTCATTCCGCGACCGCATCCAGGTCGGGCACACCTCGCTCCCGCCCGGCACGCGCGTCCCGGTCCGGCTTCGGGTCGCCTATGCGGGGTGGTGCTCGAGCGTGCAGGCCGCGTCACCCTACTGCGGGGGCACGGTCGATGTCATCGCCTCCATCACGCTCGGGCAGATGCGGGTGTTCACCACGGCGGTGGGGGTGTTTGTCGAGGAGTCCGACGGGGTCGTCGTGGGCGGCGTGATCGATCTTCAGGCCCGGTTCGCGCGGACCTCCGGGGCGTCCTCGGGCTCGTTGCAGTTGCCCGGGATGCCGGCCGAGGCCGTGTCCTGCGGGCACGACGCGCTGGTCACGGTGACGATCGAGCCCCTGATCCCGGGCGTGGTGCTCACCGCGTGCAGCGGGCACGACTACACCCCCCCCTGCCCGAGCGACTTCAACATGGACGGCGTGGTGGACCCGGACGACCTCTCGGATTTCATCGCGTGCTTCTTCGGGGCTCCCCCGTGCGCGGGAGCGGACTTCAACGGCGACGGGACCGCCGACCCGGACGACCTGGCCGACTTCATCGCGGCGTACTTCGGGCAGCCGTGCTGAGGCTCACCCGATCGGGCCCGGGCGGTGTCTAGCGGTTGATGCGGCACCGTCGCGGCCTGCACCCCAGTCGATACGCTTCACCGCCGCCCAGGCGGAGCGCCGCTGTGCCCATTGATCCGAGCATCCTGCCCAAGCAACCCGGCGTGCTGATCGACTACGACCGCCCGTGCGCGGCATGCGGCTACAACCTCATCGGGCTGACCCTCGACGACTCGTGCCCCGAGTGCGGATCGGCGATCAAGCGGCCCTTGAGCATCGTGACGGCGGCGTCGGAGTTCGCCCGATGGACGCCCGATGGGCTGCGGAGCCTGGCGTGGACGTTCCGAGCGCTGGGCGCGTTGGGGGTGCTGATCCCTCTGTGCGCGTGGTGGTGGAGCGTGACGGGTGGGCGGCTGTTCCCGTATCTGGCAGCGGCGCTGACGCTGGGCCTGTCGCTGGCGTGGGTGGGGGCGGTGTGGTCGATGACGCGGGTGCCCTCCGCGGTGTTCGAGGTGCGGGGCGTGACGCTCTCGCGTCCGGCGTGGTGGCTGGATCCGCGGCCCGCGGCGCGACTGTGGTCGGTGCTCGTGCCGGCGGCGACGGTCCCGGGGATCATCCTGACGGTCGCGCCGGGCACAACGCTCGCGCCCGGGCTGGAGTGGGCGGGGACCGGGCTTGCGGTGGCGGCGGGGCTGGGGACATTCCCGGCGCTGCTGGTGCTGGCGCTGTTTGCGCGGGAGTCGCACGACGATCTGCTCGACGACGCGGCGAAGTGGTGCCTGTTCGGGATCCCGCTGGCCGCGCCATTGGGTGTGTTCTTTGGGGCCGGGACGGTGTGGTCGCGGGCGTGGCTTCCGGTGATGCTCATGCTGGGGAGCGTGTGGCTCCTGGTGACGCTGGCGTGGGTGGGATGGTCGCTGGCGGGGGCGGCGGCGTGGGCGGCGGAGCACGCGGAGACTGACGCGGAACGTGCGGAGCGGCGGGAACGCCGGCGCGACGCGGGGATGCCCCGGAGACACGGGCCGGGCGAGCGGATCGGTGGTGGCGGCGGTGGTGGGGGCGGTGGCGGGGGCCGTCGGAGGTGAGGCGATGACGGTGGACCCGAAGTGGCTGGCGGCGCAGGCGGCGCGGCACGCTCGGGCGGGCGATCGTCTGTGCGCGTGCGGGTTCAACGTGCTGGGTCTGCGCATCGGCGAGCCGTGCCCGCGGTGCGGAGCGGCGGTGACGCCGAACCCGCGAGCGGCGGCGCGGGTGCCGCGGTTTGAGGCCTTCCCCGACTCGGTTCTGGATCGCCTCGCCCGCGCGGGCACGTGTCTGGCCTGGGGGATGACGCTGATCTCGGGCGGGTTCCTCGCGGCGTGGCTGGTGGGGATCGTGCGTGTGGTGGGCCCGGACGTGCCGAGGGCGGCGGCGACGGTGGCGCTCTTGGGGGCGGCGCTGCCCGGGTCGGTGCTGTGGCTCATCGGCGCGGTGCTGGTGACGCGGCGCCAGACGCCGGACGCGGAGCCCTCGCCGGCGAACCTGGTGGCGGGACGGGGCCGGTGGTTCGGGTGGTCGGCGGGGCCGGGGCAGGGGTTGTGGGTGGCGGGCGTGGCGCTGGCGGTGGGATCAGGCGCGGCCGGTGGGCACGAGACGGGCACGGGGTTGGCGCTGGCGGGGGCGTCGGCGGTGCTGATCGCGTGGGCGAGCGTGAGCGCGGGGCCGCTGATGGTGGTGCTGCGGGATCTGGGGCAGTTCGCGCGGGACGATTACGCGACGAACCGGTTTCAGAACATGGCGGTGGGGCTGCCGGTGGTGGCGGTGGTGCTGGCGGCGCTGCCGTTCCTGCCGTATGCGTTGGGGATGGACTATCTGCGGCTGATCATCGGGCTGGGGGTGACGAGCGTGGTGCTGATCCCGCCGGTGTGGCTCTTGAACGCGGGTTTGTGGTCGCTGGCGTCGTCGTGCCGGTGGGCGCGGGAGAGCGCGGGAGAGTCGGCGGCGAAGGACGAGCGGCTGCGGGCGCGAGCGGAGCGTGCGGCGCGGGGGGGTTAGAACGGGAAGATGACACCGGCGTAGATCATGATGGAGTCTCGGCCCGGGTTGCGGTCGTCGCCCTGGATGCGGGCGTTGGAGATGTGGTGGTAGCGGAGGCCGAGTTGGAGGCGGGTGTCGCAGTCACCGATGCGGTGGGTGAAGCCGAGGCCGGCGCGTGGGGTGAAGTCGAAACTGGTGCCGCCGTCGGGGACGTCGTCGAAGGCGAAGAGGAGGCCGATGCCGACGTCGGCGTAGAGGGACCAGTCGAAGGCGGGGTCGTGGCAGAAGTGCCAGCGGAAGATCATGTTGGGGTTGATGCCGCCGGTGTCCTCGCCGCTCTGAGCGAAGTACCACCCGCCGAGTTCGACGGCGAACTCGAGTTCGGTCGCGATGAAGGTGCTGAAGGCGGCGTGGGCGTTGTAGTCGGTGTCCTCGTGGGTGTCGTGGGCGAGGCCGGCGCCGAGGGTGATCCACCAGTGGCCATCGGGTGAGCCGAAGCGTGGGCGTGCGGCGGTCTGGGCGGGGTCGGCAGGTGGCGCGGCCGGTGCGGGAGGGGGATCGTCGGAGGCGGCGTAGGCGAGGGCGGTGCAGAGGGCGATGGGCGCGGGTTCGATGTGTGTCGCGTCGTCGGCACGGGCTGTCGCGGCGGCGCCGAGGGCGAGGCAGAGGACGACGGCGGAGACGGGGCGGGTGCGCATGGGCAGAGCCTATCGTCCGGCCGCCCGAGCGGCGCGGCGGACCCACCCGCCCCACCCGCCGGCACGGCAAGTCGAGAGGGAGACCATGACGAAGGCACCGAAGCGGGGAACGCGGGGGCAGGCGCGCGCGCCCAAGGGTGGACAGGGGCGGGGCACGAGCCGGGCCCGTCCCAAGCGGGCTCCCGGGTCGCGGCGAGCGCCCGCGGCGCCCGGCGCGCCCGCGGCGACCCCTCCAGGAGCGGATCAGCGGCTGGAGCGCATCGAGGAGGCGGCGACGTACACCGAGCGATCGGTCGAGGCGCTGACGGAGCAGTTGCTGGACGTGGATCGGCGGATGCGGCAGTTGGCGGCAAGGCTGGAGTCTCTCGAGGGGCGGCTGGTGCGGATTGCCGAGACCGCAGCACGGGCCGAGGCGGCGGACCAGGGCGTGGACGACCACCGGCTCGAAGGCGGGCCCGGGGCAGGGTGAGGGCGGGGGGTTGAGGGGTCGCCGAGAGGGAGGAGGGCTTGGTACACTGGGGCCTTCGCGGCCCGGCTGCCCCCCCACCCCCCCCCCCACGGCAGCGGCGAGCCAGCGAGACAGGGGCAGTCCACCATGGGTTTGAGTGACCACGGGAAGATCGCGCAGGCCAGAGCGCCCGGCGAGGCGGGTTCGCGCCGGCATCGGCGGGTGGGCCTCGGGGCGGCGCTGTTGGCCCTCACGGGGCTGGCCGGGGCGGCCCACGGGCAGGACGATCAGCGGCGGCTGGACCGGGCGCTGCGCACGCAGGCCGGGGGGGAGAACGACTGGCGTATGCGCGTGGACGAGCGGCTGACCCTCGGGGAGCGCACGCTGTTCGAGTACGGGGGGTTCTTCGCGTTCACGGGGTTATGGCTGGACGATTCGGCCAACAACAGCCGGCGGCTTTTCCAGTACGACACGACGTTGTTCGCGCGGGCGAGCCTGGACGGGGTGCACACGGGGTTCATCCGGTTGCGGTTCCCGTACCAGGACTTCTCGCCGGGCGATTCGTTCGACGGGCGGGGGGACAACTGGAAGGAGCCGTTCGTCGATCGGTACACATACGAGTTCGATCTGAAGCGGCACTTCGCGGCGTACGAGGGGCAGACGATCGACTGGAACTTCAACCTGCGCGCGGGTCGGCAGTTTGTGGATTGGGGCGCGGGGCTGGCGCTGTCGGAGACGCTGCTGTCGGTGAGGCCGACGTTCACGCTGAGCCCGAACTGGTCGATCGAGGGGCTGGTGGGGGTGACGCCCGACAGCGCATCGGACTTCGACGCGAGCCGGTCGGAGTTTGACCGGCGGACGCGGCGGGGGTACTTCGGGGCGAAGGTGAACTTCACGACGCCGCGGGGCCGGCAGTACTACGCGTATGCGCTGCGGATGCAGGACTACAACACGGACACGGCGCTGCGGACGCCGCTGCCCGGGCTGACGGACGCGAACTTCGACTACAACACGACGTACCTGGGCGTGGGGACGGAGGGCTCGCTGGGGGCGGACTGGCTGTACCTGGGCGAGGTCGTGGCGTCTCTGGGCGAGACGCAGAGCGACCCGGTGCGGACGATCCAGCAAGAGGACGACGTGGAGGCGTACGCGGGGCGTGCGCAGATCACGTACCTGTTCCGCGACCGGAACCAGACCCGGGCGCAGGGCGAGGCGCTCTTCGCCACGGGCGACAAGGACCGGGTGAGTTCGACCGACACGGTGAACGGGAATCTTGCGGGGACGATCGACCGGGCGTTCAACAGCCTGGGCTTCGCGAACACGGGCCTGGCGTTCTCGCCGTCGTTCTCGAACCTGTGGACGCTCCGCGCGGGGGTGAGCACGTTCCCGATGCCCGACTCGGTGTGGTTCCAGCAGTTGCAGGTGGGGGCGGACGTGCTGGTGTTCAACAAGATGGAGGCCGCCGGGGGCTTCGACGAGACGACCAGCAACGACATGTTCCTGGGTTCGGAACTGGACCTGTACGCGAACTGGCGCATCACGTCGGACTTCGCGGTGAACCTGCGGTACGGCGTGTTCTTCCCGGGGACCGCCATCGCGGGGCCCGACGACGCCCGGCACTTCGTGCTGATCGGGTGCACGCTCTCGTTCTAGGCCGTGCGGACCGGCACGCTCTCCCAGACCCCGTTGGAGTTTCATGATGCGACGCTCGACCCCGCTGGTGCTGATGGGCCTTCTTGCCGCGGGCGGGTGCGCGCGGACGTACGTGCCCGCGACGCTGGAGACGAACTACCCCGCGGGGGACGTGGGGAAGGAACTGGAGTTCTGGCACACGCTGCCGACGCGATCGGCGGTGTGCAACGACGAGGGCCTGCACGGGCTGTTCCTGCTGGCCGACGGGGACGACCCGACCGGCAGTTACCCCAAGCGGGTGGAACTGGCCAAGGCCCGCGGGTGGGTGGGGAAGGACTTCGACGAGGCGGGGAACCTGGCGATGCAGCGTGGGACGCTGGCGCAGGCGGTGGCGGTGATCTGCAAGATCGAGGGCGGGGTGATGATGCGGGTCTTCGGGCCGACGCCGCGGTACGCGACGCGGGAACTGGTGTACATGCGGATGATGGCCGACCCGAGCACGGAGAACCAGGCGATCACGGGGTTGGAGTACATGGGGGTGATCAGCAAAGCGCAGGATCACATCATGCTGACGACGCCGCCGGAGCAGGCCCCTGCCGCGCCGGCGCAGGCGGGTGGGGCGGCGAGCCAGCAGCCCGGCGCGGCCGAGCCCGCTGCGGCGCACTGAGGGGTGTGGCTATCGGGCCGCCCGCGGCACAATCACTGTTACCCGGGCCGCCTCGGGCGTGAGCGTTGCCCGCAGCGTCTCGCGGACCCGGGGCATGGCGGCCGCCGTGGCCTTCGCCCACGCGGCGGCGTCCGGTCCGGTGATCCTCGCCCGCATCCCGATCTGCAATGCCGCGTTGCCGATCAGCAGCAGTTTGGGGTCCAACCCCAGCCGGCCTGCGCCACCGGACCTTCGTTGCGCGGCGAACATCTCCACGATCGCGCCCGGGGGCTGGGCGAACTGCGCCGGCATCGCCGCCAGCGCGCCCGCCATCGGACCCTCGAAGGCGCGGTCCGCGAGCGCGAGGACGCGCTCCTTCAGCAGGGTCGCGGCGCCGTCGGCGTCGGCTCCCTCCCGCAGGCTGATGCAGAAGAAGATCGGCATGCCGCGCTCCGGCGGGCCCGCGGGCCACATGGTGTTGGTCCCGAAGGTCATCGCGGCGACTTCGCGCAGCGCGGGGTCGCTGGTGAGCGCGCCAAAGACAAGTTCGCACGCGATGCTGGCGGCCGCCCGGTCGGCGGGGTCCGTCGGCGGGGCCCAGGCGACGATCACCGAGGAGGCGGTGGAATCCCACGTCACGCGGTGCGTGTGGGGCATCGCGGCCCAGTCGATGGCCGGGGGGGGTGGCGGTCGGACCGCCGCCGGCACGGGGATCGCTCCGAGCACGCGCCGGGCGAGCGCCTCACCGGCGTCGGGGTCGATCGCGCCCACCATGACGACGAGGGCGTCGCCCGGGCCATATTTGCGCGCGTGCAGGTCGCGGAGCGCGTCGGCGGGGGTCTTGTCCAGACCGCCCATGAGGCGCGCGTCCGTCATGCCGAAGCGCCACGACTGATGCGCCGCCATGACGGCGAACTTGAAGACGGGCCGCTCCGGGCGGCCCTGGAGGAACGCGAGTTCACCGGCGGCCCGGGGGCCCTCCTGCGCGATGATCGCCTCGTCGATGCGGAGCGACGCGAGCCGATCCGCGTGGGCGCGGAGGGCGAACTCCGCGTCGGCGGCGGGGACGACGAGGTCGTAGTGGGTGAAGTCCGCGAGCGTCTCGGCGTTGGCGAGTCCGGAGGCGTTGAGGCGGGCGAACGCCGCGCCCGCGGGCTGGTCGCCCGCCGCCCCCATGCACAGGAGGTGCTCGAGCAGGTGCGCGCCCTGCGGCAGCCCCTTGGGATCATCGAGGAACCCAACGGGGTGTATCGCCTGGATCGCCACGTGGGTCTGATCGGGCACGGGCACGATGATGACGCGGAGGCCGTTGTCGAGCACCACGTCGCGGTGCGCCGGCCGGGCGGGGGGCGCGGCCTCTGCGCGCGGGCCGACGGGGCCGGGCGCGGCCATCGCGTGCGCGGAGGGCATGCCCGCGGAGAGGAGCACGATCGCGGTGATGCACAGTGTCGGGCGGAGGTGCGGGCTAACCACGGCGGAACTCCTGCGCGGCGAGCCGACGCGCGTCCTCGGCCGCCGCGAGCCGAGCGAGCAACCCGCGCATGCCCCACACCCACGCGGCACACTGCGAGGCGAGCAGGGCGATGCCGAGCCCGGCGATGAGCCACGGGCCCCAGGCGCGGAAACCGGCGTCGCGCGTCGCGGCCCACGCGGCCCCCGCGAGCGCGCCGATCGTCAGCACGAGGGACGGCCAGAGGACCAGTTCGGCCCATCGGCGCAGCCGCCCGCCCGGGCCCCACGCGCGAAGGAGTACGCCCGCGACGGCGGGATGCACCTCGCCCGCAGCGATGCTCAACGCGGGTCCGCCCTGGTCCTCGATCGCGCGGCGCGCCGCCGCGATTTCATAGGCGTTGATCGCCACCGGGAGGAGCAGCGTCGCCAGCGGGCCGAGCACCGACCCTCCGATGACCAGCGGCAGCAACACGTGGAAGGGCTGCCCAACCAGCCCGGCCAGACCCGCCCCGACCAGCAGCGCCCAGCCCGCCAGCGCGATGGCCGCGCAAGCCGTCAGCACCGGCCCTCGCCCCACGCCCCGCGGCGCGAGCACGCTCAGACTCACGCCCAGGCACGCACCCAACAGGCCACCCGCCGATCCGCCCACGGCACCGATCAGCGCGGCGGCCTGCTGGGACCACCACGCCCCGGCTTCGCTCGCGGCAAGCAGGGCCCGACCGGCGGGGAGCGCGGCAACGGCAGCAACGAGCAAGTCAACGTGTGTCATGAATAGGCCTCCGGCAACGCAGACGAGGGGGTGGGGGAGGTCGGCGTGGGGGGGTTCGGCGTGGGGGGGTTCGGCGTGGGGGAAATGGGGCTGCCCGGCGGCACGTCCTCCCTCGCGCCCGCCTGCACGCCCGCCGACTCGGCGCCCACGTGCCTCCGTGCGTGCGCCTCCATCTCCTCGCGAGCCTGTCGCCACAGATCGCGGATGCCCCGCGCGCCGCCCACGCTCAGTTCGCCGCGCTCGACCAGCCCCCCGAGCAGTTCGGACATGGGATCCGGGGCCCGCCCCTGCACGGCATCGCGGAGCCTGGCGATCACCCGGTCCAACCTGGCGCGGATCGTCGGGTAACTCACGCCGTAGACCGAGGCGAGATCTTTCAGCGAGCCACCCTGGAGAACCAGTTCGACGATAAGGTCAAGGTCCTCGCGAGGCAGGGCGTGGAGCGGATGATCTCGATGGGTCGTCTTTGACAAAGTTGAATCTACCTTTCGTATTATGAAAGAGATTCAACAAATGTCAAACAGTTTTTTGTTTTATTTATTCGTATTTTGTTTGGTATCAGTGCCGGCGAGCAGGTATCTCGCGGCAACGAGGGCACCGTCCTCGCCCGTCAGCGCGGTGCGGAGCGCGTTGGCAGCGGCGCGGAGGGAAGGGGTGTCTGCGCGACGGAGCCCTTCGGCGAGGCTTGCTTCGCGGAGGCGGTCGCGGCGAAGGACCACCGCCGCCCCGAGCCGGGCGGCGCGGGAGGCGGTGTCGAACTCGTCGTTGGCGAAGGGGATGATGACGGCGGGCACGCCCGCGCGGAGGCACTGGGCCGTGGTCCCTATCCCGCCGTGGTGGACGACCAGGCGCGCGCGGGGCAGGAGCGCGGAGAACGGGGCGTAGGCGAACGCGCAGACGCCCCCGGGCAGCGCCGCGGCGGGGGGCTCCTTTGAGCCGGTCAGCAGCACGGCCCGCGTGCCCGGACCGAGCCGCTCGCACGCGCGGGCGGCGAGGTCGTAGAAGTCCCCCGCGTGGTGGATCACGCTCGTTCCCAGGGTGAAGACGATCGGCGGCGGCCCATCGTCGAGGAAGCGGGCCAGGTCCGGCGCGAGGGCGGGGGCGGCCTGCCCGTCGTACCACACGAAGCCGCAGACGCGCGAGGTGGGCGGGTCGTCAGCCTGGGGCGCGCGGAAGGCGGGCGACCACAGGCCGAGGTTGAGGTCGCCCCCCGTGACGCCGCGGACGAAGGCGTGGGGGATCGGTGAGAGGCCCAGGTCGCGGCGGGCGCGGTTGAGGGGCGGGTCGAGGACGGCGCGGCCGGCGAGGCGCGCCAGCGGCGCGCGGAGTCGGGCGAGCCAGAGCGGCGGGCGGAAGCCGGAGGGGCCGTAGACCCCGGGATCGCGCGTGGAGAACCAGAACAGCGGCGAAAGGACGCCGACGATCTCGCGGACGCCCTCTTGCTGCGCGGCCCACCCCGCGCCGAAGGCGATCAAGTGGCGGAGGCACGCGTCGAAGTCGCCGCCGCGGAGCAGGTCGCGCGTGGCGTGGTACATCGCCGGCGCGTGGGCGGCGACGAGGTGCTCGACGACGAATCGCGGCCCCCCGCGGACGTGGACCAGGCGTGGGTCGCCGATGGCGTCGAGGTAGTCGCGCTCGGTCCCGAGTTCGTGCACCGTGAGCCCCGCGGCCCGCGCGCGGGGGGCGAAGTGCGGGTTCAGGAGGATGTGCACGTCGCAGCCGATCGCGCGGAGGGCGGCTCCGATGCCGATATAGGGATGCACGTCACCCCCCGAGCCGAGCGTCACGAGGAGGACGCGTCGGAGGTTCACGGGCGGGGTCGCGGCGTCGGGCATGGTGAGTGGTACGGGCCGGCGCCGGCGGCGTCAACGCGCGCGTCGCGTCACTTCGCCGCGGGCGTGTCGCGGTACTTCACGTGGCAGTCCTTGCACGAGGCCGACACCTTGGCCCAGTCGGCCTCGAGGCGGGCCGCGTCGGCCTTCGCGACGATGGCGTCTTCGAGCGCGGTGGCCCGCTTGATCGATTCGGCGAGGATGGCCGCATAGGCCGGGCCCAATGCCTCCACCTTCGGGTCCTCGCCGCTGTGGCGGAGGAGGTCGGCGAGCCGTCCGGCAAGCGCCGCGGGCACGAGGTCCGGGTGGTCCGGCGGCACGCGCCACCCGGCGGCGCGAACCGCCTTGAGATGTTCGAACACCTCGTCAGTCTCGACCATCGCGGCGGTGATGCCCTTGGGCGTCCGCACCGCGGGAAAGTCGGCGGGCGCGGCGTCGAGGGTCGCGCGGTCCACAGGCTTGGCGTCGGCCACGCATGCGTAGAGCCCCGTGTACCCCGCGGCGGTGCCGGCCTGCTTCATGAACGCCAGGCCCTGCTCGGGGGTGATCCGGCCCAGCACGACCATGGCCGCGGCGGACGCCGCCGGGCTCCGGTGCTTCCCGTGGTGGCAGTGGACATAGACCGGCCCGGGCAGATCGCGCACGGCCCGCGCGATCTCCAGTTGCTGCTCCATGGTGGTCTCGGCGTAGGTCGTGGGGATGTGCACGTAACGCATCCCCCGCGCCTCGGCCCGCGCGACGTCCGGCGCAGCACCATCGACCGAGATGATCGTCCGCACGCCCATGGCCTTGAGTTCATCGAACCCGGCGTCGCCCCCCGGAACACCGCCGGAGATGACGCCGGGCGTGAGCGTGTAGAGGTTGGGGAGCGCCTCGTGCGTGTGCGCGGCGATGTGCGTCGCCACGCCCACGCCCGAGGCCTGGTCCTGCGAACTCTCGGCCCCCGACGGCCGACGGTTCGTGCAGCCGGCCGGCAGCAGCACGCACAGCGTTGCGCACGCAACCAGCGTGGGAGCGGTGATGACGCCTCGAGGGAACTGCTGCAAGGGGGTGCTCCTGGTCGCCGTCTAGACACCGCCCGCCTGGGCCTGTGTGACCGGGACCGCCGGGGCGGGCCCCCGTCCCGGTCTTTCAGGTTTTCACCCGGTGCCGACGGCGGTGCAACGCCGTGATGGCCGCGGGAACGATCCACCCTACCAGCGCTCCGCCCGCGAGGTCGCTCAGGTAGTGCTGGCCCGTCCACGCGCGCGTCAGGGCACACCCGACGGCGAGCGGCAGCAGCACCCACGCCGCGCGCGGGTGCAATCGGGCGAGCGCGAACGCCGCGCCGAACGCGACGGCCGCGTGGCTCGACGGGATGCCCAGTTCGGAGGAGTCGAACGTGCCGTGCGCAAACGGAACCCACGCGTATGCGTCGGGCGGCGCGTCGGGCGGACGCCCCCGGCGGATCACCAGTTTCAGGCCCTCCGCCAGCAACCCCGCACCCGCAGCGGAGGCGAACACGAACGGCCCCCGCGACCAGATGGGCGAAGTGCCCACATCCCCTCTGCTCCCAGCGCGCCCGTCCGTTGTGTCACCCAACTCAGAGAACCGCCGGCCCGAGTCCACCAGCATCAGCGCCAGCGCCACCCCGAGCCACGTGGGCGCGTAGCCCAGCACGCGGAGCAGGCGGTACCAGTCCCGGCTCTCCATCAGGCCCTGGTCGGTTACGCGCAGGACCGGGACGGCCGCGTGGTCCACGAGCATCAACGCCACGGTGAGCGCGGCCAGGGAGCCGGGCACGAGCCACGCGCGCCCGCGTCCTCTCGCGCCGCTGGTGCGAAGGGGGCCGCTCACGAGATCAGCCCCGCGACGGCCCCGCGAAGGCCGCGCTCCAGCGCCTCGCCGTCGATCGTCTGGCCCTCCTGCTCGCGAGACACGAAGACCACCATCGCCGTGGCCAGGTCGGTGATGATGTCACCGTGGACCTTTGCCAGGACCAGCAGGTCGAACTTGCTGGGGGCCTTGCCGTCGGGCGTGGCCTTGCCCGCTGCGCGGGTGAGGGCCGAGTAGAGCATCCCCGAGAGCGCCTCGGGATCGCCGCGGCGCTCCAGGTGGGCGAGGATGAGGTCGGCCAGCACGCGCGCGGCCTCGGCCGCCCCCGGGTCCGCGGTGCGCAGCCCATCGCGGATCGTCGCCTTGCTCGGATACTGAATCCAGCCCATGAGACCAGACGGTACGCCGCGGGGCGGGGCGCGGATCCGTGCGCGAAGACAGGTGGCCCGAGCGGGAGCGGTGGGCGGGCATCTCTACACCGGCGCCGCGCCAGGCTTCACCCAGCAGGCCATGAGCGCGTGGTCGAGGAACACCCCGTCGTCGCGCCGGAAGTGTGCGCGCTGAAGCCCGTCGGGCACGAAGCCCATGCGTTCGTAGAGGCGGATCGCTGGGTGATTCTCCGGGATCACCCCGAGCGACACCTTCAGCACCCCGGGACAGGCGTGGGCCCAGTCGAGGAGGGCCCGCATCACCAGCGTTCCCAGTCCGCGTCCGCGCCACGCTTGGTCGAGGGCCATGCCCAGGTCCACCACGTGGTTCAATCGCGCCCGCCCGGGGGAGGTCAGCGCCGCCAGCGCGATGATGCGTCCGGCGTCGTCGAGGGCCACCAGCAGCACCTCGCGCTCGTGGGCGATGAACTGTTCGATCCGTGCCCGTTGCACGAGCGGATCGCTCGGCACCTCGTGCGGGGAGGTGGCGATGTACGGGGCCGAGCGGGCGGAGCGCAGGCGGAACTCCAGCGTCGCCGCGGCCTCTTCGGGCAGGGCCGAGCGGAGCGTCACCCGCGCCCCGTCGCCCAGCATCGCGCTCTTCGGCCCCAGCGTGCCCATGCGTGCCTCCGAGAGCGCCCATCACGCCAGCGACCGCAGCCGCGCGACCGCCTCGCGAATCGTCTCCGCCCGCTTGCAGAAGGCGAATCGCACGAGCGACCGGCCCAGGTCGGGCCGATCGTAGAACACGCTGGGCGGAATCGCAGCGACCTTGGCCCGCTCGATCAGCGCCCGGCACAGGGCCGCGTCGCCCTCGACGCCCAGGCGGCGCGACACCGCCGAGTGGTCCGCCAGGATGAAGTACGTCCCATCGGGCGGGTGAACCACAAAGCCCAGGTCCGCCAGCGCGCCGGCGAGTTCGTCCCGCCGGGCCGACAGGTCCGCCACCAGCGGCGCAACGCACTCGCCCTCGCGCTCCAGCGCCGCCGCCGCGCCCCACTGGAGGGGCGTCGCGACGGCGAACGTCAGGAACTGGTGCGCCGCCTGCACGGCCGCGGTCAGGTCCGGGGGCGCCACCGCCCACCCGATCTTCCACCCCGTCAGGCTGAACGTCTTGCCCACGCTCGACAGGCTGACCGTCCGCTCCATCATGCCCGGCAGCGTCGCGATCGGCACGTGCGGCGTCCTGGCGGGATCAAAGACCAGCCGCTCGTACACCTCGTCGGCAATCGCGATCGCGTTGTGCCCCCGGCAGCACTCGGCGATGAGCCCCAACTCCGCCGCGTCGAAGACCTTGCCCGTCGGGTTGTGCGGCGAGTTCACCAGCACGGCGCGCGTCCTCGGGCCCAGCGCCGCGCGCAGTTCGTCGGGGTCGAACCCGAACGCGCCGGAGCCGAACGCGCCGGGCCCGCGCGGGCGCAGCGCGACGAACCGCGCCGTCGCGCCCGCCATCGCCACGCAGGCGCGATACGAGTCATAGAACGGCTCGAACAGGACCACCTCGTCGCCCGGGTTGCACAGGCCGAAGATCGCGGCGGCGATCGCCTCCGTGCACCCCGCCGTCACCGTCACCTCCGCGTCGGAGTCGATGGCGCGGCCCATGAGCGTCGCGCTCCGCCGCGCGATCGCCTTGCGGAGCGCCGGCAGGCCGGGCATCGGCGCGTACTGGTTGTGCTCGTCGCGCATGGCGCGTGCCGCGGCGTCCTTGATGAACGCCGGGCCCTCGAAATCCGGGAAGCCCTGCGCCAGGTTCACCGCCCCGTGCTCCACCGCCAGGCGGGTCATGGTCGTGAAGATGGTCGTGCCGAAGGGCTGGAGCGCTCGCGCGGTGGCCGTCATGGCCCGAGTGTACCGGGCGCGGGGAGGCACACCGCCCACGGGGGCGGGCTCATACGCTGGGGCATGATCGTCTACACCGCGCGTTCGGCACGTCGGGCCATGGCCCGCCACCCGGCGTCCCGCGTCCTGCTCGCCCCGCTCGCCGGCCTCGCGCTCGCCGCGCTCCTGCCCGCGTGCGCCGGACCCGCCGCGGCCCGGGCCGACCCCGCCGCGCGCATCCGCGATGCCTCGCTGGACGTTCGCGCCCGCGTTGAAGCCGTGAACGCCCTCTGGGCCGAGTCCGGCGGCGGCGGGGGGACGGCGCGCGAGGCGCTCAAGCGCGTCGCCTGGCAGGCCGGGCTCCTCGCGCCGGCGCGCATCCGCGCCCTCGAACTCCTCGAATCCGACCCGGGCGACCCCGAGTCCCGCGACACCCGCGCCATGATGCGCCTCATGCTCCCCGTCGAGCCCGACGCGGTGGTCGTCGCGCACATCGCCTCGCGCGCCCGCGAGGGCCGCTGGGAGGAGTTCGGGCCCGCCCTCGTCCGCGCCTACGCCCGCGCCAACCCGGGCGTGCCCGACGACCAGCGCCCGGAGCGCGCCGCCCTCCTGGCCATCGCCCCGGGCCGCCCGCTCGACGAGACCATCTTCGGCGTCTTCGCCTCGCCCGTGCCCGCCGGGCTCTCCGGGGCCGAGCGCGAGCGGGCCGACAAGGCCCGGTCCGCCGCGTGGGAACTCCTGGCGCGCCTGGACGCGACCGGCGAGCGCCGCGCCGCGTTCCTGTCATCGCCCGCAGCCGCCAGCGCCGACGACCCGCTCCTGGCCGACCTGCGCGCCGCCGCCGCGGACCTGCGGGCGGTGCCCATCACCGCGGCCCAGTTGGACTGGGCGCGGAATCTGCGTCGCGATGCCGCCTGGTGGGCCGAGGCCAGGGCCGCGATCGCCTCGCTCCCCGCCGATCGGCTGGATCGCTGGGCCCTCCGCCACGCCGAGCCCGTGCGCTGGGCCGCGCGCGAGCGGCCTCAGTGGCTCTCGCTGGACCGTGCGGGCCTGCTGGCGATGCTCCGCCCGGGGTTCAAGGGCCGGGCCGTTGTCGCGCTGGGCGAGCGCAACCGGGGCGAGACCTTCGCCGACTGGGCCGACTCGCTCCCCTGGGCCGACCTGCTGACCCTCGCCGTCATCGACGAGGCCCTGCGCGCTCCCGCCCTGGTCGCCGCCCTGCCCGAGGCCATCGCCCGCGACCGCCGCGACACCTCCACCGAGTACGGCGGGACCATCGCCTGGGACCCCGCCGCCCGCGCCTTCACCCTCACCGTCTTCCCCCCCAGGCCCACGCAGCGCCAGGGCGACCGCCGATTCGTCGCCAGCGAGGAACTCCTCGCCGGCGGCGCCGCCGCGCTGGCCCACTTCCACTTCCATGTCCAGCGGCCCGACAACATCGACTACGCCGGGCCCAGCGCCGCCGACCTCGCCTACGCCCAGGATCAGGGCCGCGCCTGCGTCGTCTTTACCAGCGTCCGCGAGGGCGTCCTCAACGCCGACTACTACCAGCCCGGCTACGGCGCCGGCGGCGTCGTCATCGACCTCGGCGAAGTCCGCTTCACCGAGCCCGGCAAGCCCCCCTCCCCCGCCTCGCGATGACCTCCCCGCGAGAGCACCGCCCGCGTGATCCACATCCTCACCATCCTGGTCTTCGCCTCGCTCGTCCTGCGGGACTCGCTCCGCCCCCCGCTCGTCGACTGGTTCACGACCGCCGAGATCGCCGCCATCACCTTGGTTCCACTGGCCGTCCTCTCGGCCTTCGCTGAGGCGGGCACGCGCCTCCTCATGCACCGCCTCGACGCCCGCAGCGACACCCGCGTCATCCTGTGGATTGACTGGCTCCTCGCCTCCGTCCGCTGGTCCGCGGTGCTCTGGCACGCCGTCTGTGTTCTGGGCTTGGGCTGGCTCGATGCCGTGCGCACGCTCGTCCCCGCCGGCTTCGTCGCCGATCAGTTCCTCGCGGCCCTCCCCGCCCTCGCGGTGATCGTCCTCTCCTGGTGGTCGGCGTACCCGCTCGAGCGCCGCCTCCGCGAGGCCGCCCTCGTTCGCTGGCTCGACGAGGGCCGCCCCATCCACGCCCTTCCGGCGCGCGGCACCTTCGTCTGGATGCAGGTCCGCCACCAGTTGCTCCTGGTCATGGTGCCGATGCTGGCCCTCTCGGCATGGTCGCAGGGCCTGACCCGTCTCATCGCCGTCGCGCCGGACCTCCTGCGTGAACAGTCATCTCTCGCCCCCGCGGGCGACTGGCTCGCCGCCGCCGAGCACGCCGAGATCGCTCGCGTCGCGGGCCAACTCCTCGGCGCCGCGTGCCTCTTCACTCTCATGCCCCTGGTCCTCCGCCGGCTCTGGGACACCGAGCCCCTCTCGCCCGGCCCCGCGCGCGACGCCCTCGATGCCCTCTGCGCCCGCCACGGCGTGCGCGTCTCCGCCGCCCTCGTCTGGCGAACCCGTGGCGTGCTCATCAACGCCATGGTCATGGGCCTCCTCCCGCGCCTCCGCTACGTGCTCCTCACCGACGCGCTCCTGGAGAATCTCCCGGACAGGCAGGTCGAGGCCGTGCTCGCCCACGAGGTCGGACACGTCCGCCGCCGGCACATGCCCTGGCTCGCCGCGAGCCTCATCGCGTGCGTCGGCCTCTCCGCCGCCGGTGCCGATGCCATCGCCGGATGGATCTGGTCGGCCGACCCCGTCCCGTGGCTCGGCGGCGTGGCGCAACTCGCGCTGGCCGCCCTCGGCCTCGCCGCCGGGCTCGCCGCCTTCGGCTGGATCAGCCGCCGCTTCGAGTGGCAGGCCGACGCCTTCGCCGCCGCCCACCTGAGCGGCGCCTCCACCGCGCGACGCACCGCCCCGGCCTCGGCCTCGGCCCCCGTCGCCGCCGACGGCGCACACGCCATGATCGACGCCCTCCTCGCCGTCGCACGCCTCAACCACATCCCCCTCGACGAGTTCTCCTGGCGTCACGGCTCAATGCGCCGCCGAATCGCCAACCTCCACGCCCTCGTCGGCCAACCCGCCGACCGCCTCCGGCCCGACCGCACCGCCGGGGCCGTCAAGACCGCCATCGCCCTCGGCTGTGCCGCGATCGCAGTCCTCGTGTTCCTTGAACCCTAACGTACGCCAATCGCTGTGTCGCTCGATCTGACCGTTTTGGACGTTTATGATCGTGGTGGGGGGCGTGGTCAGGAGACGCCATGCATAACAGCATCACCACTCGGGCTCGCTCCGTTGCCGCGCTCTCCGGGGGCGCAGCGATCACGCTGCTGGGTTCCTGCGCCGCCCCCGCGACCCGCGAAACGCCCATCGCGCTCACGTCGTCCGCCGAACCCGGGGCCGCAGCCGCTGTCGCGGGCGAGCAGAACCCCAGCCCGCCCGCCCCCGGCACCGCGCGGCGCGTCGGCGGCGACCTCTCGGCCGCCATCACCGGGCAAGACGGCGACTTCCGCGCCGGCCCCTGCCGCATCGACACCCCTCTCCCCGCCGGCTACCCGCCGCCCACCCCGCCCGACGCCATCGACCTGAAGACCTACCCGGGCGTTCGTCTCGCGGAGGTCACCGGCACCGGCAACCCCGACGCCGGGATGAACCGCGCCTTCTGGCCCCTCTTCAACCACATCAAGAAGCACGACATCGCCATGACCTCCCCCGTCGAGATGTCCTTCGATGGGCTCACCCCCGACGCCCCGCGCTCCCCCGACGCGTGGTCCATGGCCTTCCTCTACCGCACGCCGGAGTTGAACGCCACGGGCCAGGACGGGCAGGTCACCGTCCGCGACGCGCAGCCCGTCACCGTCGTCGCCTTCGGCCTGCGCGGGGACTACTCCATGGCCCTCGTCGAGCGGGGCATGCGCGCCATCGAGGACTGGTTCGCCGCCAACCCCGATTGGGAGCCCGCAGGCAACTGGCGCACCCTCTACTACAACGGCCCCACCCTCCGCTTCTGGAACAAATGGGCCGAGGTCCAGATGCCCGTTCGACTCGCCGCCCTCCGCATCCCCACCCCCGCCCCCACCGCCCAGGCCGCGTCGGCCGCCTCGGCCTCGAACCCCCACGCCGCCTCACCCACGCCCTGAGCCACGCCGCGCTGCCTGCCCCAGCCAACGGCGCTCGCCTTCACGCGCACAGCCGCCGCAGCGCTTCTTCGTATCGCGCCTGCGTGCCCCGCACCACGTCCGCCGGCAGCGCCGGGCCCGGCGGCGTCTTGTTCCACTCGCCGCGGGCCACCAGCGTCTCCAGATACTCCCGCAGGAACTGCTTGTCGTAACTCCGCTGCGCCCGGCCGGGCTCGTACCCCTCCACGGGCCAGAACCGCGACGAATCCGGCGTGAGCGCCTCATCAATCACCATCGGCGGCGTCCACACACGGTTCGCCGTGGGCATGGAGTCCTCGGGCACCCCGAACTCAAACTTCGTGTCGGCGATGATGATGCCCCGCTCCAGCGCGTGCGCCGCCGCCGCCCTGTAGATCGCCAGCGTCGTGTCCCGGAGGTACCCCATCGTCTCAAGCCCAACCGCGTCGGCCGCCTGCTCGAAGGTGATGTTCTCGTCGTGCCCCTCCGCTGCCTTGGTCGCGGGGGTGAAGATCGGCTCGGGCAGCCGCTCGCACTGCCTGAGCCCTTTGGGCAACTTCACGCCGCACACCGCGCCCGTCGCCTGGTACTCCTTCCACCCCGAGCCCTCGAGGTACCCCCGCGCCACGCACTCGATCGGCACCACCCGGCACCTCCGGGCGATCGTGACGCGACCCTCCAGCCACGCCCGCAGGGCCGACCCCCGCGGTGCCGCCGACTCGGGGATCTCCCCCGCGTCGGTCGAGAGCAGGTGCGTCTCGGCAAGCCCTCGCGACGCGATGAACCGCAGCCAGAACGCGCTCATCGCCGTCAGCGTCCGCCCCTTGCCGACGATCGGCGTGGGCATCACCACGTCGAACGCGCTGATGCGGTCGGTCGCCACCAGCAGCAGCCGACCCGGGCCCCCGTCGGCACCGGGCAGCGCGTACACGTCGCGCACCTTCCCCCGGCGAATGAGCGGGAGGGGCAGGGCAAGGTCAGAGGATGGTGCGGCGTTCATGGGCGGGGGTGCCGAACGAGTGGGGGGTTGCACACGCAAGCGTACCCGGGGCGACCTGCTCCGGGCCCGTACGCTCTCCCGCTGTGGCCACGCCGCTCCAACCAGCACCGCCCGGGGACACGCGGTCACCCCGCCCCACCGGTCTGCTCGCGGGGATGCGCGTCCGCAAGAAACTCATCTTCCTGCACACGCTCTTCTCCCTCGTCCTCGCCGGCATCCTCGCCGCGGTGCTCTGGCCCGCCATCACCCGCATCCTCGAAGAGGCGGAACTGCACGAGGCCACGCTCGCCCTGTCCGTCGCGCGCTCGCGCGTCGCCGCGGCACGGGCCGCCGCCGGGCCTGATGATCGCGCCGATCCCGACCTGCCCACTCGGGCCGTGCAGGCACTGATGCGCGAACTCCCCGCCGGCGTGCGCGTGGCGCGGGGTGGGCTCGACGAGTTCGGGTGGCCCACCGCCCTCGGACGGCTCCGCGACGCCGTCATGGTCGGCGCCGAGGGCTCCGGGCGGCTCGCCGACGGGACCATCGCCGCCTGGTCGGTCGATCCGGAGGACCGGAGCGGGTACGTCGCCAGCGCCCGGCTTGAAGGCGCCCGCCGCGCCGTCGGCACCCTCTACGTCGTCGTCACCGTCGCGCTCCTGGCCGTCTACGGGCTGATCGCCGCGGCGCTGGAGGTGTTCGTGCTCCCCCGGCACGTGTACCGGCCGATCCGCGCGCTCCTCCGGGCCGACCGGGCCGTGCAGGAGGGCCGCGACGCCGACGCCCTGGTCCCCGATGCCGAGATGCCCGCCGACGAACTGGGCGAGATCATGCGGTCGCGCAACCGGACGATCATCGCCCTCCGCGCCCACGAGCGGGACTTGGCCAAAGCCCTGGCCGACCTCGCCGACGCCGCCGGCGACCTGAAACGCAAGAACCACCTGCTCGAAACCGCGCGCCGGAACCTCGCCGACGCCGACCGCCTGGTGAGCCTGGGCGTCATGTCCGCCGGGCTGGCCCACGAACTGAACACTCCGCTCGCCGTCGCCAAGGGCCTGATCGAGAAGATGCACGCCTCGCCCGACAAGCGCCTCTCCGACGCCGAGGCCGACCTGCTCCTCCGCGTCGCCGGCCGGCTCGAACGCCTGAGCGAGAGCCTCCTGGACTTCGCCCGGGTCCGCCCGCCGGTCGCCACCCCGGCGCGCGTCGCGGCACTCGTCGACGAGGCCTGGGAACTCGTCCGCATCGACCGCGAGGCCCGCGGCATCCGCCTCGACCGCCTCATCCCCGACGACCTCATCCTGTCCTGTGACGCCGACCGCATCGTGCAGGTGCTCGTGAACCTCCTGCGCAACGCCGTCGATGCGATCCAGTCGGCCCGATCCGGCCCGAACCGCAACGGGGAGCCCGCTCCGGCCCACGGGCTGGCCGGCGCCATCACCGTCGAAGCCACCCTGGCGCGGCGCGACGGGCGAGATTGGATCATCATCACGATTGCCGACGATGGGCCGGGCATCGACCCCGAGATCCTCGGCCGCCTCTTCGAGCCCTTCGCCTCCACGCGCCTCGACGCCCGCGGCACGGGCCTCGGGCTCGCCGTCTCCGAGGGCATCATCCGCGAGCACGGCGGGCTGCTCCTGGCCCGCAACCGCCCCGACCGCCCCGGCTCCATCTTCGAGATCGTCCTGCCCACCGCCGCACCCGTCCGCGCGCCGCGGACGTGAGCGAGTGCGACTCCACCTGAACGCGACCGTGAGGGAGCGTTCCTCGTTCGGACGTTCTCCGTTCGCGCGCCCCCGCGCGTCGGCTTGCGCCGGGGCCTCGGTTTCTGCGAGGTGGATTGGGCCTTGTTCTGGGGGTGGGTGTGTCCGTGTAACTCCGCGATTGCGCGCGCACCTCGTTGCCGGGCATTAGAGGGGTCGCTGAGCGGCCCTCGCGCAGACCCTCCGACCCCCCCACCCAGCGCGCCAAAATCGATCCTGGGGCATCGCAGAGGAATTGACCTTTTCCCATATGAGAAACGCGGGTTTGTGTGCGCGTGCGCGCAATCTGGCGTACGAGCCCCCGATCCGGCGCCGCCGCGGGGGTGCCGGACGCGCCCGCGCGCAATCCGCGCGACGGCGGGCAGAGTTCGGGGAACCGCGGCTACTCGGCGCCGGGGGGCTCGGCGCCGGCGCGTTCCATCTCGCGGAGCAGCCACGCGCGGGCGTAGGCCCACTCGTTCTTGACGGTCGCGGGCGAGACGCCCAGGGCCTCGGCGGTCTGGTCGATGGTCAAACCCGCGAAGTAGCGGAGCATGACGACATCGTGCTGGCGTTCGTCGCGGCGCTCTAGCGCGGCCAGGGCGCGGTCGAGTGCGATCAGGTCATCCTCCCCGCTGAGCGTCGAGGTGTCCGGGGCGATGACGATGGACTCGACGGCGGCCTCGGCGCGCCGGCCCACGCGGGCGGACCGGGCACGGTCGATGAGGATGTTGCGCATCGCCCGGGCCGCGGCACGGAAGAAGTGGGCGCGGTCGTTGAAGTCCCGAGGAGTGCCGCCCGGGGCCATCTCGCCTTGAAAAAGGCGCAAAAACGCCTCGTTGACCAGCGCGGTGGCCTGGAGGGTGATGGGCCCGCCGGCCTCCCGGCGGAGTAGGGCCGCGGCGATGGCCTTGAGTTCGCCGTAGAGCAGCGTGACCAGTTCCGACGAGGCGGCCGGGTCGCCCCGGCGTGCGGCGGCCAGGAGCGTCGAGATGCGGATGGACTCCCTGTCGCTCACGGAGGATCTTTGGCGGGCGGAACCCGTAACGCAGGGAGGGCGGAGCGGTCCCCGTCAGGCCCGGCGCACGCCCATATCCTCTGGCCCTATGAAGATCTCGCTGGCGTGGGTGAACTCGATGCTGGAGCCCGGGGACGTGTCGGCAGCGGAGGCGGAGCGTCTGCTGACGTTCGTGGGGTTTCCGATCGAGTCGGCCGAGGAGGTTGAAGCCGGTGGGGTGAAGGACGTTCGCCTCGACGTGGAGGTGACGAGCAACCGGGGCGACTGCCTGAGCCACGCGGGGGTGGCGCGGGAGATCGCGGCGGCGAGCGGGCGGCGGCTGCGCGTGCCCGAGCCGGTGCTGCCGAGCAGCGCGGGCGCTGGGATCGGCGGGGCGGTCACGCTGGAGAACCGCGTCGCGGGGCCGATGGGCGTGGGCGGGTGCCCGCTGTTCACGCTGCGGCTGATCCGCGGGGTGAAGGTTGGACCCAGCCCGGCGTGGCTGGCGCGGCGGCTGGAAGCCGTCGGGCAGCGGCCCATCAACAACGTCGTGGACGCGACCAACTACGTGCTGTTCGAGCTCGGGAGCCCGAGCCACGTGTTCGACCTGGCGAAGATGCGCGGCGGGTCGGTGGTGGTGCGCGGGGCGGAGAAGGGCGAGCGCCTGGCGCTGCTGGACGGCAAGACGGTGGAACTCCACGCCGGGGAACTGGTGGTGGCGGACGGCTCGGGCGCGTCGTCGCTGGCGGGGATCATGGGCGGGGCGGAGTCTGCGGTGAGCGGCGCGACGACCGACGTGCTGCTGGAGGTCGCGACGTGGTCGCCCGGTCCGGTGCGGGCGTGCGCCCGTCGGCTGAACCTGCGGACCGACGCGTCGCACCGCTTCGAGCGGCGCGTGGACGCGCGGACGGTGGAGGCGGCATCGCAGCGCGTCGCGCAACTGATCATCGAGACGGCGGGGGGAACGCTGGCCGAGGGCGTGCTGTCGGCCGGGGCGGCGCTGCCCGCGGCGGCGGAGATCGGTTTCCGCCCCGCGCGGTGCAGGGTGGTGCTGGGGGCGGCCTTCGACGACGCGCGGATGGGGACGGCGCTGGCGGCGCAGGGCGTGGACGTGAGTCCGAGGGGCGCCACGGTGCGGGGGCAACCCGCGTGGCGGTGCGTGGCGCCGGGGTGGCGGCCCGACCTGCTGCGCGAGGAGGACCTGATCGAGGAGGTTGCGCGGACGATCGGGCTGGACCAGATTCCGGTGCAGGAGAAGGTGGCGGTGCGGGCGACGGGGCCGCAGGGGAGCGAGTTGGCGGCGCGGGAGATGTCGCGCGTGCTGACGGGGCTGGGGTTCTACGAGACGGTGACGTTCTCGTTCGTGCGCGCGAAGGAGGCGAGGCCGTTCACGCCGCCGGGCGTGGCGACGCTGTCGGTGAGCGACGATCGGCGCGGGGACGAGGGGACCTTGCGGCCGAGCGTGGTGCAGAGCCTGATCGCGTGCCGGCGGGCGAACCAGCACGCCAAGTCGGCGGCGGCGGGATCGGTTCGGCTGTTCGAGATCGCCAGCGTGTACGGGGAGACCTCACCGGGCCAGCACATCGAGACGCGGAACCTCGGCCTGCTGATGGACCTGCCCACGGGCGAGGGCGGCGGCGGTGGGGGAGGGGGCGGAGCGTTCGAGCGCCGGCAGCGCGGGCTGCGCCTGGTGCGCGGCGTGATCGAGGAGATCGTGACGGCCCTGCGCGGGCCCGGTGCGGCGTCGCGGCTCGTGTTCGAACCGGGTGGCGCCGGCGGTCTGCCGTGGACGGCGCTGGATGCGTCGGCGAGCGCGCGGGTGAGCCTCGATGGTGCACCCCTGGGGGTGATGGGGTTGCTCTCGCCGGCGGCGCTCTCCGCGGCGGAACTGGAGCACCCGGTCGGCGTTGCGGAACTTGGGCTGGCGGCGCTGGTGGAGGGGTACCCGCCTCGGGCGCTGGTGGCGGCGCTGCCGGCGTTCCCGGCGGTGGAGCGGGACCTGTCGCTGGTGGTGAACGAGGCGGTGACCTGGGGGCGCGTGGAAGGGGCGATTGGGTCGGGCTCGCCAAGGTGGATGGAGTCGCTGGGCTTTGTGTACTCGTACCGGGGCAAGCCGTTGGAGGCGGGGAAGAAGAGCCTGACGCTGCGGATGACGTTCCGGGAAGGGACGCGGACGCTCCGAGACGAAGAGGTGAACGCGGAGGTGCAGGGGCTGATCGAACGTCTGGGGCGGGAGGTGGGGGCGGTGGTTCGCGTGTAAGGGGCCGGGTTGGGGGCGGGGGGGCTTGGGGGTTGCGTGATCGAGGGAGCCGAGTTCTCGGACGGCGTGAGCGTTTCGACGGGGGTGAATGGGCGAAACTCGTCGGAGGGGGCGGTCCCGTTGGGGAGTGCGCGCTAGGCTTGTGAGGTTCGCGGAGTCGATCGCAGGGAGATCAGCAAGGACGAGGATTCGGGCCGCGGCGGGTGCCGTGGGCTGAGCGGGCGCCGGGATGCGCCGATGCGATGGCGGTGACGCCGCGAGGGTCTTGGGATGCGCGGAAGCGCACGGCACCTTTGAACGGGAGTCACGTCCATGGCACTGTGGAACGGCATCGGGCGGAAGACGTTGCTGGCGGCGGCGCTGACGGCGCTGGCGGCGAGCGCGGCGTCAGGGCAGGTGGTGATCAGCCAGGTGTACGGCGGCGGTGGGAACACCGGAGCGCTGTACACGCACGACTTTATCGAGTTGTTCAACCGGGGACAGAACCCGGTGGACATCAGCGGGTGGAGCGTGCAGTACGCCTCGGCGGGGGGGGCGTTCAGCGGGGGCGCGAACTTCAAGACGGACATCCCGGCGGGCACGGTGCTGCAGCCCGGGCAGTATTACCTGATCCAGCAGTCGCAGGGGACGGGCGGATCGCAAGCGCTGCCGACGCCGGATCTGGTGGCGGCGTCGCCGATCGCGATGGGCGGGGCCTCGGGGAAGGTGCTGCTGAACAACACGACGACGGCGATCACGGGCGGGGGTACGGGCGCGTGCGCGGCGGCGCTGGGAAACCCGAGCCTGGTGGACCTGGTGACGTATGGGAGCGCGACGTGCTTCGAGGGGTCGGGGGCGGGCCCGGGCACGAGCAACGCGAACTCGGTGATCCGCGGGAACCACGGGTGCCAGGACACCAACGACAACGCGGCGGACCTCACGAGCGTGCCGGCGGCGCCGCGGAACAGCGCGACGCCGTTCAACGTGTGCACGCCCTCGACGCCGCCGTCGGGCATGGGTGCATCATCACCGTCCCCGGCGTGCCGGAATCAGGACGTGGTGATGACGGTGGCGGTGACGCAGGGGACGTCTCCGGCGTCGCCCATCGTGAGCGTGATCGGCGACACGACGCAGATCGGGGGCGGCCCGGGCGTGGTGTTCCTGGATGACGGCGTGGCGCCGGACGCGGCGGCGGGCGACGGGACGTACACGGCGCAGGCGGTGGTCGGGGCGGCGTCGCCGTTCGCGGCGCTGTCGGTGCCTGTGACGATCACCGACGGCCTCGGCCGCGCCGGGCAATCGGGCGTGGTGGTGAACGTGGTGAACTGCGACCCGCGCGGGACGCTGGCTCTGTCGCCGGCGGGCGTGTGCCCGGGCGGGTCGAGCCTGCTGACGGTGCCGGTGCTGCCCGGGCTGAACCCGGCGAGCACGGGGATCCAGGTGATCATGGACCTCTCGCCGATCGGGCTGAGCGGGTTCCAGGTTCTGACCGACGATGGGACGCAGGGCGACGCGGTGGCGGGGGACGGGACGTACTCGTACCTGGCGAACGTGCCGATGGCGACGGTCCCGTCGGCGTACGCGCTGGGCGGGATCATCCTCGATGATCAGGGCCGGGTGGGCTCGCTGACGGGGACGCTGACGATCGTGCAGTGCGTGGAGTCGAACTCGTCGATCGTGATCAGCCAGGTGTACGGCGGCGGCGGGAACGCCGGCGCGACGTTCACCAACGACTTCGTGGAGTTGTTCAACCGGACAACGGCGCCGATCAGCCTGGATGGTCTGTCGCTCCAATACGCATCGAGCAGCGGGAACTTCAACTCGAAGGTGGACCTGACGGGCGTGATCGGGGCGCGGCGGTACTTCCTGATCCGGCTCTCGCGCGGCGCGGGCGGGACGCAGGAACTACCCGAGCCGGACCTGGACACGCCCTCGAACGCGACGATCGGGGTGAGTTCGACGGCTGGCCGGCTCGCGCTGGTGAACGGGACGACGCTCATCGGTGCGGACTGCCTGTCGGCGAGCACCATCCTGGACCTGGTGGGCTACGGGAGCGGGACGACGTGCGTCGAGGGCGCGTTCCCGGCTCCGGGCACCGACAACACGACCGGCGTGACGCGCGTCAACGGCGGGTGTCAGGACTTCAACCAGAACGTGGCGGACTTCGTGCGGATCGCGCCGAACCCGCGCACGGGCGTTACCCCGCCCAACAACTGCGGGGCCGCGCCGACGTGCCCGGCGGACTACAACGGCGACGGGACGGTCGATCCCGATGACCTTGCGGACTACATCGCGTGCTACTTCAGCGCCCCGCCGTGCGACCGGGCGGACTTCGACGGCAGCGGCGAAGCGGACCCCGACGACCTGGCGGACTTCATCGCCCAGTACTTCGGGCCCCCCTGCTGATCGCCCTCCGGATCAGAGTAACCGGGTGACTTCGAGTTCAGGACACCACCCCGCGTTTCGGCGCGGGGTGGTGTGTTTTTGGCGCGGAGGGAAGGCGGCGCGGGGTGGGAGGTGGAGTGGGTTGGAGCGGAGCGCGGTTAGATCTTGAGGATGAGGGTGCCGCTGTCGCGCGGCGCGGGCTCGGGGAGGCTCTCGGCGTGGTCAGGCTCGAAGAGGGCGGCCTCGTCGGCGGGCGCGCAGTCGGCGAGATCGGCAGCATCGTGGTCGATCGGCGCCGGGGTGGGGCAGCAGCGGCGATTGGGATGGCTGGCGGCGGCGCGGGCCTTCATGGCGAGCACCGCGGAGAGCGTGACGCCCTCGCGCCCGATCTGTTCGGTCCGCATATCCGTGTACCGGGCGTAGGTGATGGCGGACATGCCGGCGGTGAGGCCGGAGACGATGAGGACGATGAGAGCGGTGTTTGCGCGGCGATCGCTGACCAGGTTCATGGCCGGGCTCCTTCGGTGGATCGGGGGGTGAGGGTCGCGGGTGCTGGCGGCGCGAACGCCCGAGCCGCGCGGGCGGGCTTGGTGGCGGACGCGGGGTTGCCCGGTCATTCCGAAAACGCAGCCGTGCGTTTCGGGGCGGGCACACATGGAGATGCGGGGCGAGCCGGGGCCCGTCACCGGTGGGCGAGATTTTGCGGCGTCGCGATAGGCTTGGGCGAGCCCGGATCGGCGGTTCGGGCAGGAGAAGGGCATGTTCCTGAGCAGGCGGCAGGCGGGCGCAGTGTTCCTGGTGCTGGTGGGGGCGGCGATGGCGCTGGCGGTGTCGCTCGCGCTGACGCTGGCGAGCCACAGGCTGGACGCGGGATTCGTGGACCGGTGGATGCGGGCGTTCCTGATCGCGCTGGTGGTGGCGGTGCCGACGGGGGCGCTGGTGGTGCCCGGGGCGCGGCGCGTCGCCGACCGTCTGACGAGGCGGTGACTCGGCCCGTAGGATCGCGCATGGCAGTCACGATCACCACGCGGTACGCCGGCAAGAACGTGTGCGAACTTCAGCACCCCGAGGGGGCGACGCTGCGGACCGACGCGCCCAAGGACATCGGCGGGGAGGCGTCGGCCTTCTCGCCCACGGACCTGGTGGCGGCGGGGCTGGCCTCGTGCATCCTGACGACCATCGCGATGTACGCCAAGCGGCAGGGGATCGACGTCGACGGGGCGACGGCGACGGTGGAGAAGCACATGACCCAGCCGCCCGCGCAGCGGCGGATCGGCCGGCTGCCGGTGGTCGTGACGCTCCCGGCGAGCGTGCCGGCGGAGATGCGTGAGCGGCTGGAGCGCGCGGGGCACACCTGCCCCGTGCACGCAACGCTCCACCCGGACGTGGACGCGCCGATCACGTACCGCTACGCCTGAGCGGCGGCTGGGCTTGCGCGGCGCGGGTCATCCGGCGAAGTAGGCGGCGATGAAGTCGGCCAGGTCGTCGGGGTCGGCGAGGCCGTCGCGGTTGAAGTCCGCGCCCGCGCAGGGGGTGGGGCTGGGCGTGAAGTAGCAGGCGATGAAGTCGGCGAGGTCGTCGGGATCGAGGACGCCGTCGCGGTTGAAGTCCGCCGGATGGAAGGCGGGGTCGGCGTCGAGGTCGGGCATGAGCAGGAGCAGGGTCTCGTACGCCTCGTCGGGGGATGCGGACTGGCCCGGGCGGGTGGGGTCGGCGAAGGTGCCGTCGGCGTCGCGGTCGTAGAGGATGGAGGCGCGGAGGGCCAGAGCGCCGAGCGACCGCGGGTCGGAATAGGGGAGTGCGGGAAGATCCACGCCGGGCAGGGTGTCCTGCACGAGCGAGCCGGCGAGGATGGCGGCGGAGTCGATGGAATCGCCATCGGCGGGGGAGAGGAACTCGACGCGGTAGTCGCGGAGGCTGTTGAGCCCCTGGAGGGTGTCGCCGACTTCGAGCATTCGCTCGAGTTCGAAGCGGTGGAGGGCGGGGTCGTAGTTGGCGCGGACGAGCGCGACCGAGCCGCGGTCGCCTTCGGCGGTTCGCATGGTCGCGGCGGCGAGGAAGTAGAGGTTGCCCGCGCGGTCGATGGCGGGGGCTGAGAGCGAGGGGCCGGCGGTGGCGCCCGGGAGCGCGGCGGAGAGGTGCGCGAGGCGACCGATGTGGCTTCCGGGCGCGCGGTCGACGATGCCGTCGGACTCGCCCGGGTCGAGAGTGCCGGGGACGCCGTCGAGGCCGAAGTCTCCCAGGATGATCTTGCCGGACTGGCCCGAGGGGTCGCCCGTGTGGGCGGCGATGGTCCAGTGAACGGCACCGGTTGAAGCGGCGACGCGGGCGACGGCGATGGCCTGGTGAAAGGGCTGCGGGGAGACGAACGCGCCCCCGGCGGGCGCAATGGCGAGGCCGACGAGCAGGTCGCCTCCCGGGAGGACCGTGAGCGCGACTGGCCCGGAGGAGCCGCGGAAGGGCGCTTGTCCGCCGAGGTTGGTGAGTTCGAGGTCGAGCGGCGAAGCGAAGAGGGCGGCGGGGTCGTAGCCGTCGGCGGGGTCAAGGAGCGAGCCGGGATCGCTTGGGAGGTCGAGGCGGAGCGTGCCGGCGGGCGCGCCGGTGGGCGCGACGCCCCACAGCGCGACGGATCGCAGCCGGGATGAGCCCGGGGCCTTGGCGGGTGCAGCGGCGATACCCAGCGCGGTGCCTGACGGGTTCAGCAGGGCGAACGAGCCTGCGGCGAAGGTGGGCGCGCCGCGGAGCGCCACGCCCCCGGCGACGTGGGTGGTGGAAGCGACGAGCGCGCCGGGCGCGGCCTCGTATTGGAACTGGCTGGCGAAGTCGAGCGCCAGCATCACGGGCCGCCCGGCAACGCCGGCGGGAAGAATGGTCGGGACGGCCAACGGCGTGGCCGACGAGGCCAGGGCGCGGGTGGCGCTGGCATCCGTGGGCGCGGCGGAGGAGAGGACGTTGAGCGCGGTGGAGCGGGCGCCGGCGGCGACGCGGAGGAGGCGCTTGTCGGGGATCGCCGAGGCGCTTGTGGTGCCGAAGCCGTCGGCCAGCAGGTGGGTGTGGCCCTGCGCGTCCACCGCCCCGAGCCCGAGGGAGGCGGTCGCGGTCTGGCCCGGGGCGGCGGAGGGCTTGTTGACCGCGGCGACGATGCGGGAGACGTAGAGGCGCGCGGGGTCGGCGGGGTCGAGCGCGACGAGGCCGGTGATGGCGGCCTGTTCGTCGTCGCCATCACCCCAGAGGAGGTTGGGCCCGGGGCCGAACTCAGTGAAGGCGAGGGCGAGGCGAAAGGCGCTGGGGACGGCTGGGGCGGAGACAAGGCCGAACCGTCCGGAGCCGTCGTCGGCCGGTGGGGCGTTGTGCGCGGGATGCACACCCTGGCCCGGCGCGCGCCAGGCGAAGTAGGAGGACCTCGGAAAGGCCCCGGCGTCGAAGCGGTTGCTCGCGGCGGCGGCGGCGATGAGGTTGGTGAACTGCGCGCCCGCGGCGCTGCCGGTGGACGCTTTCAGGACCGGCGCGACGCGGTAGCGGTGGCCCCACGAGGAGCGGAGCGGGGCGAGGTCCACCACGAAATCGGCGCGCTGTTGGCCCGCGGGGCCGGCGGCGAAGGGGCTCAGGGCGTCGCCCGGGAGGCCGCCCGCCCCGCCCCCACCCCCCCCACCCCCCCCACCCCCCCCACTCACCGCGGAGACCGAGTCCTGCCCGACAGCGGCCCCCGCGAGCGTGAGGATGGCCGCGAGGGATGCGGCGATGGCGGGCTGTGGGCGCGGCGTGGTCATGCGGGCGGCGGGGTTAGAGTCGCCGAGCGGGTCCGAGAACCGCGCGCGGGGCGCGGAACGGCCCGCGCGGGGCTTGCACCGGTTGAATGTACACGCGCCTGATCAGGATGCGAGCGATTCGGCGTGGGAGGCGAGGCGCTCGTCGATGATGATCTTGGAGCGGCGGAGTTCCTCGATCCACTTGGGGTCGCGCTCGATCAGCAGGGCCTTGTCGGCGTATCGGGCGGAGCGCTCGGTGATGGTGCCGCGGCGGACGTCGAGCCAGACGAGTTCGCGGAGCGCGGGGAGGTAGGAGTCGTCGCGTTCGAGAGCCTGGGCGAGGTAGTCCTGGGCCTCGCGTTCGAAGCCGCGCTTCTTGTAGATGAGCCCGATGTTGGCGAATGGCCGCGGGTCGGTGGGGGTGAGGTCGGCGGCGCGCCGGAACGCGGAGACGGCGTCCATCGGACGGTCTGCGGCGGCATAAAGGACGCCCAGGTTGTTCCACGCGGGGTGGAAGTCCGGGTAGGTCTGGATCGACTGCTCGTAGAGGTCGATGGCGCGGCGGGGAAAGCCCTCGCGCTCGGCGGCCTGAGCCTCGGCGGCCAGTTCGGTGGCGCGCTGGAGCCTGGCGGCTGAGTCGCCCGGCTCGAACACGGGCCCCCGCGGGGCGCACCCGAGCGGCGCGAGCGCCAGGGCCACGGCGAGGGTCGCGAGTGAGAAGACGAGCGGCGCGCGGGCAGTGAGGCGGTTCATCGATGGTTCCGGCAACGGGGGCGTTCGGCGACGGCTCGCGGGACGGTCACTTGCGCTCCCATCGTGTGAAGGTGATGTTCACGATCTTCCAGCGGGGCTTGCCCTCGACGGTCGCCAGCGCGGGCTCGGCGTCGAAGACCGACAGTTCGACCCCCGGGACGGTCTGCTGCACCCGCTCGACCCATCGGAGGACGCTCTCGGCATCGAGGGGCTGGGAGTTCTGGAGGCTGAAGGTCCGCCGGCGGAGGTTCTTGGGCCCCTGCCGCCGGTCCTCGCCCGCGCTGAGCGTGATCGAGGCGAGCCCGGCATCGCGGGCGGAACGCTCGATGACGCCCTGGATTGCCGGGTCGGGGGCGAGGGCGTTCTCGCCCAGGGCGTCGGCTTGGGCCTTCTTCTCGGCGAAGTACGCGTCGAGGCCCGTCTGGACCCTGAGGGTGGTGGACTGCTCGCGCAGGGTGGTGTCGGCGGCGTCTCCGGCGCGCCACCAGGCGATCCCGAGCCACCCGAGCGACGCAGCGAGGACTGCCGACGCGCCGATGATGAGGATGCGGGGCCGGTTGCGCCGCTCCGTGCCGGCGGCGAGGCCTGAGAGTGCGAGGCGAAGGTCCTCACGAAGCGACGGGGTTCCGGCGGGAGAATCGCTCATGGCGCCCCTCCGGGCTGGGTGCCGGGGCGCTGGGCGCGGGGATCGAACCAGATCCCGCGGAGTTTGAAGACGCGCTGGGGCTCGGTCATGCCCGCGACGGGGACGGTCTGGGTGGCGGTGTCGCCCTCCCAGATGACCTGGACGCTCTGGCCTTGGAGGATGGGCCTGGAGTCCTCGCGGAGGGCCTTGAGGAGGGCCGCGCCGGGCTCTGGGTCGGGGACGACGAAGTCGAACGAGACGCCCGAGAGGGAGGAGACGGTGATCTTCTTGACCTTGAGACGCTCGATGCCCGACGCGGCGGAGAGGACGCGGTCAATCACGGGGAGCACGGGTCGCTCGGGCGTGGTCTCCTCGCGGTTCTTCTGGAGTTCGCGGAGGGCGACCTTGAGTTTGGTCACCGGGTCGGGATCGGTGGCGAGTTTGGGGAATTCGGCCTCCTTGGCGCGCAGAAGTTCCTGGCGCTTGTCGATGGCCTGCCGGGCGCCCTCGAGCGTGGCCTTTGCCGACCAGTCGAGGCGGAGTGCCAGCACGCACACGAACCCCGCGGCGGCGAGCAGCGCGAGCGCTGCCCAACGGTGCATGGCCCGGCTGAGTCTGCCCGGGCGAGAAGAAAGGTCGCGGAGCGCGACGCCCGTGGTCTCCGCGGGGACCCCCGGGGGCCGGTGCTCGGCCAGCCGGCGGAGCGTGACGCCGATGGGGTCATCATCCAGCACGACGCTGGCGGAGGCGCCGGGCCAGCGTGCGGCGAGGGTTCGCCCCAGCGCGGCAAGGCCGCCGCCGTCGGCATCGGATGAGGGGGCCGGGGCGTCGGCCGCGTCGCCCAGGCCGGTGGCGATGGCGTCGGCGGGGCCGATGCAGACGATGCGCGAGGGCACCACGCCCAGTTGCGCCGCCCAGGCGAGCCACTCGCCCACGAGCCGTCCCGCGTCGGCGCGGCAGACCTCGGCAACGCGGGCGGGCTCGGTCTGCGCGGGGTCGAGCAGGCGGCGCGTCGAGCCGGCATCATCCACCAAGGGCTCGACGGGCGCGGCCCGCGCGACCTCGAGCGTGCGCAGCCGCTGGACGCCGGCCGTCAGCACGTGCCCCGCGCGCGACCAGCACCACGAGAGCACGCCCGAGGGATCCACCAGCACGACGGCGGTGATGGGGTCGGCGGCGTCGATGACGGGCCCACTCCCCGATCCCCCACGCGGGCGAGCGGTGGTGTTGGCCGGCGCGGAGGGGTCCCACGCGGCGGCGAGGGCGTGCCAGAGCGAGTCCACGGCGGCGATCTCGATGCCGCGGGCGTCGAGTTCGTCCACCAGGACGCGGGCCGGCGCATCGGGGATGGCGAGCACGGCGAGGCGGCGCTTGCGGTCGGGCGCGGGTGCGTCCGACGGAGGCGCCTCGATGCCGTTGAGCGCCTCGACGGTCAGGTCGGCGTCCACCTCGCCGAACCCGGGCGCCCAGGCCATGCCCAGGCCACCGCCGGAGGATCCGCCGACGGCGCCGGGCTGTGCTGACGAGGCGGAGGCGTCCATGGCGGCGGCGCTGGCGGCGGCCTTGACGAGGGCGTGGTCAAGGCTCGGCGCGGTGAGCCACGCGCACCGGCCGCCGCCCAGGTCCAGGCAGATGCGCAGCGCGCCGGGCGGGGCGTCCGCCTGCGCCAGACGATCACGGAGCCAGTCCGCCGCGGCGGCGATGGCGGCGCGGGCACCATCGGGGTTTGCCAGCGTGGGTGAGAGCGGGGGCGCGGTCCAGCGTGATTCGGCGCGGGCGTCCACCAGGCGGATGGCGCGGATGGCCAAGCCTGATTCGCCACGCTCGATGTACGCCACGAGGCTGGTCATGAGGGGGACACGAAGCGGACGCGAGAGGCGCAGGGCGGTGAGGAGAAGGACGGGGCGCGGACTGAGCGAGGGCACGGAGCGGCGGGCCGTGGGTCAGCCGCCGCCGGTGCCGTGCTCCTCGCGGATGCGATTCAGTTCGTCCTCGCTGGGCTCGAAGCCTTCGATCCCGTACTTGGCGAGGGTGGCGGGGTCGGGGGGCTCTCCGCCGTTGGACCGCATGGCCTCGGCGTAGATGGCGCGGAGTTTCTCGCGGACGGCAGGGTCAGCGAAGCGCTCGCTCTTGGCCTTCTCCGCCTGGGCCTTGGCGGCGGCGTCCTTGGGGTTGGCTGCCCCCGAGATCGGGAGGGCCTTCCCGCTGGCGGACCCGCCAGCCCCCAGCGCGGACCCGGGAGTCATGCCCGAGGCATTGGCGGCAGCCAGACGTGCGGCGGCGGCAACCGACGGGCTGATGGTGACGCTCGGGCCAGAGGACGCCACGGCGAATCGCTCCTTAAGCGCCTTGCGATCAATCCGCGATTCCTCGCCGTCCTTGCTGATGATGATGTAGTCGGAGGTGACGGCCTGGAGACGGGTGTCGCCCTCTGTCTCGCCCTCGCGGAGCATCTTTTGCTCGCCGTCGATGGAGACGATGGCGCGGCGGGCGCTGGGCGCGATGATGCCCCCGATGTACTCCCACACGATCTTGGCGATGGCCGGCGGCTCGGGCGGGGGCTCGTCCTTGGGCTTGTCCGGGGGCGGGGCGGGGGGCTTCTCGCTGGCCATGGGCATCGACAGGGCGTTGAGCCGGGCCGCGAGGCTGTCCGGCTCGACGTGCACCGCGACGGCGCCGATGGCGATCTTGGGGGGCGTCACCGGCTTGGGCTCCGGGAGCGGCGCGGCCCCGCCGAGCCCCGGGATGTTGGCGACGGCCAGTCCGGCGGCGGCAAGGAGGAGCACGCCGCCGATGATCTGCGATCGACGGATCCATGCCTTGGTACGAGCCTTGTCCATGAGCGGCGTCCTCCGTGATCGGGCCGGGGGCATTATTCGCGGGCGGGCGGTCCGGGGGCGGGTCGGCCTTCACCGGGCCGGGGAGGCCAGATCCTGGCCCTGATCGACCTCGGTGAGGCGCCGCCAGGTGAGGAACGCGCAGGGCTGGTTGCGGACGACCGACCGCTGCACGAGGCCATCGTGCCGAGTCACGATCCGGCGGATGGGGTCGCGCATCGCGACGGTCACGCGGAGCAGGGTCGAACGGGTGGCGAGCATGGAGGTCAGGAGTTCGGCGGGTTCGCGGTCGCGGAACCCGGCGTCGTTGATGATCCTCTGGAGAAGTTCCTGGGAGAGACCGGCGGCGGCAGGGTTCGGCGTGCCTTCTCGGGAGCCGCCCTCGGTACCGCCCGAGCCGCCGCGGCGCTCGATGACCTGATCGGCGAAGGTCTCCGCGGGGCCTCGCGGATCCACGGCGCGGGCGAGGGCGACCAGCACTTCGCGCGGGGCGGCATTCACATTGACCTTCAGCGGGCCGTGGGTGCGCACGAGGTCGTCCGCATCGGGCCGGTCGCGGAGCGCTTCGGCAGCGCGGGCGTAGGCGTCTGCCACTGGCGCGAGGTCCGGATTCGATGCCGGCCCGGGCCGGGCCAGGAGCGTCCCCTGCCCGTCGCGGATCTCGACGTGGTAGATCTCACCCGCGGGCCCGCGGATCTCGAACGCGAGCGCCTCGCCGGGCGGGATGTCCTGCGGGCGGCCGATGCCCATCCACAGTTCGAGGAGTTCGGCGATGCCCTGCTGCTCGTGGTGTGCGCGGTAGGCGTCGATCGACCGCTCCTCGGCCCGTGTCTGGTTGCCCTGAAACTCGAGGATCAGCGTCGCGACGATCGTGCCCACCAGCGCCAGGAGGATGACCAGCGGCAGCGCGAAAGCGCGGGGCCGCGTGGAGCGGAGGCACGGCGGGCGGGCGGGCTTCATCGGCGCCTCCCGTCGGGCCCGAAGAGTTCGGTGACGGGCCTGCCATCAGGCCCGAGTTGCACGCCGGGACCGGTTCGCGCCGGCTGGTTCTTCGCGCCCGAGGCGGCGGCGGCGGCGGCCTTCGCGGCGGCCGAGGCGGCGTTGTCCGGGGCGCGCGTCACGATCCACTTCACCTCGAACAGCCACCGCGCACGCTGCCCCTGCCACGTCTCCGCCTCCACCTCCACGTACGCGGGAAGGTGGTTGAAGTGGCGGGCGGCGGGCGTCTTGCCCCAGCCGGCGGCGTCGAAATCCCCGGGCTGGCGCCGCCAGTCGAACGCCTCCACCGGTGAGTCCGGGCTCGTGAAGTCCAGGGGCACAAGGCCCTTGCCCTCGATGGTCTTGTAGAACACCACGTTGAACCGCGTGAGGCCCGAGGCCACGCGGCGCTGCCCGATGGGCCTGCGGCCCTCGAGCGGGCTCGGCCCTTCAAGGTCATAGACCCGGTACCACACGTCGTAAGTGCCGGCGCGCCGGCCGGGCTCGATCTCGAACGCCCCGCGCACGCCGTCGTTCTCCTCGGGGCTGACAAACCCCGTGAGCCCAGCGGCGTCCTGCACGGCGACGGCGGGAGACGTCGTCACCACCTCCAGCCGGGGGAGCGAGCGCTCGCGGTCAAAGTCCAGCAGCAGCCTCGGCGGCGGGGGCGGGGGGCCGTCGTCGGCCTCGCCGCGCGCGTCACGCCCCGCGTTCCTGCGCTCCTCGATCGTGGCGGCCGCCGCCTCGCGCCGCTCGTCGATGCGCTGCCGCATCGCGTCCGCCCGACTTGCAGCGGCGTTGTCCCCCGCGCTCGACGCCCCCCCCACTCCCGACACGGCGGATCCCGCGGGCGAAGCCGCGGTGCCGCTCGAGCCCCCGCCAGTCCCAGGGGCTCGCGAGCCCCCGGGCTGGCGGACGGGCTTATCGGTCATCACCAGCGTGCGGAACGACGACGCTAGCGCGGTCTGGAGTTGGACCAGTTCGTGCAGGCTCTCGGCTCGCCGCGCGGAGCGCTCCGCCGATTGCCGAAGCAGCGCGAGCACGCCCCACACGCTCGCGACGATCGCCGCCCCCAGCGCCGCGGCAAGGATGATCTCGATCATCGTGAACCCGCGGGCGCGGCGCGTGCTTCGGCTCACCGGCCACCCCCCCCACCCCCACCCCCACCCCCGCCACCCCCAGCACCCCCGGCACCCCCGGCACCCGACGCGGCGCCGGGCTGGAGTTGCTGCAGGCCCGCCAGAACTTCCGGGTCCATCAGTTGCCGGGCCTTGGAGTCCTCGTTGCGCACCAGCATGACCAGCGGGTGGTTGGGGCGAACCAGTTCGGCGAGCAGATCGCCCCGCAGGACGTCGCCGCCGGCGCTCTCGATGCCGCGGTAGACGCGGACGCGGAGCAGCCGCGTGTTCTGGGCGAAGCGGGGCGGATCGCCGCGCAGGGCGACCACGTCGGCCGGCTCCTCGATGAGTTCAAACCGGAAGCGCATGCCCTCGTAGTCGATCGGGGCTGAGGGCTTCGGAAAGTCAGGGTTGTTCTTCTGATCCACGTATTGCAGGAGCAGCCGGCTGGCGACCTCGTACGCGGCCAGCCTGCGAACCCGCTGGGCCTCGGCGCGCTGGGCGTAGACGACCGCGCTGAGCAGCGCCGCGGCAATCAACACCAGCAGCGCCGTCGCGAGGACAACCTCCAGAATCGTCATGCCGCGACGGGAACGACGGGCTGAAGGCGTCACGAGTCAGGCTCCGGCATGCGCGGGGCGCGGGCGGGCGTGCCCGGGTGCGATCAGAAGAGATCAGGCGACGATCAATCGGCTTCGAGCACGGCCCAGCCGTCGATGTCGTCGGCGGTGCTGGGGAGTTTGTCGGGGCCCTTGCTGTACAGATCGAAGGGTTTCTGCGGGTCGCCTGAGGTGCCCACGGGGGAGTAGATGAAGTCCTCTTTCCAGCCGTCCTTCAGGCCCGACATGGTCAGCGTGCCGGTGGGGGGCGTGGCGAGGACCGTGAGGGTCTGCGGGTTCACCGCGTGCATCCCGTTGTAGGCCTGGATGGCGGTCATGAGTTGCCGGAGGCGGAGTTTGGTGGACTGGATCCGGGCGTTGGTGGTGGCGCCGGCGAGGTTGTAGATCGCCACCCCGGCGATGATGCCGATGACGACCAGCACCAGCATCATCTCGAGCATCGTGAACCCGCGGCGAACGCGGGCGAATCTGCGGGGGCGCATGAGGCGTCCTTTCTGCGAAACCAACCCGGCACGCGAGCACGATCGGGACGGCCGAGCCCCCAAGCCGCGCTCTTGCATAACGATACGCCCGGGCGGGGATTGCGGAGGAAACGCGCCCCGCGCCCGAAGGCTGACCGGCGTTATCGACCGTCCGATCGCGCACAGCCTCGCCAGATTCCGGGCTCCCTGCGACGGCTCAGTGCCCCCTGTGCCCTTGCCCACCCCCCCCACTCCCCCCGCTCTTGCCCGCCTCGTCGATCGCCTTGGTGATCGACTCGGGCGTGGCGCTCATGAGCATGTCGTGGTCCACCAGGCACGCCGGGGCACCCTCGCAAAGGCCCAGGCACTCCAGTTCCACCAGGGTGAACTTCCCGTCGTCGGTCGTCTCGCCGACCTCGATCCCCAGTTTCGCCGTGCACGCCGCGGTGATCTTCGCGTGGTCGCACACCTCGCAGGCGACGGACCGGCAGACGGCCACCACGTGGCTTCCCTTGGGGGTCAGCCAGAACTCTTCGTAGAAACTCGCGGTGTCCCACACCTCCGCGGGCGTCACGCCGATGAAGGCGCCGATCTCTTCGAGCGCCTGCCACGGGAGCCAGCCCCACTCCTCCTGCACGCGGTGGAGCGTCGGCAGCAAGGCCCCGCGTTTCGCCTCGTACCGAGGCAGGATCGTCCGCTCCAACTCCTCGCGGATCGCGGGCGTGAGGTACGGCTCGCCCCGCCGGGGCACCTTCATGTTCGCGGAGTTCTTCGTCGTCCAGGCCATGGGTTCTCTCGGCGCGGCGGGCTGTCGTAAACGGGGCGGGCGAGCGGCACTCGGCGGTCGATCACTTGCCCTTGCTGGGCTTCTTGTCCCCCGCGGGCGGGTCGGCCGCGGGCTGGGAGCCCCCGCCGACAGCCCCCGGGGCGAACAAGCCGGGACTGTAGCGCACGACCGGCGAACCCGAGCCCTCGTGCGCCGCCATCGGACCGCCGATCCCCGTCCGCTGCACCGAGCCCCGGTTCGTGGTCGGCGCCTCCTGCACCACCCGGGCCGTCGGGGCCTTGTCGAGTTTGCCCCACTTCACCGCTTCAAGGGCGGCGCCATCGGGGGCGACGAGCACCACCGCGTCGCCGCTGTTGCTCAGCGCGATCCTCGACGAGTCGATCTTCATGGAGAACACCAGCGCCCCGTGGAACTTCTTGTGGCCCTCCTTGGGCGCTGTCATGGAGTCGCCCACGGGCCCAGTCCACGTACACTCGAACCCGTTGAACACCACGGCACATTGGCCCGGCTGGAGCGTGCACGCCGGGAAGACAAACTTCAGCGACCCCGGCTTGCCGCCCGACTTGTCCGTGAGCGTGTACCCCCGGAGCGAGATCGGCTTGTCGTGCGGATTGAAGAGTTCGATGAACTCGTCGCCGGTCGCCTGCCGATTCCCGTCGCCGTTGGCATCCCCCGTATCGCCCGAGGGGACCGCGTACAGAATCTCCGAGATCATCGGATGCGGGAACGGCGACAGGGGCCGCGCGGCAGCGTTCCCATCCGCATCCTGAGGTGGAGTGGCGGGAGCCGGGGGCGTCTCACCGCCCGGTGCCGGGGCGGGCTTTGCCGGCTTGCTCGGCTGGTGGGGGAGTGGCGCGGCAAGCATCGCGGCCACCATCAGCAACGCAGGCGGGGCAATCTGGAGCATTCGGCCAGTGTACGGGCGATTCATCCCGCGCCAAGGGTCCTTGAATCTCGGGCGACATTCGCAATTCCACGTCGGAGCCCGTGAGTTCGCGCAATAGACGGCGTTCCCCCTGCCTGCCCACCCGGATCCCGAGGCATACTGCCCTCCGGAGAGGAAGCACAGGAGGAGATTGAAGATGACGACTCCGCATCGCCCGTCTGGCGTCCCGTTGGCCACTACCGGCGCCCTGCTGGCCCTGCACGCCCTCGCCGGCCTGGCCGCCGCGAGCGTCGTGCCCCACAACCTCGACCACGTGGGCGTGCGCACGCCCATGAATGCGGGCGGGTTCGCTCCGGAAGGCTACCTCCGCTTCCGCAGGGAGGCCCTCGCCAACGTCTCGCCCAACGGCTCGGGCGAGGAGCGGACCGGCTGGACCGACGCCCGGCACCCCTCCCTCTCCGGCGGGCGCGACGCCTTCCTGGGTTACGACCGCTCCGACCGCTTCTTCCGCGTCGCCAACAACACCGTCACCGACGGCACCGCGGCCCCCGCCGGCCCGCTCACCGCCAACCCCAGCATCCCCCGAGACTACGACTTCGCCAACCGCGTGTGGGCCCAGTCGGGCGTCTCGATCCTCTCCGTGCAGGAGCGCAACGTGGTCGAGGCGGGCGTCACGTTCCCGCTCAACCTGGCCGAGCGGAACACCGTGCGCGGGAACAACCGCGCCGGGGCGGGGATCATCAACAACTGGTACGCGGGCTCGCACGACCCCGCCGGGACTCGCGGCGTCGCCATCGGGCCCGCCGGCGGGAACCAGTCGGGCACCATCATCTACGACTCGGCCGTCCCCGACACCTTCGCCCACGAGATCGGGCACTTCATCCTCGACTCCCGTGCCGTCCACAACGAGGACCCCGGCGACACCGCCCACTCCCTGGACCCCTTCAACCTCATGGCCGACGGGGGCATCAGGCGCTTCCCGGGCCAGCCCATGGGCGACCTGGGCGGCGGGCAGCCCGCCTGGGCCATCGCCAACGACCTCGCCGTCGTCGGACGCCCGCTCAGCACCAACCCCAACGGCTCGCCCCGCGTGGGGGGCGTGGATCGCGTGGAGATCAGCCAGACCAATCGAGTCTTCACCGCCGCCAACGTCGCGCCGTTCCTGACCAACAACGTGAACACCGCGGCGGGCGACCGGGCGGACTTCCGCTGGGTCGAGGACAACATCACCCTGGAACTGGGCCGCCAAGCGGGCGCGGACAACCACCCCGGCGCGGCGGACTTCATGGTCTGGGAGATTGGCGACATCGCCGTCTCCAACAACACCGCCCCCGACGCGGCCAACGGCGGGCAGGACCTCCCCGCCGACGCCCTCAACCTCGACCGCTTCCGCGGCAACGCCTTCAACTACGTGGACGTCTTCTCCCAGATCTGCCGCTACGCCGACTCGGACCTGTTCTTCGCGGGCACGGACATCAGCCGGCGCGAATCGTCGCTGGACTACTACGTGCAGTTCTCCACCGACGGGCAGAACTGGTTCGACGGCGTGGCGGTGCAGGTCTTCGTCTTCGGGTGGACGGTCCAGAGCGCCGCCGACGATTACCTGGCACGCTGGATGGTCCCCGGCAACCTGCCCAACGGCGCGACGTTCGTGCGCATCGGCGCCGACCCCCTCAGCGATAGCCGCGACGGGAACGCTCAGATCGACGCCATCGTCGCCGGGCAGATCCCGACTCCGGGCCCCGTCGCCCTCGCCGCCCTCGGCACGCTCGCGGCCCTGCGCCGCCGAAGGCGCTGATTCGACCGAGCCGTCCCGAGCCGCGAAACCTCATGCTCCCCGCCCGGCCCCCGGTCCCTCGGGGGCCGTTTCGTTGCCTACACGCTGAACAGGACCAGCAGCAGCAGCGTGATCGTCCCGTTGTTGAGCGCGTGGGCCGTCATGGGCGCGATGAGCGACGTCCGCCACTCACGCAGGAGGGAGAACGACAGCCCGATCGACCCCAGCGCGGGGATCGCCATCCACCCCTGCGGGTGGATCGCCGCGAAGATGAACGCCTGGATGAGGCCCGCGACGATCCAGTGCAGGCGTCCCCGCAGGTGGTGATACAGCGCCCCGCGGAAGACCGTCTCCTCCACCACCGGCGCCCACACCGTCGCCAGTGTGATCAGCGCGATCACCTGCCCGGCGGTCGCGCCCCCCAGCATCCGCCCCAGCGGGTGCGAGGGCTGCTCCACCGGCCCGCTCATGGCCGCCCGGACCGCCATGAGCAGGAGCGTTAGCCCCACGCCCGCCAGCACCACCGGCGCACAGGCCAGATAGCCCAGCACGCCGGCGCACATCTCCCGGAGCACGCCCCGCCCTCTGTGCCAGCCGATCGCGAACCGCCACTGGGCCGCCGGCACCCCGCGGAGGAGCGGGTAGAACGCCACCGGCGCGACCAGCCACTGGGCCAGGATGGCCCACTGACCCATCGCGGCCTGAAACACCGGCATCGCCAGGTGCAGCAGCGCCATCGCGACCAGGAACGCCGCGAACGTTTCGAGAAAAACGCTGCCTCCCGGCGCGGGCGGGGCCAGGCTGGGCCGCACGCTGCCGGTCACCAGGAACACCACGCCGAGGATCGCGCAGACCAGCGCCGCGAGCCCCCCGCCGCCGAAGAGTACCACTTCGAGCACGAACATCGCGCCGACGGAGCGCTGGGCCCGCGCGATGATCGCCGCGCGGGCGGGGTCCTTGTCATCGAGCCCGATGGTGACGGCCAGTTCGCCGAGCCAGCCGTGCTCGCGCCGGATCACCTCCGCTTGGTCGGGCGGGAGCGTTGCGGGCCCGCTCTCCAGCAGCCCGCGCAGCCTCCGCGCGGGCTCCACCACCGCCGAGCCCTCCGGCGCATCTTTCAGAATCGCGTCGATCGACTCGATGCCCTTGGCGGGCCCCTCCAGTTCCGCGCGGAGGATCGCCACGCGCAGCGCCGCCGCCTGGTCCTCCCCCGCGAACATCTTGGCCATCGGCAAGAGCGCCGCCGCCTGCGCCTTGGGCTGCAGCGACCCCGCACCCACGATCACCCGCGCGATGGGCTCCAGCGGCCCCGGCGGGGGCAACGCCTCCAGTTTCTCCGGCGGCGGCGCGGGCGGCTCGGGCTTGTTGGCACCCCAGAACACCGTGCCCGCCAGAACCGCAATCACCACCCACGAGATCATCGCGAGCACCGGCCCGCCCTTGTCCCGCAACGCGTGCCCACGCGGACCAAACCCCGTCCCATCCACCGACGGCCTCCCTCGCGGGGGCGCCGGCGTCGCGGGTGAGTTCGGGGCGTTGGGCGGCGTCGCGTATGCCCAATAGGGCGGCGCATCCGGAGGACGCGGACCTCGCTCACGCTGCGGATCGCCTTGCCCACCGGCCTGCGGGTCAACCATGCCCCATAGTAACGGTCGGCGGCGGGGCCAAGGTCCGCCAATCGCGGGCCCACACTCCAAAAAGAACCGCGGTCCGGGGTTTCCGGACCGGGTCCTCCTCAGCCTTCGCGCCCTCACGAGCCCGGTGGGCCCGGCCTAAGCCGGGCCACCATCCGGCCGGCGCCCCCGGCCGCGTCGCCGCGGGGGAGGGGGGCGGGGAATCCGGCCAGTGAGGCTCTTACGCAGACTACCCGCGCACCTCCTCGCGTGCAAGCAAACTGGCGAATTGCCCGCGCCGGCCCCAGTAGCGTGGTACATTGTGGTGACCGGTCGCCCCGCCCACACCCGGCCGCCGCTGAGGAATCCGCTCATGCCGACTCACGCCAATACCCCCCGTACGGGCGGAGTCGTCCGTTGGGTCTCCGCCGCCCTCGCGGCCTTCCCGCTCGCCGCGGCAACCGCGCTGCAGCCCACGCCCCAACCCATCTGCCCGACCCACGATCCCGACTGCACGGGCTGCGGCAAGGCCGCCGCTTTGGCACGCCGAGTCGCCCTGGGCCTGCCCACCACCGACGAGGCCCTCCAGACCCCCCTCGAAGCCCTGGGCGACACGGACCTCCTCCACGTCAATCTTGACCTGGAGATCCTGCCCGCTTCTACCGCTCTCGCCGGCACCTGCACGCTCACTCTGCGCTCGCTGACAGACAACCTGACGCAGTTCACCTTCCGCCTGCGCAACAACTTCACCATCTCGAGCGCCACCATCAACGGCGCGCCCGTCAGCGTCGCCACCTCCGGGACCACCACACGGATCGCCACGCTCGACCGCCCGTACAACGCGGGCGAGAACTTCGCCATCACCATCGTGTACGCCGGGCCCGCCGTCTCTCGCGGGTTCGGGTCCATCGAGTTCCAGCAGACCCCCGCCGGCAACCCCATCATCGCCACGCTCAGCGAGGCCTTCTACGCCTACACCTGGTGGCCCGCCAAGGAAGGCGACGTGGGTGAGCCGGGCGACATGCGCGACAAGGCCACATTCGAACTCGCCATCACCGCGCCCGAAGCCCTCACCAGCGTCTCCAACGGGCTCCTTCAAGGCGTTGACGTTCTCCCCGGCGCTCGAAAACGCTACCGCTGGGCCACCAACTACCCCCAGGCCATCTACCTCGCCGCCTTCGGCTCCAGCGTCTACAGCGCCTACACCCTCAACCACACCCTCCTCGACGGGCGCACCCTCCCCGTGCAGTTCTTCCTCTACCCCGAGAGCGACACTCCCGACAATCGCGCCCAGTGGGAGGTCTGCCTCCCCGCCATGACCGTCTTCGAGTCCCTCTTTGGGCCCTACCCCTTCGCCGACGAAAAGTACGGCATGTACCAGTTCCCCTTCTCCGGCGGCATGGAGCACCAGACCATGACCGGCCAGGGCGTCTTCATCGGCTCGGTCACCGTCCACGAACTCGCCCACCAGTGGTGGGGCGACAACGTCACCTGCCAGACCTGGAGCGACATCTGGCTCAATGAGGGCTTCGCCACCTATAGCGAGGCCCTCTGGGAGGAGTTCCGCCCCGGCTCCTCCGGCACCCCCGCCCTCCTCCTCGCCATGGCCCAGCGCCGCCCGGGCAACTCCTCGGGCAGCGTCTACCGCTACGACACCAGCAACAACAACACCATCTTCAGCGGCAACAGCGTGTACCGCAAGGGCGCATGGGTCCTCCACATGCTCCGCCGCACCCTCGGTGACCAGGCCTTCTTCGACGCCATCCGCGCCTACCGCGCCGCCTATCAGGGCTCAGCCGCCACCACCACCGACTTCCGCAACGCCGTCGAGCAGTCCACGGGCCGAGACCTCCACCGCTTCTTCGACCAGTGGGTCTTCGGCACCGGCGCGCCGGCCTTCGCCTACGGCTCGCAGTCCTTCACCGTCAACGGCAAGGCCTACGCCCGCGTCCACCTCCGCCAGACCCAGCAAGCCTCCTTCGGCGTGGATGGCCTCTTCCACACCCCCATCGATCTCCGCGTCGATTCCGCCGACGGCTCGGTCACACGCACCGTCTTCGCCGACGCCCAGACCGACTTCTTCGTGGTCCGCGGCGCGGGTGCCGCACCAGTCACAGGCGTCGCCCTCGACCCGCTCGACTACGTCCTCGCCACCGACAAGGTGCCCGAGGCCTACACCCCCGGGCCGCCCGTGGTCGTCGAGACCATCCCCGCTCCCGGCACGCTCTTCCCCGCCGACGCGCCACCCGCCGCCCTCGATGTCTACTTTAGCGAGGCGATGACCATCGACGCCTCGCACGTCACGCTCACGGGCCCCCTGGGGCCCGTCGTGGGCGTATTCGCCTATGACAACGCCGCCCGCCGCGCGCGTTTCACGCCCGCTGTCACGCTCGCGCCCGGCGCGTACACGCTCACCGTCTCCCCCGCCGCTGTCGCCACCGCCGGCGCGCGCGGGCTCGATGGCGAGGTGGTGGGCAACGCGCTCCCTTCGGGCAACGGCGTCGCCGGGGGTGCCGCGGTCATTGCCTTCGCTATCGCCCAGCCTGTCGTCCCGCCCTGCCCCGCCGACTTCGACCAGAGCGGCACCATCGACCCCGACGACCTCTCCGACTTCATCGCCTGCTATTTCTCCATACCTCCCTGCCCCGCCGCCGACTTTGACGCATCCGGCACCACCGACCCCGACGACCTCGCCGACTTCATCGCGGCCTACTTCGCGGGGTGCTGAGACACCAATACGGGCGCCAGGACAGCCAATACCGTAATACCGACCGACGACAAAAACTGTCGGCTGTTCGGAACATTTGTTTGCAACAACGTTTGCAGGAATATCGAACAGGGAATACGTTTGACCTCTCGGCTACCGACCCGCCCACCCCGCGCTCTGCCACAACCGGAGACCCCCATGCCCGTTCGCCCTCGCGCTCTCGCTCTCGCTTCTCTCGCCGGTTGTGCACTGGCCCTCAGCGCCGCAGCCGCGCTCGCCCAACCCCAGTTCTTTCCCATTCCGGGCGGGTGCTACGACGTGAACAACGGCGGCACCGTCGTGGTCGGCACCACCGGCGTTGGTGCCTTCCGGTGGGTCCGGTCGGGCGACGCCATCACCTACACCATCCTTCCAGACAGCGTCGGCACCGGGCTGGCCCGCTGCTCCGCCGATGGCTCCGTGGTCACCGCCGAGATGTTCAACGGCGAGGATGGCTCGTGGAACAACGGCCTCCCGCCCGACGCCGCCATCTCCGGCCGATGGACCGCCGGATCAGGGTTCGTCAGCCTCGGCGTCTTCACCACCAACCCGCCCTTCCCCGCGTCGTTCGGCCAGACCATCAACACCCCCTACGACATCAGCGACAACGGCAACGTGGTCGTCGGCCTCGCCTACGTCCCGGGCGGGGGCTTCAACTCCGCCCGCGCCTTCCGCGCCGACTTCGCCGCCGGCACCCTCATCAGCCTCGGGCACACCGGCGGCGAGGGCTCCCGCGCTAACTGCGTCTCCGCCGACGGGCTCGTCGTCGGCGGCTGGGACCGCAGCCCCACCACTTCCATCGACCTTCCCGCCGTCTGGCGCATCGACCCCGGCACAGGCGCCGTCACGCCCTTCGTCCTCGCCGGCCCCGACGACGTGGGCGAGATCGGCGGCTGCAACGCCGACGGCTCCCAACTCGCCGGCGCCTCCTCCCAGTTCCCCGGGCAACTCGTCCGCTGGACCTGGAACGGCTCGGCCTACCTCCCCGAACCGCTCGGCACCATCGATGACGGGTTCGTCTCCGTCACCGGCATGAGCAACGACGGCACCGTCATCGTCGGCTCCACCGGCGGCTTCTTCTCCCAGGAGGCCTTCATCTGGACCCCCGCCACGGGCATGACCCGCTTGCGCGACTACCTGACCGACCGCGGCATCACCGGCCTCCCCGATGACGCCTCCCTCAGCGCCGTCCTCTCCATCTCCCCCGATGGCCGCGCCCTCACCGTCGGCGGCTTCTTCGCCACCTCGGGCCTCATTCTCCTCGACGGCGGCGCGCCCTGCCTCCGGCCCGTCGCCCTCCCGGGCCCCAGTACCACCGAGGTCTCCCGCTGCAACCCCAGCGCGTTCCTCAACGTCAGCGCCACCGGCTCTGGGCCCTTCAACTTCCAGTGGCGGAGGAACGGCGAGCCCATCGCCTACGGGCCCACGGGCACCGGCTCAACCATCGAGCCCGGCTTCTTCTCCCCAGGCCAACTCGTCATCCAGAACGCCGGCGCGAGTGACGCCGGCACCTATGACTGCGTCATCTCCAACGGCTGCGGCAGCGTCGTGAGCGACTCCATCCCCCTCACCGCCCGCCCCGCCGACCTCTACGACACCTGCGATGCGCCGCTCGAAACCGGCGGCACCGGCATCGTCGCCCTGCCCATGTGCGGCGCGTACGTCCACGAGCGTCCCGCCTCCTGCGGCGGGGACACCCAGTCCGCCGACGTGTGGATCCGCTACACCCCGCTCGAAACCGGCGACTACCGCATCACCACCTGCGACCAGCCCGGGTTCGACACCATCCTCTCCGTGTACGCCGACTGCAACGGGCCCGAACTGGCCTGCTCGGGCGATTTCTGCTTCAGCCTCGCCAGCATCGAGCGCATCCACCTGACCGCGGGCGTGCCCGTGCTCGTGCGCCTGGCCGTGGGCTTCGGCGTCCCGGAGGAGCCGGTCCGCGTCACCTTCTCCACGCTCCCGCCGCCGCCCGCCAACGACGCCTGCGACAGCGCGGAGGTCATCCCCGGGCCCGGCTTCGTGCAGTTCGACAACACCTACGCCGGCAACGACGGCGACGCCTCCTGCCGCTTCAACTCCGGCAAGGACCTCTGGTACACCTTCACCACCCCCGAGAGCGGCCGCCTCACCCTCTCCACCTGCGGCGCCCTCCTCGACACCGTGCTCTCCGTCTACGACTCCTGCGGCGGGGCCGAACTCGCCTGCAACGACAGCCTCTTCATCGATGGTTGCTTCTTCCAGAGCCGCATCGAGGCGCTGGGCCTCCACGCCGGGCAGACCGTGAAGATCCGCCTCGCCGCCGCCCAGCCCGACGGCATCGGCGCGGGATTCATGGAAGTCTCCTTCGTCCCCGGGCTCGTCTGCGACGCCGACTTTGACCAGAGCGGCAGCCTCGACCCCGACGACCTGAGCGACTTCATCGCCTGCTACTTCGAGCAGCCGCCGTGCGACCGCGCGGACTTCGACGGCTCCGGCACGCCCGATCCCGACGACCTTGCCGACTTCATCGCGGCCTACTTCGCGGGGTGCTAGATCACCCCGGTCCGGCCCTGCATCCGTTCTTCACACACGCCCCGCCGTTCTGCCCGGATTCGGGTGGCACGCGTGGGGTCTGCTGCCATAATGGAGCCATGCCGCCAGCCCCCCGGCACCCCACCCTTCTGTCTCTCACCATGCTTGCCGGGCTGGCCGTCCAGCCCGCCCAGGCCCAGATGCCCCGACTGGTCGCCGACCTCAGCCTGGTCCCCACAAACTTGAGTTCCTCGATCGGCGAAGCTCCCACCTATGGCTTCGAAGGTGACTCCCTCGCGTTTTTCGTGGCCTTCGACCCTGTTCACACCCACCAGGTCTGGCAAACCGACGGCACGCCCGCCGGGACACGCCCCATCGGCCACCTCGACCCAGGCGGCAACTTCCCGCCCGTCGATTTCTACGGCGTCGTGGGCGACCGGCCCGTCTTCCGCCAACTCGGGTTCCTCTGGGGCATCTCGCCGTCGGGCCTCGGCCCGCCCGGGTCCTTCGACGTCCTCCGATCGCCCGTCATCGCCGTCCAACGCTCCTCCGCCGTAATCGGCCTCCCCGCCGCACGCCTCGGCAGCCGCCTCATCATGAACATCAGCGGCTTCCAGGGCACCGCCATCACAAACCACCTTCTCGCCACCGACGGCACGCCGCAGGGCACCGTCACGCTCCTTCCCGGGCCGGGGCTCACGGTCACGCGCCCCGTGGCGTGGAACGACCGCGTACTCCTTTGGCGGCGAAATCTGGGCAACGTCGAACTCCTCTCGACCCAGGGCACCCCCGAGACGACGGGCGTCGTCCGCACGATGTTCCCCGCCACCGGCGCGGCATCCATCTCCTGGATCACCCCCGCCGGGCCCCTGGCCTACTTTCTCGCCACCCCCAACTCCCAGGGCATCTTCAACCTCTGGCAGACCGACGGCACCGAGACCGGCACCGACCCGGTCACCTCCATCGCAACCCCCAATCAGTTCCGCACGCTCGTCTGGGACGGCTCGCGCCTCGGCTTCCTCGCCCAGGCCGGCGTCAACTCCGCGCGCCTCTGGACCAGCGACGGGACCCCCCAGGGCACCGCCCAGGCCTCCTGGCCCGGGACCGTCACCATCCCTTCAACCTCGTTCAGCAACGTCGATCCCGAACTCCTGCCCACGCAGGGCCTCGCCGCGCTCGACGGCCGCCTCTTGTGGCTCGGGACCCGCGGCGGTGTCGCCGGCCTGTACGCCGGCGACGGATCAGACTCGGGCTCTGTGTCATTGACAGCCTCCGCCGTCGCCGCCACGGAACCCATCGCGGTGGTCACCACCCCAACGGGAAAGGTCGCGTACTTCATGGGCCGCGTGGGCTCGAACTTCCAACTCTGGCGCACCAACGGCCTTCCGGGCATCATCAACACCTTCGCCGTTACCAACTTCTCCTTCACCTTCAGTTCCGCCCAGTTCCGCGCCCTCACCACCCTCGGCGGTCGCTTCCTCTTCGCCGTCCAGAACACCAACACCACCGACCGCTGGAGCGTCTACATCACCGACGGCACGGCCGCGGGCACCACGCTCCTCGCCCGCCCCGCCCTCCGCGAACTCGCCAGTTCCTCGCCCAGCCGATTCGAGCCCGAGGCTGACAACCGCGCGTCGTTCACCGCTCGCACTCCCGACCGCGGCCGCGAACGCTGGATCACCGACGGCACCGCCGGCGGCACCCTCCCCTGCCCGGAGGTCCTCCCCGGCACGAGCGACGGCGGCGAGCCGCCCCAATACCTTCGCGTGGGTGATCGCGTGTTCTCACGCCGCTGGGCCCTGCTGCTCGACTGCGACGGGCGCGTCGGCTCCCGAAACAGCCTGCACATAGCGCCCGACGCGTGCCAGCCCGGCACCCTTCTCAAGAACTTCAGCGAGACTCCCGGCCTCGGCTTCGACTTCAACGCCATGGCCGCCCTGGGCGACACCCTCATCTTCGCCGGACCCCACCAAGTTCAGTGCTCCACCACCACCACGCTCTGGCGCAGCAACGGCACCCCCGAGGGCACCGCCGAGGTCTTCCCCGTCGGCATGCCCGGGCGCCCACTCGGCATCGAGGGCGACTTCGTCCTCTTCCGTGATCGCCTCCTATTTGGCGCAGGACAATCCCTCTGGGCCACCGACGGCACCCAAAGCGGCACGGCGGTCGTCCGAAACCTCAACGGTCCCTCCGAAAGCAACGCCGTCGTGCCCGGGACTTTCCGCGTGACCCCCGGCGCGCCCGATGGCGGCGCCCGCCTCTTCTTCCAGGCCAACCTTTCCACCGACCAACTTTGGATCACCGACGGCACAAACGCCGGCACCCGCGTTGTCGACGCCGCCGCCACGTTCACGTCCGAGGGCTCCGCCACGCTCGCCGCTCTGGGCGACCGCATTGTCGCCGCTGCAAGCAAGACAGGGTCCAGCGCGGAGATCTACGTCACCAACGCCGACGCCACCGCCCTTGTCCCGATCCTCGACGCGCACCCGACCTCCTCGATCGCATCCCGCAGCAACCTCACTGCTGCCAGCACCCCGGACGGTCCACGCGTCTTCTTCACCATCGACGACTCCCTCCACGGCGTCGAACTCTGGATCACCGACGGCACCGCACCCGGCACCCGCATGGTCGTCGACCTCTGGCCCGGCCTTCCCGGTTCCGCACCCTCCAACCTTCTCGCCGCTGGCGATGGCGTCTACTTCATCGCCAACTCAGGTCCCTCGGGCCGCGAACTCTGGTTCTCCGACGGCACGGCCGAACGCACTCGCTTGGTCGCGGACTTCAACCCAGGGCCCCTCTCCTCCCAAGTCGGCAACATCACCCGGGTCGGCGACCGCCTCTACTTCTCCGCCGACGCCAACGGCCTTGGCCTCGAACCCTGGGTCCTCGATCTCCAGCCATGCCGCCCCGACTTCGACGCCGATGGCCTCCTCACTCCCGACGACCTGAGCGATTTCATCGCCGGGTTCTTCAGCCAGCCTCCGGGCGGCCCCTTTGACCCCCGCCTCGACTTCAACGCCGACGGCACCATCGACCCCGACGACCTCGCCGACTTCATCGCGGCCTACTTCGCGGGGTGCTAAGCACATCCGCGCGCGGCTGCGGTCGCCCGCTCCGGGACTCAGCCATCGTCTCCCAACGGAGCCGCCCCGCCCGCGAAAGCGGCCCGAACTTCGCCCGGCGGGCGCAGCACCGCGCGCTCCACGGGCAGCACCGAGCACCCGTGCTCCCGCGGCGAAGCCTCGCCCCCGCCGGGCAGCCCGACCCGCGGCATGCCGTCCGGCCCCAGGCTGATCCGCACCGGCCCGCGCAGTTCACGCTTGAACCGCACCTCCCCACGGCCCGCGACCACCCGCACACCGGCGTACACCCGGTCCCGGATCTGCACATCCACCACCGCGTGCTTCTCTGCCGTCCGGCGGACACGCTCCAGCGCCGCCATCGCCTTATCCAGCGATGACTTCGCCGCGGACAACTCGTATTCCCGCTCGGTCAGTTCCTCCGCGTGCTGCGGGGTGGGCTTGCCCTTGACGGTCTTAATCTGGTCGAGCGCGTGCTGGGCCTTGGCAACGCGCGCCTCCAGCGCGGGCAGCGCCGACGCCAGTTCCCCTGCGACGAGTTCCAGTTGCTCGATGTGCCCGGCGCGGACGATGGTCTGCACGCCGCTCTCGCCGCCCAGCGTCGCGGCGCGCACGGGCCCTCCCACGGTCAACTCGCCCCCGATCATGCCGGCATCTGGCGCGTGGAGGGCGCGCCCCACCGCGATGGCGCACCCGACGAGTTCCTTCTCCACGTGCAGGTCTCGCCCGACCTTGCCCGTCACAGAGTCCATGTACGTGGCGCGGGCGTCGCGACCGGCCGTCAGCGAGCCCTTGCCGCGGGCCGCCATGCCCCCGTTGAGCCCGAGGTCGCGCGATGCCGCGAGCCGCGCCGCCTCGACCAGCCCCGCGACGGTCACGTCCCGCGTGGCCTTGATGCCCACCCCATCGGGCACGCGCGACCACACCCGCACGTCCCCGTCGAACTCGATCGTCTGCGCCGGCGTTACCTCGGGAACATCCAGCACGCTCACCACCCGGAGCAGCGGCGGCCGCCATTCCACCACGCCGGGAGTCCGCGCGTACACCGACCCGTCCGGCGCGATCTCGATCGACGCGTCCGTGCCAAGGTCGTACGCCGCGCCCTCGCGCGCCGGGATCACCCGACCCAGCACGTCGAGCCCATCGGTCCCGGGCGTCGCCGCGGCCAGCGTCCCGAGCCGGTCCCCCGCGCGGACGATCCAGGGCCCCGCGGGCCGCTCGCCGGCGTTGTCGAGATCGAACCGGCCCGGCGAGCCGTGCCGCGCCGGCTCCGCGCGCGCCACCTCCGCCCGGAGCACCCCATCGCCGTCGGGCGTGGCTCCGCGCACTGCCTCGAGCGCCGCGCGCACCCTCGGCGTCACCGCGACCCCCGCCCCCGCGACGACCGCTGCCAGCACCTCGACCCCGGGCGGCGACGCCGCCGACTCCCCAGAGATCACAAGCACCGCGCTCGCCCCGCCGGGGTCGATCTCCACTCGCACGTCACGATCGATCGCATCGGCGACCATGGCTGCGCCCCCTGCTCGGGCGGACAGTCCGCCCGAGGGGGTATCGCTCGCCCGCGCTCCACGGATCAGCGCGCGGGCGCCCCGCCCGAAGAACCCCCTGCCCAGGGGACCCTCAACCTCGCGGGTTTCATGGGACTTTTGGCGTTTGCACCGCTCAGAACGGCGAGATCGTTCACGCCGCCGCACGCAGCGACGAAAGTTCCGCGCCGCGGATCATCGTGCTCGCCACCGCGTTCAGGGCGGCCGTCCAATCCTGGTTCAACTGCTCGTTCCACGCCGGCCCCGCGAACTCCGCCAGGGTCGCCAGCAGCGTGTCCCGCACCAGCCCGTAGTGCTCGGGCTTGGCCCCGTAGCCCACGTGCCGCGCGCCCATGTCCATCAGCGGCTTCTCCAGCGCGTTGAAGTCGTCGGCGTGCTTCACCACCATCCCGATCGCCGCCAGCAGGTGCCCCTTCTGCTTGCTCATGTCCGCCGGGAACATCCCCCGGACGCCCGGCGCGGCCTTGAACAGGCGCTCGTAGAAGCGATCCACCAGACCCGTGGCCCGGGGTGCCACGAGGTCGAACGACGCGCGGATCCGTTGCACGGCACCATGATCGAGGGACATGTCTGGACTCCTGGGAACCTCGCGACGCCCAACTGGCGGCGCTGGTTCAGCGCGTTATCGGCAGCCCCAGCCGCACACTGAAGCCCCGCGCGCCGATACTGTTCATCCGGTCCGTACACCGTCCCCACAGCCCCCGACTCACCCGGAACGCCGCTCCATGAACGTCCTCGTCACCGGCGCCGCCGGGTACATCGGCTCCCACGCCACCGCGACCCTGCTCCGCGCCGGGCACCGCGTCGTCGGGCTCGACAACCTCTTCCGCGGGCACACCCAGGCCATCGATCTCTGCCGGACGATCGCGCCCGACCGCCTTGAGTTCTCCCGCGGCGACGTGGGCGACCGCGCCGTCGTCGAGCGTCTGCTGAAGCAGCACGCCATCGAGGGCGTCATGCACTTTGCCGCACGCGCGTACGTGGGGGAGTCCGTCACCGAGCCCCTGGCCTATTACCGTGACAACACCGCCGCCACCGTCTCGCTCCTCGAAGCCTGCGACGCCGCGGGCGTTCGACGCGTCCTCTTCTCCTCCTCCTGCTCGCTCTACGGCGATCTCACCGCCGACCGCGTCCCCGTCCGTGAGGACGCCCCGCTCGCCCCCGTGTCCCCGTACGGGCGAAGCAAACTCCAGTGCGAGCACATCCTGACCGACTATGCCGAGGGCGCCCGCCGCGCGGGCCGGCCCTTCGCCTGGGCGGCGCTCCGATACTTCAACGTTGCCGGGTGCGATCTCGCCGGCCTCCTCGGTGAGGACCACGACCCTGAGACGCACCTCATCCCCGTCGTGCTTCAGGCCGCGCTGGGCATCCGCCCGCACGTCACCGTCTTCGGCACCGACTACCCCACGCCCGACGGCACCTGCATCCGCGACTACGTGCACGTGAACGACCTCGCCGACGCCCACCTCCGCGCGCTCGAATCCCTGCGACCCAGCGTGCCCGACCAGCCCGCCGACCGGACCCCCGCGTTCAACCTGGGCATCGGCCGGGGATACTCAGTGCGTGAGATCATCCAGACCGCGCGCCGCGTCACCGGGCGCGACATCAGGGTCGTCGAGGGCCCACGCCGCGCGGGAGACGCCACCCTCGTCTTCGCCGACCCGTCGCGAATCGCTACCGAACTCGGCTGGCGCGCCAAGGTCACCAGCCTCGACGACATCATCGCCTCCGCCTGGCGCTGGTTCGAGAAGCACCCCCGCGGCTACGCCTCCGCGTAGCGCTCCACCGGCTCATTCACCCCGCGCGCGGCATCAGCACCCACAGGATCAGATACACCAGGATCCCCGGGAACGCCGCGCTCAGGCAACTCGCAACCACATACAGCACCCGCACCAGCGTCGGGCTCCACCCGAGCCAGTCGGCGATCCCGCCGCAGACACCCGCCAGCATCCAGTGCCGGTTCGAGCGGTGCAGATATCGGGGCCCTTCGTCAGCGGTGGCGTACATGCAGGGTTCTTCGGAACCCGCCCGCGGGCCTTGCATCGCGCCCTCCCCGCCGCGCGGGCCCCGGCCTCCCCGCGCTCCAACCTACTATTCCTCGTTCAATCTCTCGTTCGGGTCCTGTTTATTCTGGCCCCAGGGCCAGCCGGGATTTGGCCATCCCGCCAACCCGCCATATCCACCATGCACATCCGCAACTTCTCCATCATCGCCCACATCGACCACGGCAAGAGCACCCTCGCCGACCGCCTTATGCAGGCCACCAAGGCCGTCTCCGCGCGCGAGGCCCGCGCCCAACTCCTCGACGACATGGACATCGAGCGCGAGCGCGGGATCACCATCAAGGCCTCGGCCGTCACCGTCATGCACCACCACGTCCCGGGGCAGAAGGCCGACGCACTCGAGGCCGACGACGCCTCGGCCCCAGAGGGCGAAGCCGCGCTGGCCCACGAGCAGGACACCACGGCCGGCCACACCTACATGCTCAACTTCATCGACACCCCGGGCCACGTGGACTTCAACTACGAAGTCTCCCGCGCCCTCAAGGCCTGCGAGGGCGCCCTCCTCGTCGTCGACGCCACTCAGGGCGTCCAGGCCCAGACCGTCGTCAACGCCTACCTGGCGATCAACGAGAACCTCCACATCATCCCCGTCATCAACAAGATCGACCTCCCCTCCTCCCGCGCCGACGACGTCGCCATGGAAGTCGAGCAGGTCCTCGGGCTCCCGGCCGAGGACTGCCTCATGGTCTCCGCCAAGACCGGACAGGGCATTCCCGAACTCCTCGCCGCCATCTGCGACCGCATCCCAGGACCCCGCGCCCCGGTCATGCCCCAGACCCGCGCCCTCATCTTCGACGCCCAGTACGACGACTACCGCGGCGTCGTCGTCTACGCCCGAATCATGGACGGGCCCGACCGCGCCTCCGGCAAGCCCGCCCTCAAGGTCGGCGACAAGATCCGCATGATGGGCACCGGCCGCACGTTCCAGATCACCGACATCGGCAAGCGCGTCCCCAAGCCCGTCCGCGTCGGACACGTCGGCGTCGGAGAGGCCTGCTACATCGTCGCCGCCATCCGCACCCTCGCCGACGTCCGCATCGGCGACACCATCACCCTCGACATCGACCCCGCGCCCGAGCCCCTCGAAGGCTACAAGCCCCCCATGCAGATGGTCTTCTGCGACTTCTACCCCGCCACCAGCGAGGACTCCAAGGGCTCAGACTTCGAGAAACTCCGCGACGCCATCGAGAAACTCTCCCTCAACGACTCCTCCTTCACCTTCATCCCCGTCCACTCCGAGGCCCTCGGCTTCGGCTTCCGCTGCGGCTTCCTCGGCCTCCTCCACATGGAGATCATCCAGGAACGCCTCGAACGCGAGTTCAACACCGAGGTCGTCCAGACCGCCCCCACCGTCACCTACAAGATCAAGCACCGCGACGGCACCATGACCGAGGTCCACAACCCCGCCGAACTCCCCAAGTCCGGCACTTACGATGAGATCCTCGAACCCATCTGCAAGGTTGACATCATCCTGCCGAACGATTCCATCGGCGCCATCATGAAACTCTGCGGCGAACGCCGCGGCGTCTTCCTCTCGCAGTCCGTCGTCGGCGAGGGCCGACAGATGCTCACCTACGAGATCCCCCTTGCCGAGATCATCTACGACTTCTACGACAAACTCAAGGCCATGACCTCCGGCTACGGCACCATGGACTACGAACTCAAGGATTTCCGCCCCGACAACCTCGTCAAGGTCGACACCCTCATCAACGGCGACGTTGTCGAGGCCCTCGCCGTCATCTGCCACCGCGACAACGCCGAACGGCGCGGCCGCCTCCTCCTCCGCAAACTCCAGAAGCAGATCGACCGCCACCAGTTCGAGATCCCACTCCAGTCCGCCATCGGCGGCAAGATCATCGCCCGCGAAACCATCAAGGCCTTCCGCAAGGACGTCACGGCCAAGTGCTACGGCGGCGACGTCTCCCGCAAGCGCAAACTCCTCGAAAAGCAGAAGGAAGGCAAGAAGAAGATGAAGAACATCGGCACCGTCAACATCCCCCAGGAAGCCTTCATGGCCGTCCTCGATCAGGCGGAGGAGTAGCGCCGCCCAGCCGGCAGAGAGGTTCTCCGAGTGGCTGACCTCGCACCGCCCCTCCGCAGTGACGACGGCGACACCGCTGAGCGTCGCCAGCACGGCGAATCGATGTTCAGTTGGTTCAACCGCTCGAGCCGACCCGCGTGCGTGCAAGGTCGGCGTGCGATCAACGCCTGGCTCCAGGCCGCGCCAACGAAATTCGCCCAGCGTCTCCGGCACCACATCGTTTCGAAGGACGACCGCCGCCTGCTCGATGCGCTCTTCGAGTTGTACCTGTACACGCTCTTCAAGCGCCTCGGCTTCGAGGTGACGCCAGAGCCCCAAACTTCGGGCCGCAGTCGACCTGATTTCCTGCTCTCGCGCGACAACACGCCCGTCTGCTATCTGGAAGCGACAGTCGACCACGGCCCACAGGACGTTCGAGATCGAGAAGATCGGACGCGCCGCGTACTCGAACAGGTCGCGCCCCACGTCACGATCGTGGGCGAGTCGCTCTGGGTACACGATGTTCGCCAGGGTCGCTCATGGCCGTCTGGCAGGCGCTTCGCCGGACGGATCAACGACTGGCTCAGTGGCAGTTTGGTCCAGCAGGTGGACGAATCCGGGCATGCGCGTGAGTGGGTCGAAGACCAAGCGTCCGGCTGGGCCTTCCTTCTTTCTCGTCGGCCGCTCAAGGACCCGCAGAGACGGCTAGCGAATCCCTTTGGAATCGTCAGCGGCCCCACTTTCTGGCTGCGGCAGATGTCGCTGCGCAACGAAGTGCGCAGGAAACTGGATCAGCACCGTGACCCAAGCCTCCCGATCGTGGTTGCCGTGTCGTTTTCCAATCCGATCACCCAGCCGGAAGAGGACGACGTCGTAACCGCGCTCCAAGGCCGGTTATTCGTGAACTTCCCGATTGACGGCCATGGAGCGCCCACGACACGCCGCTTGGAAGACGGGCTGTGGACCAGTCCGGGCCGCTCGGCAGCCACCCGGTGCCCGTGCGTACTCACATGCATGCACTGCCTCCCATGGGCGTTACCAGAGGTGAATCCGGTTCTCTGGGCTCAAGCATCGTGTGCGTGCGCCGCGCTGCAATCGCACTGGCCGCTGGGCCTGCGCTACTGGGCCGATGACGGAACTCTCATCCGGCGTGATCAGGCTTCGGCTGCGACCACTCTCGGTCTCATCTGACGCGCACGGGCGTCCATCGCCGAACCCGCCCCTCACCCCCGATCCCTCACACGGATCACCACGCGCAGTCCGCTCCACGTCGCGTCGATCGCGCACACCTTGTTATCCACCAGCCCCGCAGCCAGTGTCACCTCCCGCACCACGTCCTCGGTGATGTCCGACTTCACCCCCGACGCCTTCTTGGGCCACGCGATCCACAGCCCGCACGCCGGGGTCATCTTCCCGCGCAGCCCGTCCAGCGACGCCTCCAGCGCCCCGCGCGACGCCGTGAAGAACACGATCACGTCGAACGGTCCATTCGCACGCCCCGATCGCGTCAACGCGACCCCCTCCGGCAGCCCCTCCAACTCGCCCTCAATCCCCGCCGGCGCACCGACCAGCAGCACCCGCGCGCCCGCCTTCATCCCCAACTTCTTCGCCAACGGCGTCCCCGAATATCCAGCGGGCATCCTCGGCTCCTGAACCCTCCCCCGCACTCCCCCCACCCCACCCCCGCCCCAGATCAGCCCGAACCGGGCAAACCGAACCCTACGCCCGCTCGTATCGTCCCCCAGCGGCACCCGCCGCGCTGGATAGCCCCACCCGGACTGCCGATCTTCTTCACGTGGCCCGCCGGTTTCCGAACCTGCCCTTCGGCCCCATGGCCCTCAGGCCGCTGCTCCGGCACCTCCGCCGCGAGGGCGAGTCGATCGTCGCCTGGGGGATCGCCTGCGAGCGCCTCACCGCCAGCGCCGCCTTCTTCCGCGCCGCCGTCGCCATGCTCCCGGGCGTCGGCCACGTGCTCCTCGCCGCCACCGGCGCCGCCGGCGGCCCGCCTCGCCGCCTGGTCATCCTCACCGACCGTCGCGTCCTCGTCTTCGCCACGCGGCGCGGCGAAATGCCCCAGCCCCATCGCGGGAGCCAACCCGCCGCCGCGCTCGACTCACCCTCGCCCGATCGCCTGGGGGGCGCGCTCATCGCCGCCATCGACGTGGCCCGTCTCACCGTCACCGTCGGCTCACTGGGAACGCACTTCGCCCTCACCCAGGACGGCGACACGCTCTTCGCCGGCACCATCGACGCACGCCAGTCCCCAGTCACCGCCCGCCTCTGCCTTGGCCTCGCCACCATGGACCCGCGCAAGACGACCGACCCGACAACGCCACCTCGCGACAACGCCGCCGCTCCGCGCGCAGTGTCTGCTCGCCGCGCCCCCGACTCCGACAACACCAAATCTTCACCCAGAAGCACTCTCCACACTATCTTCCCCGCGCGCGGGCGTGGCTCCCGACAGTTAGGCTGACCACCGAGAGACCCGACGCCGCGACCGCCCCCGGCCGGATACAGGGACGCCAGGATCGGCCCCCCACGAGAGGACACGCGACACGATGTCACCCAGACAACCCGCACGCCGCGACCGTTCCGACTCCGCCTCCCACCAGCCCCGCGGCAAGCACGCCCAGCCTCACCACCCACCCCCAACCTCCACCTCCGCGCCGGCCCGCGCCCCGGAAGGCCGCCTCGCACCCAAGTCGCCCCCGGCGCGCTTGGCTGACTCCGCGCCCACGCCCGCTCACGCCGTCAGCGTCCGCGACAACGCCGCCATCAAGCACTTCGTCCTCGATACCAACGTCCTCCTGCACAACCCCGCCGCGCTCTTCGTGTTCCAGGAGCACGAGGTCGTCATCCCCTTCGCCGTCATCGAAGAACTCGACACCTTCAAGCGCGAGCCCGGCGATATCGGCCGGTCCGCACGCGAGTGCATCCGCCACCTCGACCTCCTCCGCCAGCAGGGCCGCCTCGTCGAGGGCGTCCCCTGGGCCGACATCGCGCCCCACAAGCCCGGCTCCAACGGCCACACACGCAAGTCCGGCGTCGTCCGCATCGACGTGGGCGATCACCCGCGCCCACCCATGCTCTCCGACGACCGCGCGGATAACCGCATCATCGCCGCCGCCCTCGCCATGCACGATCAGGGCGTCCCCGCCATCTTCGTCTCCAAGGACCTCAACGCCCGCATCAAGGCCGACGCCCTCGGCCTCCGCACCGAGGACTTCGAGAACGCCAAGGTCGATGCCGACCGCCTCTACACCGGGCACATGACCATCGACGTCCGCGGCGACCTCATCGACACCCTCTACGCCGACCGCATGCTCCCCCTCGATGCACTCGCCGACGACCTCACCGCCATCGACGCCGCCGGAGACACCTACCGCCGCGACGTCTTCGCCAACCAGTTCCTCGTCCTCAAAGACGCCTCCGACGAGAACCACCACGGGCTCGCCCGCCGACTCGCCGACACCGACCACGTCATCCCCGTCACCGGACCCCGCAAGCCCGTCTTCGGCATCCTCGCCCGAAACGTCCAGCAGACCATGGCCCTCGACCTCCTCATGGACGACGAGGTCCGCATGATCACCCTTCTCGGCTCCGCCGGCACCGGCAAGACCCTCCTCGCCGTCGCCGCCGGCATGGCCAAGGTCTTCAACGAGCAGCGCTATGACAAACTCCTCGTCGCCCGGCCCATCATGCCCATGGGCCGCGACATCGGCTACCTCCCGGGCTCCAAGGACGACAAACTCGGCGCCTGGATGCAGCCCATCTTCGACAACCTCGCCTATCTCCTCTCCACCCGCGGCGCCAGCCTCGAAAAGGCCGGCCATCACTCCGCCCACTCGGGCCAGCACGCCGAATCCCAGTCCACGGAGATGCGCATCCGCAAACTCGTCGACGCAGGGCAACTCGTCCTCGAACCCCTCACCTACATCCGCGGCCGCTCCATCCCCCACCAGTTCATGATCGTCGATGAGGCGCAGAACCTCACCCCGCACGAAGTCAAAACCATCATCTCCCGCATCGGCGAAGGCACCAAGGTCATCCTCACCGGCGACATCGGGCAGATCGACCACCCTTACCTCGACTCTTCCTCCAACGGCCTCTCCTACGCCATCGAGAAAATGAAGGGACTCCGCATCGTCGGCCATGTCACCATGTCCAAGAGCGAGCGCTCCGAACTCGCCTCCCTCGCCGCCAGCCTCCTCTAGGCCCTCCGCCGTCGGCGACCAGCGCCCAAGGCGCCCCGGGCCGACGCCAGGACTCGCCCGCCGCGCAGAACGCACCAAGCGACCACGCTCCAGGACGCCATGGGCCGCTCAGCACGCCGCGAGCGCCTCGCGACCGGCCCCACCAGGAGCGGGCTCTCCCCACCCTCTCCGCCCCGGGGCCCACGCACCCCATCCGCTACCATCCCCATCATGCCCGACCCCGCACCCGTCACCCCACCGGCCGCCAACCTCGACCCCCAGGCCGTCTCCGCGGAGGTCCGCGCCGCCTACGGCAAACTCCGCGAGCAGGTCGCCAAGGTCATCGTCGGCCAAGATCAGGTCGTCGACCAGATCCTCATGGCCATCTTCTGCCGCGGTCACGCCCTCGTCGTCGGCGTCCCGGGCCTCGCCAAGACCCTCCTCATCTCCACCATCGCCCGCACCCTCTCCCTGGGCTTCTCCCGCATCCAGTTCACTCCCGACCTCATGCCCTCCGACATCACCGGCACCGAGGTCATCGAAGAGGACAAGTCCAGCGGCACCCGCACCCTCCGCTTCGTCAAGGGCCCCATCTTCGCCAACGTCATCCTCGCCGACGAGATCAACCGCACCCCGCCCAAAACTCAGGCCGCCCTCCTCGAAGCGATGCAGGAGCGACAGGTCACCGTCGGCGGCATGCAGCACAAACTCCCCGCGCCCTTCTTCGTCCTCGCCACCCAGAACCCCATCGAGCAGGAAGGCACCTACCCCCTCCCCGAGGCCCAACTCGACCGCTTCATGTTCGAGGTCAAAATCACCTACCCCACCGCCGACGAAGAACTCCAGATCATCAAACGCTCCACCACCACCGGAGCCACCAGCCCCTCGGCCGTCCTCACCGCCGCCGACATCCAGCGCGTGCAGGAACTCGTCCGCGCTACGCCCGTCGCGGACCACGTCCTCCGCTACGCACTCCGCCTCGTCCGCGCCACCCGCATCAAGGAACCCATGGACAGCGGCCTGACCCGCCCCAAGATGCTCGAGCAGTACGTCGGCTGGGGCGCCGGCCCCCGCGCCAGCGAATACCTCGTCCTCGCCGCCAAGGCCCGCGCCATCCTCGCCGGCTCCGCCCACGTCTCCCCCGACCACGTCCGCGACGTCGCCAAGCCCGTGCTCCGGCACCGCATCCTCACCAACTTCAACGCCGAGGCCGACGGCGTCACCACCGACGCCATCATCGACTCCCTCCTCAAAGACATCCCCGTTGAAGGCCTCTCCCCAACCGAGAAGCGCCAGATGGACTCCGTCGTCAAGGGCTGACTTCGCCGCCAACCCCCTGCCGCGCCGCGAGCCTCCTGCTCCGCCTCGCGCGGCATCGCCCCGCCTCGATGCCTCGATGCCTCGGCGCCTTCCGCATCCGACGCCCACTCCCCGCTCCGCACCCGCCCCGTCGCGCCACGCCCGCCAGGTCCAGCCACTGCCCGTGCGCCTTCTCGAGCCGACGCGGGATCGTCCCCTCGCCCGACCCATCGAGCCTCGTCGGCCCCAGCGAAAAGCCCCGGGCTCGCGCCCGGGGCTCGGTTCGATCCGCTCTGTTTGGCCGCTCGGCACGCTCGCCGCGCGCGGCCCCTCCCCCAACCACCCTCACCACCACCCGCGGGCCTCAGCCCCCGAAGGCCTTCTTGTAGTCCGCCACGAACTTCTCCAGCCCGATGTCCGTCAGCGGGTGCTTCAGCACCTGCTTGATCACGCTGAACGGCACCGTCGCCACATCCGCCCCCGCCATCGCGCACTGCACCATGTGCAGCGGGTGCCGGATGCTCGCCGCGAGGATCTTCGTCTTCATCCCGTAGTTGTCGTAGATCGTCCGGATGTTCTGGATCAAGTCCATCCCGTCCTCAGCGATGTCGTCCAGCCGACCCAGGAACGGCGACACCAGGAACGCGCCCGCCTTCGCCACCATCATCGCCTGCAAGGGCTGGAAGCACAGCGTCAGGTTCGTCTTGGTCCCCTTGTCCGACAACGCCTTGCACGCCTTCAGCCCGTCCACCGTGATGGGCAGTTTCACCACGATGTTCTTGGCGATCTTCACCAGGTCGCCCGCCTCCTTCATCATCCCCTTGTAATCCGTGCTGATGACCTCCCCCGACACCGGGCCCTTGACGATCTCGCAGATCTCGCCGAGGCGCTTGTGGTAGTTCGTCCCCTTCTCGCGCGCGATCAGCGACGGGTTGGTCGTCACCCCGTCGAGCACGCCCAGGTCGTGCGCTTCCTTGATCTCGTCGAGGTTGGCCGTGTCGATGTACAACTCCATGCGTGCTCCTTCGGTGATGCCGGTGGGTGGTGGCGCGGGATCGGCGCGATCGGCTTGCTCCGCCCCGCGCGCGCGGGGGGGGGGGCCTGCGGACCGCTTCGATGCCGGCCAAGCGTATCAGATTCCGCGCCCGATCCGATTCCCCCAGCCGCCGTTACTTCCCCTCCAGCAGCCTCGCGACCTCCGCCCCCGCGTCATCCCCGCGGTTCGCCGCCCACTCCCGGGCAGACAGGTTGTCGCGGTCGCGGGCGTCCTTCGTCGCCCCCTTCTCCAGCAGCATCCGCACGCCCTCCGCGCTCCCGCGCCAGGCCGCCCGCATGAGGGGGGTCACCCCGTTCACAGAATCCGCCTGGTTCACCCGGGCCCCGCGTTCGATCAGCATGGCCACCAGGTCGAGCGAGACCGCGTCGGGCTCGAAGGCCAGCCACAGCGCCGACTGCCCGCTCTGGTTCGCGGCGTCCACCGACGCCCCGGCGTCCAGCAGGGCCTTCACCTTGTCCAGGGCGCCGGTCCGGGCGGCGTACAAGAGGGCCGTATCCCCCCATTTGTTCCGGGACTCCAGATTGGCCCCCTGCCTCAGGATCGTCTGCAGCGCGTCGGGCGAGCCCCGCCCGGCGGCGAGCATCAGGCTCGTCACGCCCTGGTCGTCGCGTGCGTCCACGTTGGCGCCGGCCTCGATCAGCACGCGCACGATCGCGGGCTCCTCGCCCATCGCCGCGTACATGAGGGCCGTGCGCCCGTCGGCGGCCTGGGCGTTCACGCTGGCGCGGGCCTCGATGAGGGGTTTGACCACGCCCAGGTGCCCGGACCGGGCGGCGTACATGAGCGCGGTCATGCCCTGCTCGGGCCCGGCCTTGATCTGCCTGGCGTTGGCGTCGCCCCCGCCCTTGAGCACTGCCGAGACGGACTCGGCGTTTCCGCTCTGGGCGGCTTCGAGCATGGTCACGACGCCCGCCGACGCTTCAAGAGCCCGCGGCGGCTCGGTGTAGGCGCGGAGCGTCCACGCCAGGTAGATCGCGACCCCGCCGACGGCGAGGATGATGAGAATGCTGAGGGACCGCGTCCCGCCGCTCTGTGAGGACATGCCGTACTCCTGTGGAACGATGCCGCGCCGCGAGGGCGTGCCGCGGCTACTCCTCGTCGTGGTGGTGGGGCTTGTACGAGGCGACGACCTGCGCCTGGATGGTGGCGGGGGTGTACTCATCGTGGCTGTAGTCCATGGTGTAGCTGCCCTGCCCGCCGGTGATGCTCTTGAGTTCGTTGGAGAAGTTCATGAGTTCGGAGAGCGGGGCGATGGCCTTGATGACGCAGGCGTCGCCCGGGAGGACGTCGCTGCTCTGAACGCGGCCGCGCTTGGTGCCGGCGATGTCCCCGGCGATGTCGCCCATCTTGTCGGCCGGGGCGGTGATCTCCACGTGGACGTACGGCTCGAGCAGTGCCGGGCGGGCCTTGGAGATGGCGTCGATGAAGGCCTTCTTGCCGGCGGCGACAAAGGCGACTTCCTTGCTGTCCACCGGGTGGTGCTTGCCGTCGGTGACGCAGACGCGCACGCCGACGAGAGGGAACCCGGCGAAGGCGCCGGTCCCGAGGACCTGGCGGACGCCCTTCTCGATGGCGGGCATGAACTGCTTGGGGACGGACCCGCCGACGGTCTCGTTGACGAACTCGAAGCCCTCGGGGTGGTCGGCGGGGAGGGGCTCGACCCGGAGGTAGACCTCGCCGAACTGGCCCGCGCCGCCGGTCTGCTTCTTGTGGCGGTGGTGGCCGTCGGCCTTGATGAGGATGGTCTCCTTGTAGGCGACCTTGGTGGGCTTGGTCTCGAGGTCGATGTTGTGGCGGTGCTTGAGTTTCTCCAGCACGATGCGGAGGTGGAGTTCGCCCATGCCGCGGAGGACGGTCTGGCCCGTCGCGGCGACGCGCTCCATGACGAAGGTGGGGTCTTCTTCCATCAACTTGTGGACGGCGCCGGAGAACTTGGTCTCGTCTGCGTGGTTCTTGAGTTCGACGGCGATCCCGTAGAGGGGCTTGGGAATGGGGAGGGCCGGGGGGACGAAGACCTGGGCGGGGTCGGCATGGAGGACGGAGTTGAAGCGGAGTTCATCGACCTTGGGGACGACCCCGATCTCGCCGGGGCCGAGGGCCTCGCACTCGGCGTGCTCCTTCCCGCGAAGGCGGAAGAGGTGCCCGATGCGGATGGGCTTCTTCCCGTCGTTGTGATAGACCTCCGACTTGGAACGGACGGTGCCCTGGAGGACACGAAAAACCGACAACTTGCCGACGAAGGGGTCGTTGAGGACCTTGAACACGTGGGCCACCACGGGCTTGTCGGGGCTGGAGAGGTCGGGCTCGAACATCTGCGCTTGGCCGTCGGGGCCCTGGAGCGCCACGTGCGGCGGCATGGCCTCAAGCGGGCTGGGGCACTGGGCGTCGATGATGTGCAGAAGGTCGTCGATGCCCGCGCCGGTCTTGGCCGAGCAGAACAGGATCGGGATGAGGTGCCCGGCACGCAGCGCCTTCTCGGTGGCCTCGTGGACCTTCCGGGGGTCGAGTTTGTCGCCCTTCTCAAAGTACTCGGCCGTAAGGTCGTCGTCCTCGGCGACGATCTGCTCGACGATGTGGGTGTGGGCCTCCTCGACGGACATGATCGACGGCTCGGCACCTGCCTCGGCGTGGTCATGGTCGAAGACGTCCACCACGTCGGTGTTGCCCTTGATGGGCAGGTTGATGGGGATGCACTCCTTGCCGAAACTCTCGTGGATCTGGTCGAGGAGCGAGCCGAGTGCGGGCGACTCATGATCGATCTTGTTGACGATGATCATGCGGGGGAGGCCAAGTTCCGCCGCGACCTTCATCACGCGGCGGGTGGTGACCTCGACCCCGCGGGCGGCGTCGATGACGACGCCGACCATCTCGGCGGCGGAGAGGACGCTGGAAACGTGGCCGAAGAAGTCTCCCGCGCCGGGAGTGTCGATGAGGTTGATGTGCCGGCCGTTCCAGGTGCAGTAGGCGAGGTGACTGGAGAGGGAGTGCTTGTGGTGCTTCTCCTCGGGGTCGAAGTCGCAGACCGTGGTGCCATCGGTGGCCGAGCCCATCTTCCCGATCGCCTTGGTGTGGAAGAGGATGCGTTCGACCAGGGTGGTCTTGCCCACTCCCTGATGGCCGGCGAGGACGAGGTTTCGGATGTCCGACGTTTTGACAACGCTCATGCGCGGCACCTCCGGCGCGGCGTCGGCCCGGACGCCTCCGACTTCCCCGCCCGTGACTCTGGGGGGCGCTCGGGCCGGGGCAGTCACCGGCCCATCAAGCCCCGGAGGGACGAGCGGGGAGTGGGTTGTCGCGGGGCGTCGCGCCCTCGATGCCAGTGTACCACGCCGGAACCGGCCCCCTGCCGGGCGGCCGGCCACCAGCGGACAGTGGGGAAGCCCTGCCTCCAGGGGTGCCCTGGAGGGGGCCAGGCGAGCCCGGGGCTGTGGTGTCAGGCCTGGGTGTCGAGGAGGCCGCCGGGGATCACGTCGATGACGCGGTAGGCGACTTCGAGTTCGATGGTGAAGTCTGCCTGGGCGCCGTTGGGCCCGGCCTGGGGGAGGCGGTAGGACATCACCGCCCGCTTGCGGATGAAGGACTCGACGACGCTGAAGCCCTGGGAAGAGGGGTCGGCAGCGGGGTCGTCGGCGGAGGCGGGTTGGGCGAAGGGGGTGAGGTCGCCGCGGGCGGCGCCGGCACGGGATGCGGGGAGGGTGGAGAGGTCGGCGGAGTCGGTCGCGCGGGGTCGGAACGAACCGGAGAGATTGCCCAGGGGTTGGGGAGAGCGGACGCCGACGGCGGGAGTGGAGGCGCGTCGGCGGGAGCCGGAGCCGAGGGAGCCGCCATCCACACCCGCGACGCCGCCCTGCCTCCTGGGCGGCGTCGCGGGGACCGGGGCGATGAGTTGCGAGATGAAGTCGTCGATCCGCACGGAGGACGAAGGTGCGAGGGGCGTGCCAAGGCCCGATCACACGCGGGGCCCGATAAAATGCCGTGCTGCGGGGCCCGGAGCGCGTGAGTGCTGGGTGACCGTGTCGCGCGGCGAGGACATGTCGCCCGCGTGCGACAGAGCGGAAGGTGGCGGCGAAGGCAGGTGCAAGGGTGGGTAGACGGCTGCCGGCATTGCTGCGACCCGGGACGGGGAAGCCGCCGCGGTTTGGGACGGGGTGGATCAGCGTCACCCTGGTGGTGTGTGGCCTCCTGGCGTTCGGCGTCCTTGAGCAGGCGGCGAATTGGGCGGGGCTGCCGACGTGGGCTGGGCTCGTCGGGTCGCTCTTGGGCGTGCACGGGGTGGGGGTGGTGGTTTCCGGGTGGCGCGGATGGATGAGGCGGCGGCTGAGGGAGTCTGATGGCCTGATGTGCCCGGAGTGCGGCTACCGACTAAATGGATTGTCGGTAAGTGGGGACTGTCCCAAGTGCGGGACGGCCTTCGAGCGCGACTTGGTCCGGGACCGGTGGCGGTTTCACTAAGGGCCGTGGGATTGAGGGGCGGGGAGGGGGTGCTGACTGGGAGTACCGGAGCGCCTAGGGTTGCGACCCACCAGTTGGGGCTCTCGCACGCCGGTCGGCGGCGGGGCTCCTAACTCTCTCGGCTCCGGGCCCAAGCCCGGGTTGCCGGAAAGGACAGCGGCCATGGCTCGCGTTATCGAACTGCTTCTGACGGAGAATGTGGAAGGCACCGGGATCGTCGGTGACGTGGTAAGGGTGCGCAAGGGCTATGCGCGGAACTATCTGCTGCCGCGGGCGTTCGCGACGACGCCGAGCGCGGAGAAGGTGGCGCAACTGAAGACGAAGCGCGAGGAAGCGCAGAAGGCGCTGGCCGAGTTGCGGAAGCAGCGCGAAGGGTTGATCGGGAAGTTGGAGGGGCACCAGATCACGCTCGTGCGGTCGTGCAACGACCAGGGGATCCTGTACGGCGGGGTGACGCAGCAGGACATGGTGGATCTGCTGGCGAGCGAGAAGTTCACGGGGATCAAGGCCCGGGACGTGCGGATCGGGGCGACGATCAAGCGGGTCGGGGACTACGACATCCACGTGAAGTTCGAGGCGGACCTGGAGGCGACGGTCAAACTGCACGTGAAGCCGGATCGCGAACTCGACCTGGGCGACAAGCCCGAGGCGGCGCCGGCTCCGGAGAGTGCGGTCCCGGCCGAGGCTGCTGCTGCTGTGGATAGCACGGCCCCTGCTGCGGCCCCCGCGGGCAAGGGCGAGAAGCCCGCCAAGACGGACAAGGCGCCCAAGGGCGAGAAGGCCCCGAAGGCCGAGAAGGACGCGAAGGCCCCTGCGCCCGAGGCCAAGGCCGAGGGCGAGAAGCCCGCGAAGGCCAAGGGCGAGAAGCCCAAGGGGAAGGAAGGCAAGACGGAAGACGTGCCGGCGGCGGCCAAGCCCAAGACGGGCTGGGGCGCCACCAGCGAGGTGCCGACGGGCCTTGCGGACCTTCTCAAGCCCAAGCGGGAGCGTCGCGAGCGGCGGTAGAGCGGGCGGGGTGGATATCCACTCTGTGCACGGGGCGGTGGAGCAGGCGGTCGCGGACGGCCGATGCGTATGGTTGGATTCCCGAAGGCCCCGGATGGGCGTGGGGAGCGGTCGGGGTGCGCCCGAGCGGGCAAGCCGGGCGGGAGTGATTCGTTGAGCAGCGGTCGCGCGGCGCACACGCCCGCAGACTGGAGAACAGGAACCATGATGCACTGCGCGAGGGCTTGGCGAGCGGTTGTGGCTGCGGGCATGGGGTTGTCGGTGCTGGCGGCGTCGTCGCTGGCGCAGGAAACCAAGCCGGCGGACGCGCCCCCTCCACCCCCGCCGCCCAAGCGGGTGGGGAACACGCAGGTCGGGCCGATCAAGGACCTGTCGGGCTGGCCCGCGCGGCCGGCGCTGCCTGAGATCAAGAACGCGGACGTCGCGGCGGCGGTCGCGGCGCTGACGGGGTACTTCGAGTCCGCGGCGAGCGCGGGGGCGACCGGGGAGATCCCGCCGCTGGCGCTGGGCGCTGCGCGCGTGGACGTGACGGGCCTGGACAACGCGGTGTACTTCGAGGTTTCGCGCAAGGACGCGCCCGACAAGCCATTCCGACAGGGAGTGATGCACGTGTACGCGGGAGGCGGAGGGCTGAGGCTGCGGATCTTCGATCTGGCGGGTCAGCCCACGCTGGGCGACGCGGTGACCGGGCTGTGGTTGGCGCCCGACGTATTCCCGGCGATAAGGCTGGAGCACCTGGCCCCGAACGTGGACATCCCGCTGAAGAAGGAAGGGACGACGTGGAGCGGGAAGACGGAGGGGCGTGTGCCGGCGCGGTCGGCGTGGCTGGTGGAATCGGCGATCAGATTCGGCGGGGGCCGCGTGTCGATTGCCGACCGAGGTTTTGATCGGGAGGGCGCGCAGGTGTTCGGGGTGACGGAGGGGAAGCCCATCGAGTTCAGGTCGGCAACGAGCGCGGCGAAGGTGGAACGGCTGGAGGGCGGGCTGGTGTCGATCGACCTGGTGCCGGGCGATCCGGGCCCGGTGGCCAAGGACGGCGGGGGTCGGATCGCGGTGCACTACACGGGGTGGCTGCACAGCGACGGGTGGAAGTTCGCGAGTTCGCTGGACCTGCCGTGGAACGGCGCGCCGATCGAGCCGCAGGTGTTTACGCTGCCCGGGCGGATGCTGTCTGGGTGGTCGATCGGTATTCCGGGGCTGGGCAAGCACGGGGTGCGTCGGCTGGTGATGCCGTCGGGGCTGGCGTTCGGGAACGTGGGGAGCCCGCAGTGGAAGGTGCCGCCGAACACGGGGGTGGTGTTCGAGGTGCGGTGCATGTACGTTGAGGACCGGATGCCCGAGGCGCCGGCGAGTGCCCCGGCAGAGCCATCGGCGGAGGCGAACAAGTAAGGGCCCCGGGCGATCGGCGCCGGCCACCCCATGCGAGGCTCACGCACACGGACAGGACAGGGCGGTGAAGAGATGAAGGGTGGCGGGGCGGAGTCGCTGTACGCGGTGCTGGGCGTGGAGCCGGGCGCGACGGCGGAGGCGATCCGGGCTGCGTATCGGGCGCGGGCGCGGGCGCTGCATCCAGACGTGAACCCCGGGCCGACGGCGGCGGCGGACTTCTCGCGGTTGCAGCGGGCGTACGAAGTGCTGGCGGATCCGGCTCAGCGGGCGCGGTACGACCGAGCGGCGGCGCGCGCGGCCGATGAGCCGTCGGGGGAAGGCGAAACGGGCATCGGGCACGTGACGTGGACGAACGTGGCTGGGCGGCCGGGGGGGGCGGCGGGTGGGACAAGGGGAGGTGGGGCGAAGGGTCGTGCGCCGGGGAAGGGTCGGGGCACGGCGGGAGCGGACCCGGGTGATCCGTCGGGGTTCGAGGAGTTGTACCGGGCGTTCTTTCAGACGCGGCTGGACGATGCGGCGCGGGCGGGCAAGCCTGAAGGCGAAGGGGCTCGCGCGGGCGAATAGAGCGAGGCGTGCGCGCGGGGCGCGGGTGTAAGGCGTGGGGAGTATGCTTCGCGCGTGAGCACTTCTTCATCGTCACGACGGACCAAGGCCGGCCGATCAGCACCTGTGGGGGGCGCGCGCGGGCCGCGCGGCTCGGGGGGGG
>Ga0268299_1000883_pt1 | contig 72352 bp, 61 predicted proteins | sample NOBtaG_FD_193484 | JGI IMG/M metagenome (GOLD analysis project Ga0268299, IMG submission 193484) | Activated sludge microbial communities from bioreactor in Nijmegen, Gelderland, Netherland - NOB reactor | ecosystem: Engineered > Bioreactor > Aerobic > Activated sludge | place: Netherlands... | reverse complement strand
CTTCCACGCTCTCGAACCCGAACGCCTCCGCCGCATCCTGCGGGGTGATGCCCTCAGAGGTGCTCCCGCCCCCTGACATCATCGAACTCTCGCCCGGCGGGCACTCGCCCCAGTATCCGAGCAGTTCTCCCAGGTCGTCACCATCCACGGTCCCGTCGCAGTCGAAGTCCGCGATGCTGAAGCCGCCGCCGGTCCCCCACAGCCCAAGCAGCGTGCCCATGTCGTCGCCGTCGACCTCGCCGTCACCGTTGAAGTCCGGCGGGCAAGTGGAGGACAATGCGAACTCGTACGCGCCCATCTCGACCACGCAGATGAGCCGATCGACCGGCGCATCGATCGGGCCCAGCGCCCATGGAACGAACTCGGTCTCATTGTCATCCTCGTCCAGATCCGTCCGGTCCACCGCCCTGAGCCCATCGCTGCTCTGGCTGATCAGCGGCGAACTCCACGACAGCCGGTAGTCGCCCTTCGGTGCGTCCACGAACTCGGGATCATCATCGACATTGCCGTCGCCCAGGGGGGTCGTCGGGAGGTCCTCCACGCAGGAGTAGTCGATCACGAGCGCGCCGAACTCCGAATGCACCTGCGCATCGAAGCCTCCGTCGGAGTCGGTGTTCCAAACGACGATCGAGTTCGCGACCGTCAGGTCGCCCTTCGCCAAGATGCCGCCCACCCAGTCCTCCGCCGCGTTCTCGACGACCGTGCAGTTGATCGCCACGGCGTCGTTCTGCGCCAGGACCCCGCCGCCGTTGCTCGCAACATTCCTCGCCAGAAGAGTGTTGGCCAGATGGACTTCGGTAGCTTCCGAGTAGATCGCCCCACCCCATCCGTCGTATGGACCCGCCTCGTTGTCCTCGAAGGTGCTGTTGGCGATGTTGCAGAATGATGTGTATCTCACATGGAGCGCACCGCCGGAGGATTGCGAGAGCCCTTCCGCCACTCTGTTTTCGTTGAAGCCGCACTGCGAAACTGCAACGGTGAGCGCCTCCGCAGACACGGCCCCTCCCTGACCGCCGTACTCACCCGCCACTCGATTGTGTTCGAAGCGGCAGCGACGGAGCGTGACCGTGCCCGAGAGGTGGGTGCACGCGAGTGCGCCGCCCTTCTCCTCGGCCAGATTCCCGCGCATGATGCAATCGACGAACTCGATCTCCGTCGGACCCCATGACGCAACCTGCGCCCAGATGCCGCCACCTGCCGATTCGTCGCCCGGCGTGCCGACCGCGCGGCCCGCTTCAACAGTCACGCCGGAAAGCGTCATGGTCGGACCAGGTTGGACGATCGAGATCACGACGACATGGAGCGAGTTGTCGTTGAAACTCGATGGCGTCCCGGGATCGTCGTTGCCCGAGATGTCGCCGCTCAGGATCGTGTGATAGAGCGCAAGATTGCGATCGTTCGCGCTGCCACCGCCGTCCGTGAAGCCGCGGTAGCCGCCTTCGATCCTCACGCCCTTCTCGATCAGGAACGAGCCGTTCGTGCCCGACGGCGTGTAGGTCCCCTGCGCGATCAGGATCGTGGTGACTGGAGGGACCAGTTGATCGTTGTGAAGATCAATCAGTGCGCGATCGAGTGTTGCGTATGCCTGCTCCCAGCACTGACCGCTGTGCCCGGTGTCGTCCCCGATGTCGGCGTACACGAATCGAATCGCAGGCTGTGGGTCTGCACAGGCTTGACCATGAGCAGAGTGTGAGAGCGACGCCAGAATGACCAGCACTGGCGCAAATGCCAGCCACCGATCGCGCCGCCTAATGCGATCACAAAGTGTGTGTGTGTGTGTGTGTAGCAACCGGCGTGCCAATCGGAAACGACCTCGCATGACGCATCTCCTTCACGATGGCGGCGGACACTGCGCCCGCCTGTAGTGATGGGCGAGTGGGAACCCGCCCGAGAAATGGGACCCGGAACGAAACCTCAGGATCGCACAGTCCCGGATGCGATCCCGGTCCAAGACTATCGCCGCCAACTGGACGGTCAAGGCGCGGTCGCGGAGATCATGCGATCACACATGAATCGGCTGGTGCTGGCGGCGGCGGGCCGCATCAACGCCGACCGGGCTCAAGTACGAGCAATCGCGGCAGCCATTCGCCCACTGCGTGCGCCGTCGCGCCGGTAGCTGAAGAAATCCTCCGCAAGCTCGACGGTGCAGAGTTCACCGCCGTCGATCGACGGCGCTGCGAGACCGGCTCGCAGCAGCAGCCGGCGCACGGCGCACGCCAGATCGATCGTCGGTCTCATTCCTGGGCGAGGCCTGACGCTCTCACCCAACTCGCGCTGCTCGAACTGCGCCGCGACCTCCTCCCCCACCTCGAATGCCCGGGCACCGATGCACGGTCCAATGGCGGCTCGAAGTGCCCGCACATCCGCGCCGCGCGCCGCCATGCGATCGATCGTGGCCTCGATCACACCCGAAACGACGCCGCGCCAGCCTGCGTGCACCGCCGCCACGATGCCGCTTCGAGCACATGCAAGCAGAACCGGTGCGCAGTCGGCCACTCGGATCATGGCCGCGATTCCCGCCGTATCGGCGACGATCGCATCGGCCTCGCACGCGCTTGCCTGAGCCGCGTCGCACCCGCTCGCGACCCAGGCCCTGCAAGCGCGCGAAGCGCCTGCGACGCTCGCTTCTCTCGGAATAGATGCCTCCGCCGCCACTCGTGCACTCACCAGCGCCGACGCATCCACGACCGCGGCGCCGTGCACCTGTCGCGCGCTCACCACATCCAGGCCCGCCAAGGCCGCCACGCGGAATCGACGCAGATTCTCCTGCACATGCGCCTCGGCGTCGGGCTCATCGACCAGCGCGCGACCGAGATTGAGCGAGTCGAACGGGCTCGCGCTTACGCCGCCGTGCCGCGTGGAGAAGGCATGCACCACGCCGAGGGACTCAAGCGCAGGCGAGATCCAGAACGCGAGCCCTGCGAGTTGGCGGCGCTCAAGAACCGCCATCGCGGGATCCCGCGTCGGGCCCGACGCGCTCGGTCGCCTGCGGCGCTGACAGCGCGAGCGGTGGCTCGGGTTCCGACGGAACGGCGAACTGCTTTTCGATCGACAGTCTCACGATCTCGGCCGTGGACAGATCCCCGGCCGGTAGCAGTCCGAAGAACGCCCAGGTCCACGCCTCGATCGTCACCATGCGGTCGATCGACGCGTCCGCGCTTGCTGTCGCTTCGCCGATCGCGCGACTCGCGGCACTGCCTGCCGCTCCACCACTCGCGCTATCCGCCGCGCCCGCGGGTCGAATGCGCAGCGTCAGCACGCGCGAGTCGTAGAAGCTGCCGTCGGTCCAGACATACTTGATGGTGCCGGCCCGCTCGTCCTTCTCGATGCGCTGATGCATGGCAGCCGTGTTCGCAGCCTTGAAGCGAACCTCGCTCACGGCCTGCTGCGACTTCTCCCAGACCTCGGCATAGGTGCCTCGCACCGTGGTGCGCGTGGCGCATCCACCGAGCCAGATCAGCGCCGCCAGCAGCGGGAGCACCGCGCGTGCGCCGCGCGCGCCATTCGGTCCGCACGCGCCGCGCGGTCCGATCGCCCGGGCGAACTCGTGGCCCGGCACAGCCACCCGGCGTGCGAAGCGTCGATCGCCATCGACATGAGGGTTTTGCGCCATCGTTGGGCGGAAGCCTACCGACCGTCGCTGGACCATGGCGCCCGACTTGCGGCCATCGATGCAACGAAGGATGATCCATGCGATGCGCACACGCTCCCATCGGCTGCAATGCGGAACCGGCTTGATCGCGTCGCACCGGATCGTCGGCGCCTTCGCGGCCGTTGCCGCGACGGCGGTCGTGGTCGGGCCCGCACCGCTTGCTGGCTGTCAATCGCAGAAACCGCCGACCTTCCGCCAGGCGATGGATCGAGCCATGCCGAACTTCGGCGAGGGCAACATGGTGGTGATCGCCGACGCCGCGTTCCCGACGATGAGTCACGCCGGCGTCAGTACGGTGCCCATGGGGGTGAGCTCGATCGAGGCGCTCAAGGATGTGCTTGCGTCCGCCAGTGCGTATGGTCACATCGCGCCGCGCGTCTGGGTCGATCGCGAGCTCATGCAGCTCACGGACGCGCAGGCGCCGGGGATCGAGCAGTTCAAGTCACGCCTCAACAGCGCCGTGGGCAGCGTGCCGATCGACGCCTCGCTCACGCAGGACGACCTTCGCGGCCGCATCCGCGAAGTGGCCGCCACGCATCGGGTGATCGTCATCAAGACGCCCAATCGTCTTCCGTTCTCCACGCTCTATGTGGAGTTCGACCACGGCCACTGGACGGCTGATCAGGACTCGCAGCTGCGCTCCTCAATGTCCCGCTGACAGCGCGGCGATTGCTCGGGCTTGCCAGTGAGTTCATCCAGCCGACCTTCGCGCTGCCGAGCTCTCCCTCTTGAAACGGCCGCTTCTGCCGGAGATCATCGGTCCATGGCCAAGAAGCGACCGCACTTGCTCTTCGTTTCCGTTCCCGTCGAGGACTATCCCGTCAGGTCGAAGGACATCGTCTTCTATCTCTACGAGGGGCGAGGTCGAGCCTCTGCCAAATTCGGGGAGTTGCGTGTCTCTCAAGGCGCGATCGTCTGGCGGGGAAGTCGCGATCAGTACGGCCGCAAGCTCGCATGGCGCAGGTTTCACAGCCTCATGGAGAGGGAGGGCACCCGCGCTGAGATTCGGGCACCGGGCACCAAGAAGTCCGTTCCTCGCCGGAAACGAGCGGGATGAGGGACCGGGACACCCATCGAGAACATGCGCATGGTTCCCGATGCATCGCGCGCCGCTGTCGATGCAAACGGCCGCGGTCGACGCATCTCCGATGACCAACACGCCGGTCGCCGCGCGAGCGACTGGGTCCGCGGCCGCGGTCAGAGGCCGAGTCGCTTGCGCTTCGCGTCGAACTCGGCGTTCTCGCGCTTGTTCGAACTGGCGAGCGTCTGGCCGCTGCGAATCGCCTCGATCTCGAGCCGCGTGAGGTGCAGCGACTCGAAGTCGTAGTCGCGCCATGCCTCGCACGCGATCGGCACGATCGGCTGGATCAGCCGGAACATCGCATGGGCGTAGTCCTGGATCTCCTGCTGCGCGTGCGGATCCATGCGCAGCGAGAGGAATCGCAGCGTGTTGTGCAGATCGCACTTCCAGTACCACTCGGTGTAGACGCTCACGGGCAGTGCGGCGCGGGCAAGCTCCCGCGCCACGCCCTTCTGCGTGAGCTGCATGTAGTCCTCGTAGTTGCGTTCCGCGCGCTCGAGCAGCCCGAGGAACGCTTCGGCCGTGGCGTGATCGACCGGCTCGTCACCGCCCTGGCGGTTGCTGGCGCTCTGTGCCCGCACGCTCTCGATCGAAGGGCGATAGAAGCGGTCGGGCACGATCGAGTACCGCGCCGAGTACTCGTTCACATTGGCGGTGCGATGACGAATCCACTGCCGCGCCACGAAGATGGGCATGGCGACATGGAACTTGAACTCGATCATCTCGAACGGCGTGGTGTGCCGATGGCGAAGCAGATATCGCACGAGCGTGCGGTCCTCGCTCACCTGCTTCGTGCCCTGGCCGTAGCTCACGCGCGCCGCCTGCACGATCGCGCCATCCGCCGTCTGCCCCTCCGGCACCAGGCGCGGCATGACATCCACGAGCGCCACGAAGCCGTGCTCATGCACGGGAATCTCCCAGCGCGACGATCCGCCCATGACATCGACGAGCGGCGACTCGGGCGCGGCGCGGCGGATCGGGCGTTCGGTGTCGGAGTCGCTTGCGGGCGCTGACGGCGAGGTCGCGGAGGTGTGCTCGCTCATTCCCGCAGTGTCGCAGATGACGACGACGGCGCGGAACGCTCCGAGGCGGGCGGAGTTGCGACCGGTCCCGCCGGCGCCCTTCCGCGCTGCGCGTCGATCCATTGGTGAAGCCAGCCGCGCACATCCTCGATGGTGCCCGGGAGCGTGGGCTTGCCGTCGGCCAGGATCTCCGGCGCCACCTCCGGTCGCGGCGGCCACAGCACCTTCACGCGCATCAGAGCTTCGGGGAGCAGTGCCGGCGGATGGCCGAGCAGCGCGGTGCGCTGGTCGCGCGGCCACGCCGCGGCATCGCCCGGCCTCGAAGGCGGCGGCGGCGGCGGTTCGACCGCCCGTCGCATGCCATCGAGGAACTCGGTCTCGGATCGCGGGAAGCGACCCTCATGCCCCGCCGACCAGCGCAGCAACTCCCATGCCACCGTGCGCATCGCGTTGTCCGTCTCCGAAGCGACGCGCCGCACGCCCCCCGCCACCGTCCAACCCCAGATGCCGACCCCGATCACAAGCAGGACGAAGAAGGTTCCGAACCATCGCACGAAGACGGGGCCGGGAATGCCGGGCGCAGGCTCGCTCACATCCGCATCCCTTCGAACTTGATGCGCTGGCGGACGCGTCGAGGATCGGGCTCCGGGACCGCAGAGAGCAGCGCCTGTGTGTACGCATGCTTCGGCGCGTTGATGACCTCGTCGCGATCGCCTTCCTCCACGATCCTGCCATTGAACATCACCGCGATGCGATCGCAGACATGGTGGATCACCGCCATGTCATGGCTGATGAACAGATACGAAAGTCCGAACTCGTCCTGGAGATCCGAGAGCAGATTGAGGATCTGGCTCTGAATGCTCACATCGAGCGCGCTCGTGGGCTCGTCACAGACGATGAGTTCGGGCTCGAGCGCAAGCGCTCGCGCGATGGCCACGCGCTGGCGCTGACCGCCGGAGAACTCGTGCGGATACCGATCGGCCGCCGCCTTCCAGAGGCCGCATCGCTCGAGCAGCGACTCCACGCGATGCCGCAGCGCATCGCCGCTGGCGATTCCATGCACCTCGAGCGGCTCGCCCACGATGCGCCCCACGCGCATGCGCGGGTTCAGGCTCCCACCGGGATCCTGGAAGATGATCTGCATGCGGCGCCGCAGCGCCCTCATCGACGCATAGCCCTGTGCGAAGACATCGACTCCGTCGAAGAGCACCGTGCCGCCGGTCGCGGGCACCAGGCGCAGGATCGTCCGCCCCACCGTCGTCTTGCCGCAGCCGGATTCGCCCACCAGTCCAAGCGTCTCGCCGCGCTTGATGTGAAAGCTCACGCCGTCGATCGCCTTCACATGGTCGACGGTGCGCTGCAGCAGTCCTCGCCGAACCGGGAACCAGGTGCGAAGGTCGCGGACCTCGAGCAACGGCCGATCGCCGGCGTGCCGGGCGGCGCGGGCGGTCGCGGTCGCGGCGTGCGTCGCATTCGTCATGGGCGGGTCATGCTAGCAGCACACGACGGCTCGTCCGCGGCGCTCAGCGCGGCATGAGGGGCAACGCAACCTCGCGCCGGCCGCCATCCGCATCGATCACCGTGAGGCGCACCTCCGCGAGCCGATTCCACCCGGGCTCGCGTGCACGGGTCAACCGCGTGTAGAGGTCATCGAGCGTCGACACGCTCTGTCCGTCCGCCTCCACGATCACCGCGCCCGCGGCGAGCACGGCGGCCGCAGGGCTGCGCGGTGCCACCTCCTCGATGATCACGCCGCGGCGCGGCGGCACATTCCATTCACGGCAGAGTCCCGGCGTGGCGGTCGCAAGCTTCATGAGGCCGGCGGCGCGCACATCCATGCCCACGGAGCCGTAGCTCGTCTGCGGGTCGTTCTGCACGAGCACCGCCTCGAGATCGAGCCGCGCGCCGGTGCCTGTCGCGGGATCGGGCCGCCACACATCAAGGCGCACCTTCGATCCCGGCGTCTGCGTGCCCACGATCGCGAAGATCTGCTTCGGCGCCGTCACGCGCACGCCGGCGATCGAGACGATGACATCACCCGGTCGAAGGCCCGCCTCCGCCGCAGGACTGCCGCGCACCACGGTCGTGACGATGGCGCCGTCACCCTGGAACCCGCGCGCGATGGCCTCGTACGCCGGCGCCGAATCACCGCGGCGCAGGAACGGCAGTTCACTGATCGCCGACACCGACACGCCCAGGAATCCCCGCCGCACCTCTCCCGTCTCGATGATCTGCCCCACGATGCTCTGGATCATCTCCATCGGAATCGCGAGGCCGATGCCGGCGGACTGCCCCTGTCCAAGCGAGCTGCCGCGCCCGGTCGCGATGGCGGTGTTCATGCCGATCACGCGCCCCTGGATGTCCGTGAGCGGACCGCCGCTGTTGCCGGGATTGATCGCCGCATCGACCTGGATGAAGTTCTCGTAGTCAAGATCCGCGAGGCCCGCCGTGCGCCCGACGCCGGAGATGATGCCGCTGGACATGCTGAAGCGGAAGTCGAACGGGCTCCCGAAGGCGAAGACGAGCTCCCCCTGCTGCGGCTCATCATTCGAGCGCATCGCAGGCCGCAGTCCGCTCGCGGTGATCTTGAGCACCGCCACATCGGCGCGGAGCTCCATGCCGACCAGCTTCGCCTCCCGACGCTCACCGTCGTAGAGCTGCACCTCGATGCTGCTCGCGCCGTCGACGACATGCGCATTCGTGACGATGTGCCCCGCCTCGTCCCAGATCCAGCCGGAGCCGGAACTGGAGAACGCGCCTCCGCGTGATCGACCGCGCGATGCCCCCGCGGTGCTCACATGGACCACGCTCGGCTCGACGATCCGCGCGAGGTCGCGCGACGCCTGGCTCATCTGCTCCAGCGCCGGGTTCTGCGCAAGGCGCGCGGCCGCTTCGCGCACCTCGGCATCCGTTCGTGCCGCGCGGTACCCGCGATAGGCCATCGGCGCCGCCACGAGCGTCAGCAGCGCCGCGGCCACCACGAGCAGCGCAGGACCGATGTGTTCGATTCGACGCGGCGTTGAAGTCATGGGCGTGATTGATGCTGGCGCGGCGCCTCGCGCCGATCGGCGGCCTGTGCAGCGCCCGGCGCTGCATCGCGCCTGCCGGCGATCGTTGACTGGAACCGCGCCGCCTCCTCGGGACTCATGCGGTACGGGTGTTCGCCGAGATCGCCGTTGCGGACGCGTTCGCGCCACAAAGTCGCCGCTCGCTCGATGGCCGACCCAAGATCCACGATCGGCCGGGCAAACGCGGGCTGCCAGTCCGTCATGCCCAGGATGTCCTGGAGGACGACGACCTGCCCATGGCACGCGGGCCCGGCGCCGCAGCCGATGACCGGCACGCGCGCTCGGTGCACGATCTCCGCCGCAACCTCCTCGGGACACGCCTCGATCAGGAGCATCGACGCGCCCGCCGATTCCAGTGCGGCCGCATCGGCGAGCAGCGCGATCGCGGAATCCGCGGTTCGGCCCTCGCTTCGATACCCGCCCGTCAGCTTCGCTCGCTGAGGCCGGCTGCCGATGTGCGCAACCACCGGCACGCCGCTTCGATTGAGGCGTTCGACGACCCCTGCGTGCGACGCGTCGACCTCGAGCTTCACGAGATCCGCGAGTCCCTCCGTCATGAAGCGCCCCGCGTTGCGGATCGCATCAGCCTCAGACGCCTGGTAGCTCATGAACGGCATGTCGGCCATGACCACGCATGTCGGCGCCCCGCGCTTCACGGCGGCTGTGATCCAGATCATGAACTCGAGCGGCGCGTGGATGGTCGAGGGGTGCCCCAGAATCACTTCGCCGGCCGTGTCGCCCACGAGCAGCACTTCCACGCCCGCCCGCTCCAGCCAGCGCGCCGTGGTCGCGTCGTAGCAGGTCAGGCAGCTGAAGCGCGTGTCCTCGCGGCGCATGCGCTCGAGTGATCGAAGCGTGCGCGGCTCGCGCGGCCCGGAGGGAGAACCCCCTCCCGTGGCCAGCGCGTCGTCGAGTGGACTCGGCATGGCTCGATTGTACGGGGCCGAGGCGGCGCATCCATGACTCGCCCGAGGCACGGAGGCGCGGGCAGGACGACATCTGCGGACGGTCAGCCGAAGGGCCGGCGCGACGGATTCAGCACGGCGTTGTCCCGCCCGCAAACGATCAGGTCCGCAATCTCGGCCGCCTCCGCGAGGCTTGCCTTCGCCTGCTCCAGATCGAAGCAGGGCGTGAGGATCTGGCCTGCGTACAGGTGCTCCTCCGTGGCCACGGCATCGCCGGCGATCAGCACCGTCGCACGAGGCAGCGCGATGAGCGCGCCCGCGCTGCCCGGCGTCACGCCCGGAAGCGGAAAGAGATCCACGCCCGGCGCCAGTCGATCCGGTGCAGGCCGGCAGCGCTCCAGCAGATCGATCTCGGCTCGCAACGCAGTGGCGAGATCCTCGTCATGAAGCTGGATCGCCTCCTTGAAGCGCCCCACCAGGTCCGCGCCGACGAGATCCCGCTCCAGCTCCGGCACCACGCACGGCGCATGCGCGAATGCCGCGAGCCCGCGCCGGCGCATCGGATGGAACGAAGTCAGGAAGACATGGGTGATGCGCTCCGGACCGAGGCCCGTTCGCTCATGCAATCGCGGCAGGAGGAACTTCTCCGGAAGCGAGGGATCCACCAGGATGCGCGACTCGCCGCTCTCGATGAGCGTGGTCGTGGCATGCGCCGGGCGCACCTCGCCACGCTCCTGCCAGAGCGGATGCGACGCGATCGCTCCGATCGAGATCACGCGATATCCGATGCCGGCCATCACGGGCTCCTTCGACGCCGACGCGCCGCAACGACACGCGTCAGGCTCACTCCGCGTCCGACTCCCGCGCGAGCCGCGCAAGCGGATTGTCCGGATCGCGGCGAAGGCGCTCGATTGCCTCCATCACGATCGGCGGCACGAACAGCGAGAGCTTCTCGCTGGAACCGCCCAATGCCGCGATCTGCCGGATCAGGCTGCTCGAGGTGTATGCGAAGGTCTCGCCCGCGACGATGAAGACGGTCTCGATGCCGGCCACCTGCCGGTTCGTGATGGCGAGCTGGCATTCGCCCGCCAGATCCGACACATTGCGAATGCCGCGGATCATGGCCACGGCCTTGTGCCGTCGCGCGAACTCGACGGTCAGATCGTTGTACGACTCGACACTGCACTCGGCGCCCTGCGCCTCCTCCGCCACCAACTGCTGCACGAGTGATCGCGTGATCCGCACGCGCTCCTCGATCGAGAAGAGCGGGTCCTTGTTCGGATTGCGCCCGATGCCCACGACGATGCGATCGAAGATCTGACGGCTGCGCCGCAGCACATCCAGGTGACCGAGCGTCACCGGGTCGAAACTGCCTGCATAGACGGCCACATGTCGATTCACGGTCGCTCCAGACCGCACGAACGGTGCGGATCGGCAGGGTAGCGAACGACACCGCCCGCGGCTCTTGCGAGCACGCGGGCGGATTCGATCGTGTTCGAGACGGCTTCAGCCGTCCCGACAAGCCCTGGATCGGCCCTGACTCGCATGTGCCTCCACGAGCAGGGCCCTTTTTCTGCGCCGATCGAGGACTCTTCCGACCTCGCGGCGCGTGGCACGCGCCTTACGGCGTGGAGCCACGATCGCCACGGGGGCGACCCTCGCCTCCGGCGTTGCCCCCGCCTCCGCCACCACCGCCGGCACCGAAGCCGCCGCCGCCGCGACCCCACTGCGCGCGCAGTCCTTCCATCGCCGCCTGGCGCTCCGTCTCGTCGAGCACGCCGTCGTTGTTGGTGTCGTACTGCTTGACTCGGTCGCGAATGCCTTCGGGCATGTCGGCGATGCGGCCGTCACCGAGCACGCCGCCGCCGCCTCCACCGCCGCCCATCGGTCCGCCCTGCCCACGACCACCGCCGCGCCGCTGGGGCAGCTTCGCCTGCTGATCGGGCGAGAGCAGGTCGCGAAGTCGGCGCACATAGGCATCGCTGATCTCGCCTCGCTTGGACATCATCTCCTGCATCGGTCCGCCGTCGCCGCCGCCCTGGCCCATGAAGCGCGCGCCGGGGCCGCCCATCGGGAACTGGCCGTTGAGCATGCTCATGAAGCGCGTGGCGTCCTCCACCACATCCTGCGGCTCCTGCTTCTGCATCTGCATCACGATGCGCTCGTTGAGCGACGCGACCTCGGAGCCGTACTGAACCTGCAGTGCCTCGATCGCCGGCTTGATGTCGGGCGACAGGTCCTCGAACCCCAGTGCCGTCTCGAATGCGCGCTCGGCCTGCGTCGGCCGATAGACGCGGTCATACCCCGCGAGCAGCGCGGCGCGCTCCACGGTGCGACGGCTCTCCTCGGGCAGCGCCGCCACGATCTCCATGCGGTAGCGATCGTTCACATCCCGCACCATCTTGTGCATCTCGGCGGAGCGCCGGGCGACATCCTCCACCTCGCGCTGATTGGAAGCCTGCGCCGCGCGAAGGAAGCGGATCTCGCTCTGCTCCAGGTGCGCGTCGCGCGACTTGATCGCCGCGTCGAGTTCGAGTTCGTAGCGGGAGAGGATCGGCTCGATCGAGGCCATCGTCTCGTCGGGGAACTTCGCATCGTCGACCACCTTGAGCAAGTTCACCGACTCGCCCGAGATCGCACCTTGCGGCAATGCCCGTTCACGGCGCATGAAGCGGTCGAAGGCGTCCCATTCTCCGGTCTGCGCAGGCGTCAGCGTCGCCTTCAGGCCGCTCGTGAACTCATTGCGAAGTTCGATGCGCTGCGAACGCCACTTCTCCACGAGGTCGATCATCCGGCCGATCGACTCCTTCATCTGGACATCGGCGCCGGACTGCTCGCGCTCCTGCCGCATCTCCTCCGCCGCCTTGGTCATGCGCTCGCGGATGATCCGGTTCCGGACCTCGGGATCGACCTCGCCGCCCGTCTCCGCGGCGAGCTGCTGCAGATCCTCGCGCACGGACTCCATCGACCGCTCCATGCGCTCGCGCATGCCGCCGGCGAAGAAGCTCTGCATCATCTGCTGCCCTTCATCGCGAAGCTGCTCCTGCGCCAACTCCGCCGCGGGCGCGAACGCTTCCTCGTAATCGCTCAGCAACTGCTGGATGACCAGCGTCTGCGCCTCGTCGAGCTTGAGCTGCTCGCGGATCATCGGCATGTCGCGCCGCAGGTACTCCGGCCTGAAGCTGTCCGCGAAGCGCCGCATCAGGCCCGCGCCGCGTCCGCCCATGCCGCCGCCCCGAGGCGGCTCTCCCTGGAATCGCGGAGGACGAGCACCCTCGCCGCCATCGGGTCCGGGCGGTGCATTCTGAAGCGCCCACGCGGGCGCCGCGCATGCTGCGGCAAGTGCGACGATCGAGAGGTGTGCAAGCAGACGACGACGGTTGGAGTTGCAACGCATGACTGGTTCCATGGATGTGCGAGGAGGGCGATGGCACCCCACGAGGAGGGGGCGACGAGTGAAACCCAAGGCCGGGCCAACGCCCAGGGGGTCCGAGTATTCCGGGTCTTCTACCCCGCGGGCGCAGATCGGTCGCAGGACCCCGGATTTGTCCAGATAATGGCCGAGTGAGCGGAACCATGAGTCCGCTTCAGACCGATGGTTGGCAGAAGGACCACGCGCGGATCATCTGCCGCCGTAGGAAGGTCCGGCCGTTCATCCGCGACAACTCCGAGAGTGCTTCGTACCCTGCCTGAAGTCATCATGGAACCGACCACACCACCCCTGCGTCGAATTGCCGTGCTCGCACTGGTGGCCGCGAGTTCGCTCGCCGGAGCATTGCACGCCGGGTGGGTGCCGGGCCCCAAACTCACGAATTTCCCGACCATCACGCTCGGCGAGCGTTTCGGCTTCTCCAACGCCACCAACGGCGACTTCCTCGCCGTCGGCGCGCCCGATGCGATCATCCAGGCGGCCAACGGCGCAGGCGCCGTCTACATGTTCAAGCGAACGGACGACACCTGGGCGCCGGCGCAGAAGCTCTTCGCACCGGCCGGTCCTCCCGGGCGCGCGTTCGGGCAGTTCGGCAATGCCGTGGCGATGAGCCGCGACACGATGGTGGTCGGTGCATGGGGTTACGGCGGTCCGGATGCCGAGCTCTTCGCCGGCGCGGTCTTCGTCTACACGCGCAATCCCGATACGGACGCATGGCAGTTCCGTGCCACGCTCCGCGCGTCGGATCTGGCGCCGATCGATCAGTTCGGCTGGTCGGTGAGCGTGGACATGCCCGAGACGGGCAACGGAGTCATCGCTGTCGGCAAGATCCTCGACGGTGACGGCAATCGCGGCGCCGTCTATGTCTTCGAGGGCGCCGGCGCCACATGGGCGCAGGTTGCAAAGCTTGCACCGGCGGATCTTGGTGTCGGTGATCAGTTCGGCTCCGCGGTCTCGGTTCGCGGCAGCACGCTCGTCGCCGGCACGCAGAAGCAGAACAACGGCGGCGTCAACGCGGGCGCCGCATATGTCTTCGTCAAGAGTGGCAGCACCTGGTCCCAGGCGGTCAAGCTGCTGCCGCCGGGTCTCGCGGCGGGCGATGCGTTCGGCGCAAGCGTCGCCCTCGGCGACGGATTGATCGCGATCGGGTCTCCAGGGCGCGCATCCGGTTCCGTGGCAGGCGTGGGCATCGCCTACATCTATGAAGGATCCGGATCGTCATGGACGGTCACGCCCGTGCAGCAGCGCAATCCATTCCAGAATGACGCCTTCGGCTACTCGGTGGCCGTGGTGCGTCCGATCGCGGACGGTCCCGAGCCGATGGTGATCGTCGGTTCACCGGGATACGACTCCGGGCTCGCCAACAACGGCGCCGCGTTCGCGTTCCGCAAGCCGGGCCTGACCTGGGAGCTGGACAGCACGGATCTCTTCGTGGCCGGGTCGATCGCCAATGGCGCGCTCGGCAGGGCCGTGAGCGTGTCGCCCGATGGCCTGCGCAGCGCTCTGTCGAGCGAAAGCCCGAGTTCGAGCGCCGGCGCCGCATACGCATTCAAGTTCGAGGACACGGGCGGCGGTACTTCCCCCGGCTCGGGCGGAAGCGGCGGCGACACGGGCGGCCAGATTCCGGGCGGTGGCGTTCCGCCGACCGGCGTCGACACCGGCGGAGGTGGCGGCGGCGGCGGCGGCATCGGTACGCCGGGAACTCCGACACCACTTCCCCCGCTTCAGGCGGACTTCGGCACCGTGATCGGGAGCATCGTCGTCGTCAATCCCATCACGCGCACCGTGATGGCGATGCAGACCGACGGCAAGCACGAGAATCACATTCCGAAGTTCGAGATCATCACGACCTTCCCGGAGGGATACGAACTCGTCGCGTGTCCCGATCTCAACGGCGACGGATCCGGAGATCTGCTCTTCCATGAGTCGAGCACGGGTCTGCTGCACGGCTGGCTGCGCAACGGGCTGCTCATCACGATGGAGAACGAGATCGGTGAACTGCCCGACGGCTTCGACTTCGCGACCTTCGGATCCTTCAACGGCGACGCGATCGACGATCTCCTGCTGCGCAATTCGTCCACCGGAGACCTGAAGCTCTGGATCATGAGCGCCACCGGAGAGCTCTTCCGCGAGATCGATGTGGATGTACCCGACGCGAACTGGGTGCCGCTCCAGGTGGATGTCGACGGTGATGGTCGGCCGGATCTGGTGCTGCGACAGCCCGGGTCGGGCGAACTCGTCTCGCTCGCCGTGACGCTCACGGGCGCCGTGACGGTGACTCCATGGCCCGACGCCGCCAGCGACTACACGCTCTGCGCCGGCGGCGATCTCGACGGCGACGGCGCCATCGACATGCTCTGGAAGAACGAGTCGCAGGGGCAGTTCGAAGTGTGGCTGCTCGACGGCAATCGCCTCGAGCGGCGGCGACTCCGCTTCATCCTCGATGCGTCCGCGTGGCGCGTCGAGCGGCTCTTCGACTTCGACGGCAACGGCAAGGCCGACTTCCTGATGAGCCGCAACGGCACCGGTCGACTCGTGATCGTCTACATGGACTTCGACGAGAGCGGGCCGAAGATCATCAAGAGCCGTCGATACGCCACGATCGATACGGAGATGGAGATCGTGGACTTCGCGACGCGGTGACCCGCGGAACGATCGGCCCTGATGCGTGAACTCGATGCGATCGCTGCACTGCAACGCGGCCCCATGGCGCGTGTGCTAGAGTCCACGCCCCGTCATGACTTCGACCAAGGGTTCCGTCCACGAGGATCTCTCGCGCAAGGATGAGATCGAGGGGCCGAGCGACCGGAAGTTCGGCTTCCAGGTCGGCGCGATCCTGGTCGGGCTCTCCGCGCTGCTGCTCATCTGGTATCGCGCGAAGCGTGGGGCATGGACGAGCGCGAGCGGCTGGGGCCCATGGCCGTGGTGGATGCTCGCGGTGGGCGCGCTTCTGATCGTCGGTGCGGCACTCGCGCCGAGGGCGCTGCGGCCGCTCAACAAGGCGTGGATGGGGCTGGCGATGGTGCTCTATGTCGTCGTCAATCCGATCGTGATGTTCCTGCTCTGGGCGATCGTCATGACGCCGATGGGACTGCTCGTGCGCGTGGTCGGGCGCAAGGACCTGCTCCGAATGCGGCTCGATCCGCAGGCGCGGAGCTACTGGATCATGCGGGAGCCGCCGGGACCGGCGCCGGCCAGCATGAAGAATCAGTTCTGAGGCAATCGGAGGCGAAGACGCCATGGCATTCATCAAGGAACTGTTCGCGTTCATGGCCGAGCGCAAGAAGTTCTGGCTGCTGCCGGTCTTCATCACGCTCGTGCTCATCGGCGGCCTGCTCGTGATCGCGAAGGGCTCGGCCATTGCGCCCTTCATCTACACGCTCTTCTGAACGGCTCCGCGCGTGCGCATCCTCGGGCTCTCGGCCTACTACCACGATTCCGCGGCTGCCCTCGTCGAGGACGGGCGCATCGTGGCCGCCGCGCAGGAGGAGCGCTTCACACGCAAGAAGCACGATTCGGGATTCCCGCGGAATGCGATGCACTACTGCCTCGGCGAGGCGGGCGCGTCGCTGCGCGAGATCGACTTCGTCGTCTTCTATGACAAGCCGTTCATCAAGTTCGAGCGTCTGGTGGAGACCTATCTCGCATGGGCTCCGCGCGGCTTCCGCAGCTTCAAGATGGCCATGCCGCTCTGGCTCAAGGAGAAGCTCTTCCAGAAGTCGATGCTGGAGAAGGCGCTGCGCGACGAGGACGCGGGCTTCGACGGCGCGAAGCTCCTCTTCACCGAACATCACCTGAGCCATGCGGCCAGCGCGTTCTATCCGTCGCCGTTCGAGGAGGCGGTGGTGCTCACGCTCGACGGCGTGGGCGAATGGACGACCACGAGCGTCGGTCTCGGCAAGGGCAAGTCGCTCGCGATGACGCGTGAGCTGCACTTTCCGCACTCGCTGGGATTGCTCTACTCGGCGTTCACCTACTACACGGGCTTCAGAGTCAACTCGGGCGAATACAAGGTCATGGGGCTCGCGCCCTACGGCGAGCCCGTCGCGGCGCGGCGCTACGCCGATCTCATCCTGCGCGAGGTCATGGACCTCAAGGAGGACGGCACCTTCCGGCTCAACCAGAGGTACTTCAACTACTGCACAGGTCTGACTATGACCAACGGCGCCTTCGACGAGCTGTTCGGTGGGCCGGCGCGACGGCCCGACAAGGAGCTGCTGGTGCAGCGTCACATGGACCTCGCGGCCGCGATCCAGATCGTGACGGAGGAGGCGATGCGGCGCATCGTGCGGTCACTGGCGAAGGAGCACGACTGCCCGAATCTCTGCATGGCGGGCGGCGTGGCGCTCAACTGCGTCGCGAACGGCAAGATCCTGCGCGACCGCGCGTTCAAGAACCTCTGGATCCAGCCTGCGGCGGGCGACGCGGGCGGCGCGCTCGGCGCGGCGCTCGCGGCCTACCACGGCTACGCCGACAAGCCTCGTGAAGTGGCGACCGGGCTGGACGCCATGCGCGGGAGCTACCTGGGCCCTCGCTACGAGCAGAGCGATGTGGAGCGACGGCTCAAGGCCGCGGGCGCGAGGTTCGAGGTGCTGAGCGACGAGGCGCTGATCGAGCGCGCCGCCGACGCGCTCGCCTCGGAGAAGGCCGTCGGCTGGGCGCAGGGGCGCATGGAGTTCGGCCCGCGCGCGCTCGGCGGGCGCTCGATCCTCGGCGACCCGCGCAGCCCGTCCATGCAGAAGACGCTGAACCTCCGCGTCAAGTACCGCGAGAGCTTCCGGCCCTTCGCGCCGAGCGTGCTGCGCGAGCGCGTGAGCGACTACTTCGAGCTCGACGGCGACAGTCCGTACATGCTGCTCGTGGCCGATGTCGTGAAGTCGCGCCGCATTCCCATGACGGCGGAGCAGGAGAGGCTCTTCGGCATCGACAAGCTGAATGTGCCGCGCAGCGATGTGCCCGCGATCACGCATGTGGACTACTCGGCGCGCGTGCAGACGGTGCACCGCGAGACGAACCCCCGCTATCACGCGCTGCTGGCGGCGTTCGAGCGCAGGACCGGCTGCCCGGTGCTCGTCAACACGAGCTTCAATGTGCGCGGCGAGCCGATCGTCAACACGCCCGAGGACGCCTTCCGCTGCTTCATGGGCTGCGACATCGAGGCGCTGGTCGTGGAGAACTGCTTCCTCCGCAAGGAGGATCAGGACCCGGCGCTCAAGCTCGACTACAAGGGCGCGTTCGAGCTCGACTGACGCTCGATCGGAACGCGAGAGCGGACGGCACCCGCGCGTCGGCGCGACTGGCCCATTCAGGTATGCCGTCATGCAACTGTCCCGCGATGCGCCGCTGGCGCGCGCGTGCCGCGTCCGCGCCTTTTCCTACTTCCCGCGACCGAGGAGGAAGTAGATGATCAGTCCGATGAGCGGGAAGAGGAAGATGACGAGCAGCCATCCCACCTTGTGCAGCAGTTCCTTCGTGGAGGTGAGGATCTCGACCGCCGCGATCAGGAACAGGATGAGGTGAATGATTCCGAGGATCGTGTAGAGCATGAGGTGCGCTCCCTTGGCGGCATTCGAGTTCCTGATCGAGGCGGGCCAATCGCCCGGATCGACACGGCCGAGCGAGTGTAGTCGAGTCTGATGGGTCGGCTACGCTCAGCGCACCGATGTGCGGCATCTGCGGCTGGCTGAGTTGGGACCACGCACCGGACGAGGGCGTCGTCCGCGCGATGAGCGACACGATCGTGCATCGCGGTCCCGATGCGGGCGGAGTCAAATCGCTCGGACCCGTGGTGCTCGGTCATCGTCGGCTCTCGATCATCGACCTCGCCGCCACGAACGACCAGCCGCTTTCGGACCACGAGGGTCGCGCATGGATCGTCTTCAATGGCGAGATCTACAACTTCCTTCGCCTGCGCGAGGAGCTCGAGCGTCGCGGTCATCGCTTCCGAACGCAGGGCGACACGGAGGTGATCCTCGAGGCGTGGAAGGCGTGGGGCCCCGCATGCCTCGAGCGCCTCGAGGGCATGTTCGCGTTCGCGCTCTGGGATGTGCCGGGGCAACGGCTCCTGCTCGCGCGCGACCGGCTTGGTGAGAAGCCGCTCTTCTGGGCCGAGATCGCGTCGCGCACGGGTGCGGGCGGCGCCTCAGGCGGTACTTCGGGCGGCGCAAGCGGCCGCGGCATCATCTTCGGCAGTGAACCGAAGGCGCTGCTGGCGCATCCCGACTTCCCCCGCAGCATCGATCCGCTCGGTCTGGGGGACTTCCTCTCGCTCAACTACTCGGTGGGCGAGCAGACGCTGCTCTCGGCGATGCGGCGCCTGCCCGCCGCGCACGCCATGATGATCGAGCGCGGCGGACCGCCGCGCGTCTGGCGCTACTGGGATCTCGCGTCGGCATTCCGAAGCAAGCGCGAGGTTCGTGGCGCGGCGCAGGAACATGCCGTGACCGATGAACTCGCGCAGCGCATCGACCTGTCCGTCAAGGACCGCATGGTCAGCGATGTTCCGCTCGGTGCGTTCCTCTCCGGCGGCGTCGACAGCTCCACCATCGTCGCCGCCATGGCGCGCGGCGGTGATCCCTCGCGCGTAAGGACCTTCACCATCGGCTTCGAGGAGAAGGGCTTCGACGAGGTGGCTGAAGCCCGCGAGGTGGCGGATCTCCTTGGGATCGACCACCGCGATCGCACGCAGCGAGCGGACGCCGAGAGCGTGCTGACGGCGCTGACGGTGGCCGCCGACGAGCCGCTGGCGGATTCGAGCTGCATGCCGACCTGGTTCCTGGCGCAGTTCACGCGCGAGTTCGTCACCGTGAGCCTTTCGGGCGACGGCGGCGACGAGCTCTTCGCCGGCTACGAGACCTACGCGGCCGATGCGGTGCAGCGCCGCGCACGGTTCATCCCTCGCCCCGTCATCGGCGCCATGCAATGGGTCGCCGAGCATCTCGTGCCGACCACGCACGGCAAGGTGAGCTTCGACTACAAGCTGCGGCAGTTCCTCGCAGGCGCGTCGCTTCCCTTCCGTCGCGCCCATTGGTCGTGGCGGACGATCTTCGGCCCGGACTCGATGCGCACACTCCTGCGTCCCGAGCATGCGTCGAGCGTCACGCCCGAGCACGGATTCGCCGAGTTCGACCGCCACTTCGCCGATGTCGCCGACTGCCACTGGCTCGACCAGGCCTCGTATGTGGACATCAAGACCTGGATGTGCGACGACATCCTGGTCAAGGTGGACCGCGCGTGCATGGCGCATTCGCTGGAGGGTCGCGCTCCCTTCCTTGACTCGTCGCTCGTCGAGTTCGCCGCATCGCTGCCGCCCGCGCTCAAGATGCGCGGCCGTCGCAAGAAGCACATCCTGAAGGAGAGCCAGCGAGGTCGCATTCCGCGCGAGGTCCTGGAGCGAAGGAAGAAGGGCTTCAATGCGCCGGTGAGTTCATGGTTCGACGGCGCGCTCTCGGGATTCGTGGCGGACGCACTCGCCGATCCACTTCTGCACGAGTGGTTCGACCGTGCCGCGATCGAGCGACTGGTGCAGGAACACCGCGCCAAGGCTCGCGATCATGGCCTTCGGCTGCTCTCGCTCGTCACCCTCGCGATCTGGCTCAGGCGCCTGCGCGCGGCACCGGCGCGTCCATCGCACGCGGCGCCGGGCGATGGACGACCGCTCGCCACAGCAACACCGCCGCGATGAAGATCGAAGTGGTGAAGAGCGGATCGAGCGCGTCGACATAGCGGAAGATCACGGTGGCCGAGAGGGAGATGAGCACGATCGTGCCCCATGCAAGCAGCGCCAGCGCGCCCAGCATGCGCGCCGCCGGCGACGCCGCCAGCATGGCCAGCCGACCCGAGTGATCGTCGACGCGCCGTCCCGTCCACGGCAGGAGCACGAGCCCCAGCAGCGTCGATGCGACGGCGAGCCCGGCGTAGAGCCTGGGGCGATCATCGATCGGATATCGCAATCGCTCCCAGAACATGTTGCGATCAAGCGACGCGCTCTCCGCCGGCGGCATGAGCCAGCGATCGAAGAGCGCACGATCGCGCTCCTGGAGTCTCGTCAGGCATTCGAAACCTGTCGTGGTCGTTGCGGCGATCGACGGTTGAAGCGCAGCGCCGCGCCCGAGCCAGTACACCGCACCCGCGATGTTGGCCGCCACATGCCGTGCATAGATTCCGGGGCGATGCAGGACCGGCGAAGTGCCGAGCACTTTCAGCAATCGTTCGTTCTCTCGATTCAGTTCACCGCCCTCCGGCATGTGCGCGCCGGCCCAGAGACGCACCTGCGGAAGCAGGATCTGATAGAGCAGGATGTTGTATTCGTCGGAGGTGTGCAGGTAGTAGTCGATGGGCCAGTCGAGTTCGGGGCGCTGCGCGAGCACCGGCGCGATCTGCGCCTGCAGGTGCGCTGCAAGCTCCGGTTCGCTCGGCACCGTTTCCGGGGAGATCATCCAGGCGACATGCCCCGCCAGGCTCATCGATCCCATTGACGAGAGACCGAAGAAGCCGTGCACGGCGAGGTTTCGCAGCGATGCGGCGCCGAGCAGCAGCGCAATCGCGATCGCGGCCGGAGCGACGAGCGTGAGTCCCGTGCGCCACGCGGAGGCACGACCCTTGGAGGTCGGCTCGCGACGATGCCACCACCACGGCAGCGCCATCGCGGGAACGAGACCGAGCCCCACCGGTCGCACGAGCACGGTCCAGGCGACGACCACGCCCGTGACCAGTGAGAGCCACAGGGATCGCCGGATCGTCGCCAGGCCCAGACACGCGGCGACCGTGCACACGAGCGCGGTGTAGATCCCGTCCGCCATCACCGTGAAGCTCGTCTCGAAGACGCGCGTGGAGGTTCCCAGAAAGAGCAGCAGCAGCGACGCAACCCCGTAGGCGGGTCGTCCCGACCGGTGCGAAGCGGCGTCTGCATTGCGTGCGTGCACACGCAGCACATGGGCGACGACGAATGCCAGCAGCACCTGCGACGCGATGATGGAGTTCACCTGGAGCAACGCCAGTGGCCGCAGATCACCGAAGACCCACGCCACCGAGCGCAGCACGAGCGGATAGCCGATCGTGCGCATCGAATAGCTCCCGAGGTAGCTCTCGGAGTCGTTCTGCACACCGATCCACGCCGGTGCCAGCGCCGCGATGGCGGCATTCCACATGATGAAGAGGCCGACGACCGTGGCAACGAAGAACCCTTGCGGAAGCATGCGACCGAGGGTCGAGTCCCCTCGCGCCGCAAGCCTGCCGCCGATGCAGAAGCCCAGGATGGCCAATAGCAGCGCCGACACCTCGATCCACGCTGCAGGGCGTGCGCTGACGCGCACCGTGTACACCCGGCCGTTCGTCCGTGGATCCGAGCCGTCGCTCGATGAGAGGAGCAGACGGCGATGCCAGTGGGAGTAGCGCCCGCCGCCAAGCTCCGAGATCTCCTGATGCGGCGCATGCCCGGGACCGATCGGACGGCCGTCCTCGAAGAGTTCAAGATCGCTCGTGCGTCCCGAGGCAAGCGTGTCGCCGAAGCAGCGCAACCAGAAGGGAAGCGCGGGATCGAGCCGAGCCGCGAAGGCGCCGGGGAGTTCCACTTCGAGCCGCTCGGGCGCAATGGTCACCTCGATCGGGTCGCGCGGTGTGCGCTCCAGGATGACGACCAGCGCCGCAAGCGCGAGCGCCGCGCTCCATGCCAGCAGGAGCGCCGTCGCGAGCGCACTGGAGGAGCGTCGTGTGACCGTCGATGGCATGTGCATCTGCTCGCGGCATGCCGGCGCACATCGCGGCGTGTCGTGCGGGCCGATGGTATCGTACGAGTCGTCGCCCTTCCACCGTGGCCGGACTCAAGCGCTCCAACGCTGTCGCGACGCTCGTCGGCGTCATCCTGCTCGCGGCGCCGTGGCTGCTCCTTGCGGTGCTCGGTGCAAGCGCCGGGATGATCCGCGCCGCGATCGCGCCCTCCGCAATGGTCGAGGAGGAAGGCGTCGGGTGGCGCGCGCAGGTCACGCCAACCGCCGTGCGAGGTCGGCTCTACGGCCTGATCTTCGAGTTTCCGAGCGACCACGGAAGCAGCACCACCAGCTCGTTGCGCCTCTTCGAGGACGATCGCGAGCTCGGGCCGAGCAGTGCAGTGCACCGGGACATCCGCGAACTCGGAAACGGGCGCTTCTCGCACTGGCGCCGCGATCTCTTCTTCAGCACCTCCGACAACAGCGACCCTCGCACGAACGGGCGTCGATACTCGATCGAGTCGCCGGTGGAGCCTTCTCGCACCGCGCTGCTGCTGGCGATCCTGGCCTCGCTCGCCGGCGCCATCGTGCTGTGGTCAAGCGCGACGGTGCAGGGGCGGACCGCGGGATGGCGTGCGCGATGGATCTCGGGGAGCGAGCGCGCGGCACTGGTCGTTCCGTGGCGAGCCGTACCAATGCCGCTCGGCTGGCGTCGGTTCATGGTGGCGGCGTGGGTGCTCTGCGCCACGGTGGCTGCGTTCATCGGACGCGATGAGCACGATCCGTACCTGTTGAGCACCGTTCCCACCACCGGATACTCCGATCACACCAATTCGCTCCCGGGCTACGCGGCGATGATGGACGGCGCTCCGCGCCACGCGGAGAATGTCCAGACCTGGGACCACATCGCGATGTTCAACGGGTCGATCATCGCGGCGGACATGTACGCGAATCGTCCGCTCTACCCGTTCCTTGCGAGTGCCGCCGCGTGGGCACTGGGCGTGGCGGGCGCCTCGCTGCTGGTGAATCTGCTTGCATGGGCCGTCGGCACATGGGCCGCGGTGCGCGTCGGCGCCGAGTTCGCCGGGCGCTTCGAGGCGGGTGTCGTCGCGGGGCTGCTCGCATGCGTCGGCGCGGGTTGGTGGTTCCACATCGGCGACTACTCGGCGCATCTGCTGAGCTTCTCGACGAGCGCGGTGGCGCTGCTCGTGATCCTTCGAAGCCGGATCTGGGCGGTGCGGCAGCCGGCGGAGGTCCATGCGGCCATCGCCGCGGTGCTCGTCATCGCAAGTCTCGCCTACAACTCGGGCCTCTTCTTCGCGGCCGCGTACTTCCTGCTCGCCATCTGGCGCAATCGCTGGTGGCATGTGCTGCTCGTGGCGCTGGCGGCCGTGCTTGTGCAGCGGCTCTGGCCGCCGCTGCTGAACGCGCTTTCGAACGGGAACTTCGACTACTACGCGGTGGAGCGCGGCCTCCTGCAGCGGGCGCTGGACGCATGGCCGCACATGTGGCAGAGCGGCATGTGGTGGCAGCGAGCGATGGATGTCTTCCTCGACTCCCTCGTGCCGGCCGCGACGATCCTGCCGCTCATCGTGCTTGGCGTGATCGCGCCGATCCTCGGCGGCGTGCGGCGATCCGGTTCAGGTGACGAGCCGCGACCCGAACGCGGTGCCGTGCTGCTCATGCTGCTCGTCGTGGTGCTCCCGACCGTGGCGCTGATCATCTACTCCCCCACCGCCACCGCGCGCGGCTATCTCATCTTCTGCGCCTCGACCGCGGTCTTCGCGGTGGCCGGTGCGCTCTTCGCCCGCCTTCGTCCTGGCGCCTGGCGCGGTCTCGGCGCCGGAGTGCTGCTGCTCGGGCTCGTGGTGCAGGTGATCTTGGTGACGCGACACGCCGAGGCCGATGCGCGAGGCGTGAAGCTCTTCCTCTGGGGACTGCCGAGCTGGACGACGACGGCGATCGAACAGGCGCGGTCGGCGCCGCGCACCCAGGTGGCGGGATTCGGCGGCGAACCAGCCCCGCGCGTCGCCGGCGGCGATGCATCGCTGCTCGAGTGCGGAGCATCCGACGGCGGCGAGATCTACCGTGACCTCCCCGCCTTCAAGACACCGGTGCAAGTCGGCCAGATGCTCATCGTGCGCGGCGTGATGGTGCTGGCGCTTGGAATCGGCGTCCATCTCGTGCTCCTCGCGGGACTGATGCGACTGCCGGGACGCTCGGTGCGGAGTCCACCGTCCCGCACGGTGCTGGCCGCGATCATGCTCGCCGTGCTGCTCGTGCCGCCGATCGCGGCGCGCCTGCGCGGCAGCGGGCCGGAGCATCAGCGGCACATGATCCACGATCGACGGCTTCCCTCCCGACCGACCGAGCTCGTGCAGGAGATCGAGCTCGATCCGTCGTCGCTCCTGCTGCTCGAGCAGGCGGCGCATGCAGCGCTGGCGTCCTTGCTCGCGCGCGAAGGCGTCACGGACGAGCACGCGGTCAGCGATGCGGAACTCGACTGCCTCACGGGTTTCGGCTGGAGCCAGGAGACCGGTGCCGGCATCAGCGTCGAGATCTTCGCGGGCGACCAGCCGCTGACCCGCTTCGAGACCGAGGGATCCGGTCGGCAGCGCCGGCGCCTCGATCTCTCGACGGCGCTGGCGGCCCTCAAGCGGGACCCGCGCATTCGCATCGTCGCCCGCAAGGAGGGCGGCATCCCGCATGTGGCCTCGTGGCAGCGCGGCGATCTGCCGGGTCGATCGCTCGAGTTCGACGGCGTCCGCGCCGAGCCCTCGCGCGACCTGCCCATGCCGCTCTTCGAGCTTCGCGTGGTGCATCGCGACCGCGATTACCATCCGTCGCTCCTGCTCTACTGATCCCGTGACCTCCGTGACCACATCTCCGCCGCAGGGCGGCACGGCGCCGAACGCGCCGATGCGCCGCAGGCCGTCGCGTGCCTCGCTCATCATCGGCGCGGTGATCGTGAGCGTCACGCTCGTCGTGATGGCGCTGGTCGTCGTCGAGGTCGTATTCCGTTTCATGCGACCGGCCCCCAAGGTGGGAAGCCTGATCCTCTCGAGCGAACTCGGCTGGGATCGCTTCCCGCCGATCAATCCGCAGGTGCCCGCCACTGCGGCGTCGCCCGCGCCGCCGATCCGCATCGCGTGCATGGGCGACAGCTTCACGCACAACACTGCGTGGACGCAGCAGCTCATCGAGGAACTCAATCGGCGCGGCATCGCGGCAACCGGATGGGAGGTCGGCGTCTCCGGTTACGGCCAGGTGCAGGAGGCGATGAAGCTGGAGCGAGTGCTGCCGGAACTGAAGCCCGACATCACGGTGCTCCTCTTCTACGGCTGGAACGATCCGCGCGACAACTGCGCGACGCCGGGAATCGTCTACAACCCCGACATGCTCGGGCGCCCGTACCTCTCCGAGGACGGCGCGCGCTTCGACCAGCCCTCGGCATGGGGCATGACGCTGCGCGATTCCGAGCTCTTTCGCCGAATGGTCGAGTGGTGGTGGTTCAAGACCTCGATCGACGAGTCGAACGCAGCGCTTCGCGCCGGCGGCGCGGACGCGGTGGCGAGCTCCGGCCGGCGGCTCATCGCCCTCTATTCGAATCCGAAGACCTGGCTGCCGCTCTATCAGCCGTCGGCGCAGGACGGCGCGTATGTGACTCGCGCCTGGCGCGAGACGGAGCGCGCCATGCAGCGCATCGTCGATCTCTGCGCCGCGCAGGGAAGCGCTCTCGTCGTCGCGGGGATCGATTCGCCCATCACGATCGATCGCGATGTCTTCGACGAGCATGTCGCGAAGGACCCCGCGTACCGCGTCGACGACTTCGATCCGGATCTGCCCGTGCGCCGCTTCGAGGCGCTGGCGCGTTCGCTCGGGATTCCCCACACGGATCCGGTGCCGGCGCTTCGCGCCTATGCCGCGGCGCAGGGCCGCAAGATCTACGACCCGCCGGAGGGCAATCTGGCGGGCCACCTCCTGCCGGACGCTCAGAGGGTGATGGCGAGCGTCATCGCGGATGAGGTGGAACGGCTGGTGCGCTCGGATCCTCGCTTCCGCGAACGCGTCGGATCGTCTCCCCGATCGCCATGACGCCCGCGGCGCACGCAACCACCGTGAGCGGCTCCACCGCATCCACATAGCGCGCGATGACGGCGGTCGCGGCCGCGACGAGGAGCGCCGTGCCCTGGAACCCAACGCCTGCAAGTGCGAGCAGGCGCCCGACCGGCGTGAGCCGGCGCGAGAATGGCGCCAGCACGAGCCCGACCAGCGTGCTCGCCACCGCCAGCTTCCAGATCGTGCTCGGATTGGAATCAAGCGGCGTGCGCCACCACTCCATCCAGGTGAGCCGGTCGAAGGGCGTGGTCGACGACTCGATGTCGGGCGCAGGCCCGAGCCACGCGAATCGCTGCTCGCGCACCTGCGGCCAGAGATTGGCGACGCTTCCGGTCCCGCGCGGCACGCGACCCTTGAGCGCAGGACCGAGCGGTGCAGGCCGCCCCACCGACTGCCAGAAGCCCCAGACATGCGCCGACGCATGCCACGCGTAGGCGCCCGGATCGGCGCGCAGCGCCGACTTGGCCAGCGCCGATCGCACCCGCAGCCGCTCGATCCCCTGGTCCTCGATCGGCCGGATCTTCGCCTGCTCCTCGACCCACGCATGCGTCTCCGGCATCGTGGTCGCCCAGAGCAGTTCGTTGTACTCGTCGCTCGTCCAGAAGAAGTACTCCTTCGGCCAATCGAGTTGCGCCGGCCGCCGCGCGATGATCGGGGCGATGCGCCGTTCCAGGCGCTCGGCGAGCTCGGGGAACTCCGGACAGTTCCGCGCGTTGATGTTCCACGCCACATGACCCATGAGCGAGACGGGACCCATGGAACTCGTCGCGAAGAATCCGAAGCGGCGCTCGTTGGCGAACGAGGCGGCCGCAATGATGATCGCGTAGGGCGCCACGAGGGCCACCAGTGAGCGCCATCGCTCGCCGCGTGCCCAGAGCAGCGGCAGCAGCAGCATGCCCGCCAGTCCGAACGCCGCCGGCCGCACGAGCTCCGTCATGGCAAGCACGGCGCTGCACGAACCAAGGAGTGCGAGTCGCGCCGCTGGTGAACCCCCGCCCACGACGCCGTGGCGCCACTGCCGCCCCGCGTGGCACAGCAGTCCGAGCAGCACGCACAGTCCGGTCACATAGAAGGCTTCCGTCAGCAGATTGAACGGGAATGTCATCAGGCGCGGACTCGTCGCGAGCAGCACGAAGACGACGAGCCCCACGACGCGCGTGCCGATGAGCCGGTCCACCGCGAGCGCCAGGAACGCGAACGACGCGAGCATCGCGTTGAGCTGCACCGCGAGCATCCACCGCAGATCGCCGCTCAGCATGCTGACGAGCTCGATGAGCAGCGGATACCCGGCCGTGCGTTCGGGCGACCATCCGAGGTAGCTCGCCGTGTCCCAGTCCACATTGATCCAGCGCGGGAAGAGGCGATGGGACTCCAGGTTCCACGCGATCACGAGCCCGATCACCGTGGTGGCGAAGACCCAGGCGCGAGCGCGCGGCACGCGCGCAAACCAACCGGAAAGCACCCACAGGAGCGATGCGCCCGTGGCCCCCAGCAGCAGCAATCCCACGCGCGGATGCAGCTCCGTGCGTGACGACCACTCGTAGCGCCGCCCGTTCGTGCGCGGGTCGCTTCCGTCGCTCGAGGAGAAGAGCAGCTCACCCCAGTGGCTGAATGCGCCGCGACCACCCTCGCGCACGCGATCGGGCGGGGCGTGGGCAGGACCGAGTTCCACGCGGCGCGTGCCGTCGACCTCGACGACGCGCAGCGAGGACATGCCCGCGCCGTCGTTGGGCATGTGCGTCCAGGAGGAGGGGCGCGCGTCGACGCGCACCGTGAAGGCGCGCCCCTGCTCCGGTGCGATCCGCGCGGGATCGATCACGCCGGACACTTCCGGCGCGGCCACGATGCGCACGCCGAGCGCTGCGAGGTCCACGAGCAGCATCGCGGCAAGCAGGAGCAGCCGAATCGTCATGCGGCGGCGCCTCGCTCATGCATGTCGGCGAGTCTACGACCTCGCGCATCTGGTAGTCTCCGCCCGCATTCATGCTCACGATCCTCATTCCCGCAAAGAACGAAGAAGGCGCCATCACCGGCACCGTGCAGCGAATTCAGGAGGTGATGGCGGAAGCCGGAATCAAGGGGTATGAGATCCTCGTGATCAACGATGGATCGATGGACCGAACCGGGGAATTGGCCAAGGCCGCAGGCGCGCGAGTCATCACGCATCCGCACAACGCCGGGTACGGCCGAAGTCTCAAGCACGGCATCCGCGAGGCTTCGCACGACACCATCTGCATCACCGACGCGGACCTCACCTACCCGGCGGAGGCCATTCCCGGCCTGCTCAAGGAATACGAACGCGGCAACGACATGGTGGTCGGCCAGCGGACCGGAAGCCACTACCGTGAAAGCGCGCTCAAGGCGCCGCTGCGCCGCCTGCTGCAATGGCTCGTCGAGTATGCCGCGGGGCGCAAGGTTCCCGACGCCAACAGCGGCCTGCGCATCTTCAGCCAGAAGACGATCCTGGAGCACCTGCCGCACCTCTGCGACACCTTCAGCTTCACCACGAGCATGACGATTGCGTACATGCTGACCGGCAAGTTCGTGACCTATGTGCCCATCAGCTATGACGCTCGCGTCGGTCGCACGCATGTCAAGCTGCTGAAGGATTCGCTGCGCACGCTGCTCTACATCTGCCAGAGCGTGATGTACTACGCGCCGCTGAAGATCTTCCTGCTGCTCGCAGGCCTCTTCGTGGCGGCAAGCATCCCCTCGTTCCTCGTCGGCCACTTCCTGAAGCTGAACATCGGCTACATCCTCGGCGTGTCGCTGCTCCTGCTCACGCTCGTCGTGTTCCTCCTCGGGCTGCTGGCCGATGTGCTGCGGCAGATCCTGCTCAAGTAGCCGATGGTGCCGCGGCATCGATTCCGCCGGACGATGCTGGCGGTGCGCCTGGTCGCGGTGCCGGCGGCCCTCGTCGGCGGATGGTTCCTGGCGAAGTCGCAGGGGCTCGAGCTTCGACCGACCGGGGGCCTGCACTTCCTGGTCGGCGCTCTCCTGGTCAATCAGCTTGCGATCCTCATCATCGGATGGCGCATGGGCGTCGGACTGCGACTGTTCGGCATCGACATCCGCATGCGCGACTCGATCCGAATCGCCATCCAGAGTCAGTTCTACTTCTTCTTCGTGCCGATCTCGGCGAGCAACGAGGTTGCCCGCTATCTCAAGGTCAAGGCGATCCGCCCCGGGACCGACATGCACACGCTCGTCGTGTCGCTGCTCCTGGATCGCGTCATGGGTCTGCTCGCATGCGTGATCGTGGCGATCGCGGCGCTGCCGTTCGTCGGCATGAGACCGATCGCAGGCGTCAGCGTGCCGCCCGTGGGCATTGCGGCGATCGCCGCGGCGGCCGTGGCCATCGCGATGCTCGTGGCATGGAGGCTGGGCTGGCTCGCGCGGCTCCGCGAGGCGATCGCCGAGACGCGCGGCCGAAGGCTGCTGATCGTTCCTGCCGCGATGCTCGTCCTGCTCATGCAGGGCGCAACGATCATCTCGGTGTGGCTCGCGGCGCAGTGGCTCGGGCTCCAGAGCGGACTCGCGGCGCTCGCGGTCGGCATCTCCCTCGGAACCCTCGGGCAGGTGATTCCCTTCACCTTCGCCGGCGCGGGCCCTGCGGAGGTGGCCGGCGCCGCGGCATTCATGGCGCTGGGTGCAACCCCCGTCGAGGCGGCGGCGCTTGCGGCGCTCGTCTACATGACGCGGCTCATGGCAGCGGTCGAGGGCGGACTCTGGGAGCTGCTCACGGGCGTGCGCTCGTTGCGCGCGGGAGGCGCCGCGTGAGCGGGAGCATTCCATGAGCGAGCGAACGGTCGGCCGAATCATGCTCACCGCGATGTGGGCGCTCATCGCGACCGTCGCGGGATTCATCGCGATCTTCCAGAACACGCCGCTGCTCAATCGCAGTCTGCTTGCGTCGCGCGTCACGCTCGACCCCGCGCGGATGAAGCCGATGCAGGGGCATGCGTACAAGTACCCCGGTCTCTGGTTCGGCCTCGGCGATCAGGTCGATACCCCGCGCAGCGCGGTCGTGCTGCTCGAGGACGAGCTGGAACTGGCGCCGGCGCGGGCGCGCCATGATCACATCGGTGAGCGTGGCGGCGGCGCATGGAGCCACTGGACGCGCTGGATCATCTTCAGTGCAAGCGACGGCAGCGATCCACGCGCGAACGGCCGTCGCTACAGCGTCATGGGATTGACGGCCCCGATCCGAGTCGGCGCGGTGCTCCTGTCCATCCTCGGTGCCTGGATGGCCGTGCGTTCCTTCATGCGCGTCGTTCGACGCCGCGCCGTGCCCATGGACGCCGCAATGAACGGGGACGGTGCCTCGGAACACCGCCGCGGTTCGTCGACCGGTGCCACCGCCATGACCGGTCGTCGGCGCATCGCGCTGGCGCTTGCGACCATTGCCGTGAGCGTCGGCCTCATCCTGATGCTGCTCGGTGTGCTCGAGGTCGCGCTGCGGCTCACCTCGCCGGCGCCTGGGGATGCAACGCTCCGACTCGCCTCTCCTCTGGGATGGGAGCGCCTGCAACATCCATGGCGCCAGGCGCCTCGCGATGCGGAGGTGACGCCCGGCACCGCACGAGTCCTGATGCTGGGCGACTCGTTCAGTCACGGCCGGACCTGGGTCGACAAGACGATCAACGCTCTTCGCACGGCAGGAATCGATGCCGTTGGATTCGAAGCAGGTGTATCCGGTTACGGCACGACGCAGTCGCTGCTGCTCTTCGATCGTCTGTTGCCGGAGCTCAGACCCGATGTGGTGATCCTGCAGTTCTACGCGTGGAACGACATGCGCGACAATTGGCGCCATCCCGCCATCTGCTACAACCCGCGCATGGTCCGCCGTCCCTACATGGATGAGCACGGCGCCATCACCACGCCATCGACTTTCTCCGTACGCGTTCGCGGGCTGGAGATCTGGAAGCAGCTCTTCGAGCCGCTGTTCGAGTCGATGCGCGTCAGTTACACCCAGGCGCGCATCGACGAGGTCGGCATCGACACGATTGCCACGCGACGCGAGCCGATCATCGTCGACTTCCACATGGAGGAGTCATGGACGCCCTTCTATCGACCGTCGCGTCAGGAGGGTGCCTATGTGTCCGGCGCATGGCACATCACGGAATTGGCCCTCCAGGCGCTGCGCGACCGCTGCGCCGAGCATGGGATTCCGTTGATCCTGGTGGCGATCGACGGACCGTTCACCGTGGATGCCGTGGCCATGGAGCTGGGCGCACCCGCCGAACTCCTGCGCCAAGGCGATTGGGACGAGAACCTGCCGCTGCGCCGGCTCGCAGCCATGGCCTCATCGCTGGGAATCCATCTGCTCGATGTCACGCCCGGGCTTCGATCCAGGCGCGATCGGATGAACGGCGCACCTCAGTACGACGGCGAGGGCCTCGGCGCTCACCTGCTTCCCGATTCGGAAGAGGTGTTCGCCGAGGCCCTGGTTCCCGTGCTCGATCCGCTGCTCCGCGACGCTCAGCGCCGGCGATAGCGCCCTGCGAGGCCGCGGCTGCCATTGCTCTCCAGCGACGGCTTCACGGTCTTGCCGTTCGCGTCCGCCCCACCCTCCATCAGTCGCTTCCACGCGGCGGCAACCTGCGCCGGCTTGTATCCGGCGGCCTTGCAGATCGACTCCTTGGTCGCCCACTCCTTCGGTGCCTTGGCCAGGATCGCGTCATACGCCTTCTGGACTTCGGCGGCGCTCGAGCGATATCGCTTGCCGCCCTTGCTCTTGCGGGCGCCGGCGCCCTTCGAGGCGGCCTTCTTGCCGGACCCCTTGGGGCGGCCCGGTCCGCGACCCGTTCCCACGCTGGCGCCGGTCACGCGGGCGACGAGGCGCGTCAATTCGTTGTAGGACTGCGACAATTGCTGATGCGCCGCCTTGAGGGCGCGAAGCTCCGTCAATTCCTCAACGAGTGATTTCAAATGACGATGTATCGAGTTTGATGCTTTTGGCATGGCGGTCATCCTACCCGATCCAAGGAGTCTGCATTGCTCTTTCGCAGAATCGCCGACCTGCTGGTCATGCCGCTCGGCATGACATTCCTGCTCGGCATTACGTCATTGCTCCTGGTCCTGATTTGTCGCAAGGATTCCCGCAGGACGGGAAGACGCGTCGGCTTCCTGCTTGGAGTCGCGGCCGTCGCCGTGCTCTATCTCTCTTCGATACGGCCCACCAGCCAACTGCTGATGTGGTCGATCGAGCGCTCCTATCCGGTCCAGTCCGCGGAGGCCGTCGCGCCGGTGGACGCGGTCTTCGTCTTCGGCGGCGGTCCGGCGATCGTTCGGCGCGCGGACGGCACGCTGCTGCTGGACCCCGGGCCCCGGTTCGACGCCGCCATGCGCCTCATCGAGGCGGACCGCGCGCGAGTGCTGGTGCTCTCTGCCGCGGGGTCGAAGATTCCCGGCGATGTGCTCAACGAGGCGGAGCATCTGCGCACGGAGGCGCTGCGCCGCGGCGTCGCGCCCGATCGCATTGCGGACATTCCCTCGGTGCTCACCACCGGTGACGAGGTTCGCGCCCTGATCGAACTCTCCGCGGCGCGCGGATGGAAGCGCGTGGCGCTCTGCACCGAGTCGTGGCACCTCTGGCGCGCCATGCACATGGCGCAGGCGCCCGGCATTCAGTTCGTGCCCTACTCAAGCGGGCCCTCGCCGCCGCCCACCGCGCAGCCGTGGTTGCTCGACTGGCTTCCCAGCATGGACAGCCTCTGGCGCACCACGCGCGCCTGGCACGAGATCCTCGGACGACTCGTGTCGTAGGTCGATGGCCGGCGCATGCATCGCGCGCCGCTCGGCCTCCAGGAACGATCGCGATATCATCCCGGCTTCGCGGCACGGCATGGAAAGCTCCCTTCAAGTTCCCGCCGACGAGGTGGTGCCCGCACCGCTCTCGGTCAGCGATGCCGGCCGCGTCTTCTGGTGGAAGGGCCGACTCTTTCGGGGCATTCCGGCCGATCATGCTGCGAGCTATCGCGCACTCTTCGAATGCGGCCTGATTCAGGAACTGGTCGCCAAGGGACTCTTCGTCGAGTCCTCCATCTCGTCGCTGCGCGTGCAGGGCTACGACCTGGTGATCGAGCACGAGGTCATCGATGTGCCCGTGTACCCCAGGGAGTGGACCTTCTCGATGCTGAAGGATGCGGCGCTGCTGGTCCTTCGGATCAACGAGATCGCGTCACGATACGGGTACCAGACCAAGGACTGCCACGGATACAACATCCTCTTCCATCGCAGCAGGCCCGTCTATGTCGACCTCGGCAGCTTTGCGCCGTTCGAGCCTGCGGGTCATGTGCTCTTCGCCTATCACGAGTTCATGCGCACCTATTGCTATCCGCTCGAGATGTGGCGAACCGGCGGCCAGTTCTACGGACTGCGCGCCGTGCCTCGCATCGGCTTCGTGCTTCCCGTGGCCGCGTACATGAAGTACCGATGGCCGCTGCTTCGACGGGCCACCGATGCGCTGCTCAGTCGAACGGTGCAGCGCCTGCATGCGGTCCGAACGCTGCCCTACCGCGATCTCGGCGACTTCGACGATCGCTATGGCCGTTGGACGCGCGGCATCCTGCGCTGGCTGAAGTCCAGCCGACTGCTGAGCCGACCTGCGACGATCCCGGTGCTCGAACGCAGGATTCGCGCCATGCGACCGCGGGCGAACACCACATCGTGGTCCGACTACCAGGACGAGATGGGAACCGGCGGTGCGCGGGCGCTGACGCCGCGGTTCCAGCAGGTCGTCTCCCGCCTCGAATCGCTCGGCGTCCGCAGCGTGCTCGAGATCGCCGGCAATCAAGGCGTGCTCGCGCGCCATCTGGCGGAGCGCGGCACCATCGATCGCATCATCTGCACCGACGCGGATGGTCCCGCGCTCGACAAGGGCTACGCCATGGCGCGCGATCAGGGCCTTGCGATCCAATGGGCGATCTTCAATCCATTTTCGTATGAGCAAAGTCGCCTGGAAGTCCCGTTCGAGGAACGATTCCGATCCGATGCGGTGGTGGCGCTGGCCCTGACGCATCATCTGCTCCTGACGCAGTCGCTCGGACTTCGCTATGTCCTGGAGGTCCTCGGATCGTTCGCAAGCAAGTTCGTCCTCATCGAGTACATGCCGCTTGGGCTCTACAACGGGACCCACGCCGTACCGACGCCATCGTGGTACACGGAGTCATGGTTCCGCGAGGAGTTCGAGCGACAGTTCGATCTGGTGGAGCGCACGCAGCTGGACACGAACCGGATCCTGTTCATCGGCCGCGTCAAGGAGAGTGCGACATGACGACGAAGGCATGTCCGGGCGAACAGGCATACGACGCGGAGATCGCCGCCTCCTATGAGGAGGACCGAAGGAAGGAGCACATCTGGGCACTCGAGCAGTCGTACATGGCGCGCGTCATTCAACGGATACCGGCCGGTCGTTCACTGCTTGATATTCCCGTCGGGACGGGTCGCTTCATTCCGGAGTACGAGGCGCAGCGGCTCGAGGTCCTGGGTGTCGACATCTCCGAGTCGATGCTCTCCGAGGCGCGATCGCGGGTGACCGGCTCGAGCGTGCGCCTCGAGCTCGGGGATGCGCGGTCGCTCTCCTGCGCCGATGGCTCGTTCGATGTCGTCGTCTGCTGGCGATTGCTGCACTTGATTCCGCCCGAGTCGATTGCGCCCGTGATTCGGGAGCTGGGGCGTGTCATGCGCGCCGCGGACGGAAGGCTCCATGTGCAGGCCTATGTGCGCGACGGATGGCACCGGCTGCTCTCGCTCAAGTGCGCCCTCGGGCGACGGATCCGCGCGCTGCTTGGCCGCGCCGGTGACGCGCCCTCGCGCTGGTCGCACATTCGTTCGTATGCCCATGACGACGACGCCCTTCGCAGGACCTTCGCCGAGTGCGGACTCACCCTCGTGGCCGTGAAGGTGCTCGGCGCGTACGGCGCGCTGCGCGTCAAGGTGTTCGTGCTGTCCAGGGCGGAGGACCGGGGCCGTTGACGCGCGCGGGCACCGTCAAGGCCGAGGTCGCGATCTCCGAATGCGTGCACTACTGCGCCTTCAGGTACGGCCACGACGAGTATCACCCGTACCAGACCTACATTCGGCGACTGCATCGAGGCGATCCCATCGAGGCGATCCGCCGCGAGTTCATCGACTTCCTCCTGCACTTCCGTCCGCGCCACATGGGTGCGGCGCTGGGCGTGGACCTCTCCCGCGCGTACCCGCTCTGGGCATATCCGTGGTCGCGCCCATGGACCCTGCTGCGCACTCGACGAGGCGCAGGCTGGCACCCTCGAGCGCGCGATGTTCCCGATGTCATCACGCACTTCTCCGATGCCGGAATCTCCACGGCGCGGATCGAGATGGAGTACGGCTGGCTCCATGGCGCCTATGACGCCCTGACGCGGGAGGGGTACCGACCGGATCGGTACGGCTGTCCTCGGGTGCAGGTCCTCGAGGGGGAGCAGGGCCGCCGCGCCTATCTCGTGCTCGACGGCAACCATCGCATCAGCACGCTCGTGGCGCTCGGACATCGATCGCTCGAGGTCGAGCACGATCCGCGCGAGTCGCTGCGGATCCGCGACCTCGATCGCTGGTGGGGCGTGCGCCTTCGCAAGTATTCGCGCGAGGATGCGCGTCGCGTCTTCGGCGCGTACTTCGCCGGAAATCAGCGTGTCCGAACCCCCGGCGCCACGGTACCCGGCATCGTCGACTAGGCTCGACCGCGTTCCACCGCAGGAGTCACGACCCCCATGCCCTCCTCGATGCGCCGCCTTGCAAAGGCCTGGCTCCCACCGGCGATCGCCGGGCTGCTCCGCACGATCCATCTCGGCAAGGGCATCACCTTCACGGGGCCCTATTCCGATTGGCAGACCGCATGCGGCAGTGCCTCGGGATATGACGCAGAGAACATCCTGGAGCGCGTGAAGCAGACGACGCTCCGCGTGAAGACGGGCGAGATTCCCTTCGAGCGGGATTCCGTTGCGTTCGATCGGGTGCATCACTCGTACCCGGTGCTGGCCGGCCTCCTGCGCGCGAGCGCCGAGAACGGAAACCAGCTGTCGCTGCTCGATTTCGGCGGGTCGCTCGGCAGCAGCTACCGACAGTGCCGCTCGTTCCTCTCGGTGCTCGAGTCGATCCGCTGGTCGATCGTGGAGCAGCCGCACTATGTTCGCTGCGGCCAATCGACCTTCGCCGACGATGAGCTTCGCTTCCACTTCACCATCGCCGACTGCATGCGCGAGGAGCGGCCCAACGCGGCGCTCGTCTCCGGCGTCATCCAGTTCCTGCCACGCCCGTTCGATGTGCTCACGGAATTGATGGACAGCGGCGTGCAGTACATCGTCATCGATCGGACGCCGTTCGCCGACATGGCGAAGGACGCCATCGCGGTCCAACACATCCCCCCTTCCATCTTCGAAGCGAGCTATGCGTCGTGGATCTTCGCCGAGGCGCCGTTCCGATCACGGCTCCGCGAACGCTTCGAGATCCTGGCAGAGTTCGACAGTGCCGCCGACGGGCGAGCGCGGGTCGGGCACCAGGAGTTCGTCTACGGCGGCATGATCCTGCGGCGACGCTGATGGAGAGCGCGACCCTCGATCGCTGCTCCGCGGAACGCGCTCGAGCCGCTGCCGGTGGCATGGCGGCGCGTCGATGATCCGTGCCGCCATCACAGGCCTGCGTGAGCGGCGCGTCCTGCTCCGAATCGCGGGCAACAGCGCGTGGCTGCTCGGCGAGCAACTGCTCCGGGCCGTGCTCGGCGCCATCGTCGGCGCGATGGTGGCGCGACATCTGGGCCCCGGATCGTTCGGAACGCTCAGCATCGTGTTCGCCTACCTGATGCTGTTCGGGTCGATCTCCGGGCTCGGCATCGGCGGCATCCTGGTGCGCGACCTGATTCGCGAGCCCGCGATGACTCCGCGCATCCTCGGGACGGCACTCGGGCTGCGACTGGGCGCCTCCCTCCTCGTGTGGGTGGCGGGCGTCGGCATCGTCATGGCGCTGGACACATCGCCATACGAGCTCACGATGCTGCTGGCCGTTGCCTCCGGCGCGCTCCTCTTCCAGTCGGCGGATGTGATCGACTTCCTCCTTCAGAGTCAGCTTCGCGGTCGTGCGCTCGCGATCACCCGGGCTTGTGCGTTCGTCGCTTCGAGCGGCGCCCGCCTGATCTTCATCGCCATGGGCGCACCGCTTCTGCTCTTCGCCTCCGCGCCGATGATCGAGGCCATCGTGGCCGCGATGCTCCTCGTCCTGATCTTCGCGAAGTACGGCGCGCGCCCGCGCTCGACGCTCGATTCGACGAAGGACGCGCCGGCCGGCTCGACGGCGTGGCGCTTCGACATCCTCCGTGCCAAGGCGCTGCTCAAGGCCTCGCTGCCGGTGGCGCTCTCGGGTTTCCTCGTGATCGGGATCATGCAGGTGGACAAGCTGATGCTCGATCGGCTTGCGGGCGCCCACGCGGTGGGCATCTATGCGGCCGCCGCGATCCTCTCCGCCGCGTGGTACACGGTCCCCGTCATCATCGGCGGCTCCGTGGCACCGACGCTCACCGCGCTCCACGACCACGATCGCACGGGCTACGAGCGCAAACTGCGCAGCGTCTTCGCAGCGGTGACGCTGATGGCGCTCTGCGTGGGCGCAGTGGGCACCGTGCTGTCCGGCGCCCTGATCTCGCTCTTCTTCGGGCGCGACTACGCGGATGCGGCGCCGGTGCTCATGATCCACATCTGGACGGGCGTGTTCGTCGCCAATGTCTCGATTCGCACGCGCGCCCTCATGATCGAGAATGGCGCGGGATTGATCCTGCTCTTCTCGGCGCTGGCGCTGGTCTCGAATGTGGCGTTGAACGCCCTGCTCATTCCGCGCTACGCCGAGGTGGGCGCCGCGTGGGCCACGCTGCTCTCGTGGGCGCTCAGCGCCGCCGTCTTCCCGCTCCTTTCCCCTCGTTCGAGGGCTTTCTCGGCCATGATGCTCGGTTCATTCCGGCCCGGTGAATGGCTGCGAGCCCTGCGTCGCTGAAGGGCCGGACGGGTCGCACATCCACACGGTCAGTCCGCGACCGCTGCGCCGTATCATGGCCGCCATGGCAGCGCCGGCGACGACCGTTCCAGGCGTCGAGATCATCGAGCACCATGGCCGACGATTCGCGCATGTGATCCGCGCCGAGGCGCGAGTGCCCATCAGCACCTTCTTCTCGGAGGCGGGTGAGAGCTTCCAGTTCGGCCTGCTCGCGCACGAGGCGGGGTTCATCGAGGCACCGCACACGCACCCGACCGTGGAGCGTCGCATCATGGACCTCCAGCAGATGGTGGTGGTCCAGCGCGGGCGCATCGAGATCCTGTTCTTCGATGACGATGGTCGGCGGCTCTCGAGTCTGGAACTCGGTCCCGGTGACGCGATCGTGCTCATGCACGGCGCTCATTCGGTGCGCGTGATCGAGGACATGCAATGCGTGAGCGTCAAGCAGGGCCCGTTCCTCGGCGCCGCGCTCGACAAGACGCCGCTGAAGGTGAATCCATGATTCCAGTCTTCGAGCCGGAGCTGACCGAGGATGACATGCAGGCCGTGATCGCGGCGCTGCGCGCGGGAGAGATCTCGGGAACCTTCGGCCATCACCTTGCGGAGTTCGAGCAGTCCTTCGCGAAGTGGCTCGGGCGCAAGCACGCGGTGGCGACCACGAGCGGCACCACGGCACTGCATCTGGCGATGGCCGCGCTCGAACTGCCGCCCGGCAGTGAAGTGCTCGTCTCGGCGAGCACGAACATCGCGTCGTCGCTCGCGCTGGCGCACAATCGGCTCGTCACCGTGGCCGTGGACAGCGAGCCCGTCACATGGAACCTCGACCTGGATCTGCTGCCGTCGCTGCTGAGCGAGCGCACGCGTGCCATCATGCCGGTGCACCTCTTCGGCAGCCCCGTGGACATGGATCGGCTCATGGCGTTCGCGCGCGAGCACCGGCTCATGGTGATCGAGGATTGTGCCGAATCGCACGGCGCGCGCGTGCGCGGCCGACTCACCGGCGCGTTCGGCGAACTCGCCTGCTTCAGCTTCTACGCGAACAAGGTCATCACGACGGGCGAGGGCGGCATGGTGGTGGCCGACGACGACGCGCTCGCGGATCGACTGCGGCTCCTGCGCAATCTCGGATTCACGAAGCCGCGATTCCGCCACGAGGCGCTCGGCTTCAATTTCCGCATGCCCGGGCTTCAGGCGGCACTGGGGCTTTCCCAGTTGCGCCGCATGGAGGCGATCGTCGAGCGCAAGCGCGCCATCGCGCGGGCGTACGGCGAGCGCCTGCGCGGCACGCCCGGAGTGAAGCTGCCCGCAGAGCCCGACTGGGCGCTGCATGTGCACTGGATGTACGCCATCGAGATCGAGCCCTCGTTCGGCATCTCGCGCGACGAACTCGCCGAGCACCTGCACCGTGAAGGCGTGGAGACGCGCACCTTCTTCTGCCCGATGAACCTCCAGCCGTGCCTCGACGATCCAGCGCTCCAGCGCCGTGTGCCGTGCCCGGTCGCGGAGGGACTCTGGCAGCGCGGCCTCTACCTGCCGTCATCCACGCGACTCACCGAAGGCGACATCGACCGCGTCTGCTCGCTCCTGCGCGCGGCGCCCCGCGCGGCGAAGGTGGCGGCATGCGCCTCGCGGTAGTCCTGCCGGGTCTCTCGCCGACGATCGGGGGCGGGTTCACCTTCGTGGAGGAAGTGGCGCGGGCGCTCGAGCGCGTCACGCCGCCCCAAGGAATGGAACTGCGGATCCTCTCCGATGGCGGCGAGGCCCCGGGATCGATCCCGCGCATCGCCCTGCCCCGGGAAGGCGTGATCGGGAGGTCGCGACGACGCCTCGCGCGACGCTCGCAGCGACTGTCACGCATGCTCGGAGCCGAGTCACCGGTGGAACGCGCGGCGCGCGCTGCCCGCGCCTCCATCGTCTGGTTTCCCACCGGGGGCAGCGAAGCGATCGACCTGCCGTTCGTGGCGACGGTGTGGGACATCCAGCATCGAACGCATCCTTGGTTTCCCGAAGTGTCGAGCCACGGACTCTGGCGCGCGAGGGACGAATCGTCGCGCGAACTGCTGAGCCGGGCAGCACTCGTGGTGTGCGGCACGAACGATGGGGCGGCCGAGCTCGAGGCGTACTACCAGGTGCCGCGGCGCCGCGTGGTCGTCGCGCCGCATCCCACGCCCGGGTGGGCGCTCGCGGAGGGCTCGAAGGATGCGTCGCGGTCGCCGATGGCCGATCACGCCGGAAGCGCGCCGCCGCAGGCCGCTTCCCCGGAGGAGCCGATCTTCGTCTACCCGGCGCAGTTCTGGCCGCACAAGAATCACGCCATGCTGCTTCGCGCGCTCGCGCAACGCCGGCGGGCCGGCAGTCGCGCGTCGCTGGTGCTCGTCGGAGGCGATCTCGGGATCCGCGCGCGCGTGGAGGCGCTGGCCACCGAGCTGGGCGTGGCCTCCTGCGTGCACTTCCCCGGCTTCATCCCGCGCGAGGCGCTTCGCGAGCTCTATCGACGCGCCACCGCGCTCGTCTATCCGGCGTTCTCCGGGCCGGAGAACCTGCCGCCGCTGGAGGCGTTCGCGCTGGGCTGCCCCGTCGCCAACGCGGAGTTCCCCGGCGCGCGCGAGCAGCTGGGCGACGCGGCGCTCTACTTCGACCCCATGGACGCGGGATCGATCGCCGCATGCATGGAGCGGCTGGAGTTCGATGCCGAGCTGCGGGCGCGACTCGCCGCGGCGGGTGGACGCATCGCGGCGGAGCGCCGCGGTGAAGCGTTCGTCGACACGGTGCTGAAGGCCATCGCGGCGCTGCGGCCGATGATCGATCCATTCACCTGATCGGGCCGTCGCGTCACTCCGTTTCGGCAGCGAGCGCCGCGATCGGGGAGAGAATCTCCCGGATCGTGCAGTGCGCTTCGACTGCGTGCCGCAGCGGGAGGTCGAGTTGGATCTGGTAGCGGTTCCGGCGTCCCTCTCGAACGCGACGGAGCACTCGAGCCGTCTCCAGATCGAGAATGATCTTCTGCACGGCGCGCTCGGTGATGCCGATGCGTTCGGCCACATCGCGGAGCCTGACGGACGGGTCCTGAAGCAGGCAGACCAGGACATGCGAGTGGTTGGTGAGGAAGGTCCAGCCCTGAGCCGCTCCACCGAGGGCTTGGCGTTGGGCTGCACCGCGGCGACCCCGCGGGCGCGTCCGTGCTGAACGATCGGGACCGGCGGCTTTCGATGGCATGGGGCGGACTCCGCTTGACAGGACGCGTGCGGCAACCCTAATATACGAACTGGGATTCGCGTATTATGATTGCTTACTCAGGCTTCGTGCATAGCCTAGCCGCTGAGCCGGGATGCCATCAAGGTGGCGCCGGATCGAGCGCCGCAGCGGCGCGATGGAACGGACGCGCCGCGTGGCGCTCGCCGGAAACGAGGTTCGCTTGATCGCAGCCGCATCGCAAGGTCACGGCGCGCTCGCGACCGTGACCGAAGTGCTCGGGGCGAGTCCCCCGGTGCTCTTCTTCTTCCTCGGGATGTTCGCGACCCTCGCCCGGAGCACGCTGGCCATCCCGAAGGCCGTGACCAAGCTCCTGTCGCTGTATCTGCTCTGGTCCATCGGGTTCCAGGGCGGGGTCAAGCTCGTGCACGGCGGACTCACCTCCGACGCACTCGCCGCGCTGGGCATCGCGATGGCCCTGGCATGCCTCACGCCGATTGCCGTGTTCTTCCTGCTGAGGCGACGCATCGCGGCGCCCGACGCTGCGGCGGTCGCCGCGAGCTACGGCTCGGTCTCGGCCGTGACCTTCGTCACGGCATGCACGGTGCTCACGACGCAGGACATCGCCTATGGGGGCCACATGGTCGCGTGCATGGCGCTCATGGAGAGCCCCGCCATCGTGATCGCAGTCTTGCTGCTGAACTGGTGCGAGCGCGATCCGCAGGTCGGCCGAACGGCGTGGGGCAAGCTGCTTCACGAGGCGCTGCTGAACGGCCCGGTTCTGCTGCTTCTGGGTTCGATGGTCATCGGAATGCTGACCGGCGAGCGCGGATACCAGGCGTTCAAGCCGCTCTGCACGGATCTCTTCAGCGGAGTGCTCGTGTTCTTCCTGCTGGATCTCGGGCTGCTCGCGGCCCGCCGCCTCGGCGACCTGCGCGCGGCGGGCGCGAGGCTCATCGCGTTCGGGCTCGTGGCTCCCCCGGTCGGAGCATCGGTGGCGCTGGCCGCGTCATGGGGCATGGGCGTGCGCGTCGGCGACGGAGTGTTGCTGATGGTCCTTGCGGGTTCGGCGAGCTACATCGCCGTTCCCGCCGCGGTTCGACTCGTCATTCCCCGAGCGAATCCCGGCCTGTACATTCCCTTGGCGCTGGCGGTGACATTCCCCTTCAACATCGGCGTGGGGATTCCGCTCTACATCTTCGCGGCATCGAGAGTGCTTCACGCCTGACACGGCCGGAGGCCATGCGCCTCGGACGCCCCGCACCCTCCGCGATCGACGAGCCAGCGTCGGCAGGTCCGCGCGAAGGGATCGCTCCAGCACGCTGTAGGATTCGCCGCGTCGTGCGGTTCGCGATCGTCACTCCCACGCTGAACTCCGGCGCACTCCTGCGCGAGACCGTCGAATCGGTGCTCGCGTGCCTTGGCCCGCAGGATCGATATGCGATCGTCGACGGCGGCTCCGCGGACGGCAGTGTGGAGTCGCTTCGCGCGTCCCTGCCCTCGAATGTCGCCGTCCTTCGCGACGGCGGCGGCGGCATGTACGACGCCATCGCGTGCGGATTCGCGCAGACGCCCGGCGAGTTCATGGGCTGGATCAACGCGAGCGATGTGCTGCTTCGCGGAGCGCTCGATGTCGTCCGGACCGCATTCGACGAGACGGGTGCCGAGCTCGTCCACTTCGACGACCTGGTGATCGACGATCGCGGCGTGGTGCTGCGGCGCAGCGGCGGTTCCGTGCGGGATCCCACCGGCGCGATGCGCCTCGTGGGATGGACGCCGCTCCAGGATGGCTGCTTCTGGACGCGCGGGCTCTACGAGCGCTGCGGCGGCATCGACCCGTCGCTGCGACTGGCAGGCGACTTCGACTTCTTCCTCCGTGCGTTCCACGCCGGTCGCACCGCCCATGTACCGGGTGTGGTCTCCGCATTCCGGCTGCACGAGGGGCAACTCTCGCGGCAGCGCACGAGCGAGTACCGAATCGAGAACCGACTCTCGCGCCGACGCTTCCTGGAGCAGCACGCGGAGCTTCGCGCAAGCCCCCTCGCGGCGCTTCGTCGGCGACTGGAGCTGTCATGGCGCGCCCGCACGGCGCGGAGCACTGCAACGAATCCGCGGGCCGGCCAGCCCTGGTCCACCATCCCGGCGAGCATCCAATGAGGCTCCTGCGCCGATGGATCGAGCTCTTCGTGGAGCCGCGCCGCCTGCTCGGACTGCGACACCTTCCGCGCTACTTCGTCGAGTGGCGCCGACTCCGCCGCGCGGGAGTGCACGCGCCATTCGCGGACACCTGGCCGCAGCTCGGCGACCGCACCAGCGTGACGCCCTTCGATGCCCATTACTTCTTTCAAGGCGCGTGGCTCGCGCGGCGACTGGCGGAAGCGCGGCCCGGGAGCCATGTCGATGTCGGAAGCGACCTGCGCGTGGTGGGCGCGGTGAGCGGCTTCGTGCGCACCACCTTCCTGGATGTGCGGCCCGCCTCGATCTCGATGCAGGGCCTGGACGCTCGCGCCGGTGATGTCACGAAGCTGCCGTTCGACGATGCGTCGCTCGAGAGCGTCTCATGCCTCCATGTGGTCGAGCATGTGGGACTCGGACGCTACGGCGATCCGCTGGACGCGAATGGAACCGAGCGGGCGTGCCGCGAGTTGGCGCGGGTCATCCGCCCCGGTGGCCGACTCTACCTCTCGACGCCCGTCGGTCGGGCTCGCGTGGAGTTCAACGCCCATCGGATCTCGCCGCCGGAACAGGTGCTGCGCATGCTGGAGCCGCTGCGCCTGCGTTCGTTCGCATGGGTCGATGACGGTGGCCGATTCCACGGGCGCGCCGCACCATCGGACGCCTCCGCCGCGCGGTACGCCTGCGGCCTCTTCGAGCTGGAGCGTGCGGAGTCCGCGCATGCGTAGACACAGGCTCGACTGGAACGCGCGGCGCCGCGATCGATGGATCGCGAGCCAGGCGGCAGCACTCGCGCCGGAGAGCCGCGTGCTCGACATCGGCGCCGGGAGCTGCCCGTATCGATCACTGTTTGCGCGCGGGCGCTATGTGACGCAGGATGCCGCACCGCTCGCCGACGCGCAGCTCGCCGGCGGCGCCTACGGCGCGATCGACCATCGTTGCGACGCCGCCGCGATCCCGGAGCCGGACGGCTCCTTCGACGCGATCCTCTGCACCGAGGTGCTCGAGCATGTTCCGGATCCCGCGTCCGTCATGCGTGAGGCCGCGCGACTGCTCCGACCCGGAGGCACGCTGCTCGTGACGGCGCCGCTCGGATCGGGACTGCACCAGGAGCCGTTTCACTTCTACGGCGGCTACACACCGCATTGGTATCGGCGCGAGCTCCACGATGCGGGGTTCGATTCGATCGAGATCGAAGCCAATGGCGGCTCGTTCGCGCATTTCGCGCAGTGGTGCGTGCAGATCGTGCTGCTGACGCGGCCATCGGCGCTGGGCGGCGGCGTGCGCGGCTGGCTCGCGTCCGTGGCGGCGCTGCCGCCCCTCGCGGTTCTGCTCGCGCCCGCGGCGCTGATCGCATTGGCGCTCGATCCGCTCGATCGTCGGCAGGCATTCACCGTCGGCTACTTCGTGCGAGCGCGGCGAACATGACCCGGCTGGTGGTCACGAGACTGCTCGGTGGGCTCGGAAACCAGCTCTTCCAGTGGGCCGTCGGCGCCGCCGTTGCCCGCGCCGGCGGCGCGGAACTGCATGTTGACGCGCGGCTGCTCCCGGCGTCGATTCCGAATCGACTGCCCGAGCTCGGTCTGCTCGCACCGGCGTGGCGCGGCAGCTCGACGGTGGACGCATTCCTCGGCATTCCCGGTCTCTGGAGACTCTGCCGCGCAAGCGCGTGGCGCCCGCGACTCGGGCGCACGCGCATCGTCTTCGATCGACTGCGCGGCTATGACGCGTCGCTGCCGGGCAGAGTGCCGCGCCACGGCGCGCTCGTCCTGACCGGCTACTGGCAGTCGCCCGAGTGGCCCGCGCAGGTGGCCGACGCACTGCGCGCGGCCGTGATCCCGAAGGTGAGCGACAGCATCGGCCTCCATGTCCGTCGCGGCGACTACGCATCGAATGCGCGCAGCGGCGCGTACCACGGCGTGCTCGGCGCCGACTACTACCGACGCGCACTCGAGTGCCTCGGCGCGGAGGCTCGCCATCATCCCCTGCTCGTCTTCTCCGACGAGCCCGCGCGCGTCCGCGCCGAGGGATGGCTGCCGGCGAATGCGGCATTCGCACCCGCCGCCCCGGATCTCGAGCACCTCCGAAGCATGGCCGGATGTGCGCACCTGATCGTCGCCAACAGCAGCTTCTCGTGGTGGGCGGGCTGGTTCGGCGAGAGGCCGGGGCGCACCGTCGTGGCGCCGCAGTCGTGGTGGACGAGCGAGGCAGGGCCCATCCCCCATCCGGCACCGACGTCATGGCGGCGCCTCTAGGATCCGACTCGTCGTGCGCCTGAGCGTGCTGCTTCCATTCCGCAACGCCGCGCCGACCGTCCGCGCCGCCGTTCGCTCGGTGCTCGAGCAGACCGAGCGCGACTTCGAGCTCCTGGCGCTCGACGACGGCTCCACCGATTCCTCCGGCGATCTCGTGCGCGCGGAGGCCTCGGGCGATGCACGCGTGCGAGTGCTGGGCGATGCGCGGTCGCTCGGTCTTGCGGCGCGGCTCAACCAGGCGCTCGATCTTGCGGGCGGCACGCTGCTGGCGCGAATGGACGCCGACGATGTCTGCCATCCCGATCGACTGCGACTCCAGGCGAAGGCGCTCGATGCCGATCCGTCGCTCGACCTCGTCGGCTCGAGCGTCGTGGTGCTCGACGGCGATGAGCCGCGCGGGATCCGGCGATTTCCATCGAGTCACGAGACCATCGTGGCGCATCGATGGCGCGGGATCCCGATTGCGCATCCGACCTTCATGGCAAGGGCCGCGTGGCTGCGCCGCCATCGCTACGACGAGACCTTCACGCGGGCGCAGGATCAGGAGCTGCTCCTTCGCACGAGCGCCTCGTCGCGCTTCGGGAATGTCGCGGCGGCGCTGCTCGGCTACCGCGAGCCCACCGACGCGACGGCTCTCGCCGCGGCACGCTCCTTTCGCCGGACCGCCGTCGCACGGCAGGTCGGTGCCGTGGCGGCGCTTCGGCTGCTGGTGCGAGACATGGCGGCGAGCGTCGCCTCGTCGCGCCAGCAGCGATCGATGCGCGGGCTCGATCCCCTTCCGCCCGACGAGGCGTCCGCGTGGCGTACGCTCGCACGCACCGGCCGATGGCGCGACCCACGCTCTGCATCGTGACGGCGGCGTCCATGACGCTCGAGGCCTTCTGGCCTCCGCTGCTGCGCCATGCGCAGGATCACTACGACCTCTCGCTCGTCGCGTCCGGCGCGACCGCCGAACTGGCCCAACGCATGGGCATCCGCGCTGGCGCCTTCGATGTCTCGATCCAACGGCGCCCGGCACCGCTGGCCGATTGGAAGGCCTCGCGCCGACTCCGGGACCTCTTCCGTCGCGAGCGGTTCGACATCGTGCACTCGCAGACACCCAAGGCGGGCATGCTGGCGATGACCGCGGCGCGACGCGCCGGCGTGCCGACCCGCGTGCACACCTTCACGGGCCAGGTGTGGGCGACGCGCACGGGACCCTGGCGCGCCGTGCTCCGGGCGATCGATCGGCGCACGGCGCGTTCGGCGACCGCGATCCTTGCCGACAGCCGCAGCCAGGGGGACTTCCTCATCCGCGAGGGCGTCGTCGACGCGGCGTCGATCTCCGTGCTGCACCACGGCTCGATGTGCGGTGTCGATGCCGCCCGCTTCGCACCGCATCCCGCCGTGCGCGGGAGCGTGCGAGCCTCGCTCGGCGCCGACGACGACGACACCGTCATCCTCTTCGTCGGGCGCCTCGATCCCGAGAAGGGCATCCACGAACTGCTCGCCGCGTTCTCGCGCCTCGCGGCATCGCGTCCGCGCCTGCGACTGTGGCTCGTCGGACCCGACGAAGGCGCCGCCGCGTCGCTTGCATCCGTGCCTGCGGAACTCCGCCCGCGCGTGGCGCTGCCGGGACCCACGCGCACGCCGGAGCGCTTCATGGCCGCGGCCGACCTGCTTGCGCTTCCGAGCCATCGCGAAGGCTTCGGCAGCACGGTCATCGAAGCGGCCGCCTGCGCCGTGCCGGCCGTGGCCAGCCGCATCTACGGCCTCACCGACGCCGTGATCGAGGGCGAGACCGGATTGCTGCATGAGCCGCGCTCGATCGACGACCTGTCGCGAGCGCTCGCGATGCTCGCCGACGACCGCGAGCGGCGCCGACGCATGGGCGATGCCGCGATGCGGCGCGCCCGCCGGGACTTCGACCCCGCGGCGATCGCGACAGCGCTGCTGGACTTCTACGAGCGGCAGCGACGGCGCTGAGCCGCGCGGCGATCCCAAGCACACCGGCGGTACGATGGCGACCGTGATGAAGCGGGCGTTCGATCTGGCGGTCTCGCTGCTGCTGCTCGTCGTGACCGCGCCGATCATGCTCGTCGTGGCCGTCGCGATCCTTGCAAGGCTCGGCCGCCCCGTGCTCTTTCGCCAGCAGCGGCCGGGCTTGCAGGGACGCCCCTTCGTGCTGCTCAAGTTCCGCTCGATGCGAACGCCGTCTGCGAACGACGCAGCAGCATCGAGCGCCGACCCGGCCTTCGACGCTTCGCGCCTCGACCGCTTCGGGCGCGTCCTGCGCGCGAGCGGGCTCGATGAACTGCCGGAGCTCTGGAATGTGCTGCGCGGCGAGATGAGCCTCGTGGGTCCTCGGCCGCTCCTCATGGAGTACCTGCCGCTCTACACGGCCACGCAGGCGCGCCGCCACGAGGTGCGTCCGGGCATCACCGGCTGGGCGCAGGTGCATGGTCGCAATCGAGTCGACTGGTCCGAGCGGCTGGCGATGGATGTCTGGTATGTCGATCACCGGAGCATGCTGCTCGACCTGCGCATCCTCGGATTGACGCTGCTTCAGTTGCTGCGCCCGTCCGACTCGACCGGCGATGGGCACGCAACCATGGAACCGTTCCGCGGCAGCGCGGCGCCGCGAGGAAGCGACGGAGGCGCGCATGGCTGATCACTCGGGAACACCCGGCGCGGGCTCGGCCGCGGCCGTTTCCCGCGGCGCGCTGCTGGTGCTCGGGGCCGGCGGTCATGGCAAGGTCGTCGCCGACACGGCGCGAGGCGCCGGCTGGTGCGAGATCTCCTTCCTCGACGATGCGCTTGCGCCGGGAACGACGGTCGCGGACTGGACCGTTCGAGGTCCGCTCGCGCTGGCGATCGAGCGAGCGCAGGAGTCCGCGGTGGTCGTGGCGCTTGGCGACAACGCGCGGCGGCTCGAATGGATCGAGCGGCTCGAGCGCGCCGGTACCGCCGTGCCGACGCTCATCGCGACCTCCGCAATCGTGAGCGCCCGTTGCACGATCGGCTCCGGAAGCGTCGTCGTGGCCGGCGCCGTCATCGCCATCGACGCGACGATCGGCCGCGCCGCGATCCTCAACACCGCCTGCTCCGTCGACCATGACTGCGCTCTGGGCGACGGTGTGCACATCTCACCGGGCGCACGGCTCGGCGGCGGTGTGAGCGTCGGTGCCAGATCCTGGATCGGAATCGGCGCGTCGATCCGCCACGGAATCCGCATCGGCTGCGATGTCGTGGTCGGCGCGGGCGCGGCCGTGGTGAACGACCTTCCCGACGGTGCCCGCGTGGGCGGCGTCCCTGCGAAACCGCTGGGCGACTGAGCGCCCCTGCTACGCTGCGCGAATGCCGTCCGGCCTGCTCGAGCACGCCCCATGGCCGCACTTCGACGCGGAGATGATCGACGCCGCGGCCGCCGTGCTGCGCTCAGGGCGCGTGAACTGGTGGACGGGCGATGAATGCCGCGCGTTCGAGCAGGAGTGGTGCGAGGCCTTCGGCACGCGCCACGCGCTCGCCATGGCCAACGGAAGCGTCTCGCTGGAAGTGGCCCTGCGAGCGCTCGGCATCGGCCCCGGCGACGAGGTCGTCGTCTCGCCGCGCAGCTATGTCGCCAGCGCCGCGTGCGTTGCACTGGTCGGCGCCGTGCCGGTCTTCGCCGACATCGATCCCGACTCGCAGAACCTCACGGCCGACACGATCGAGGCCCGCATCACGCCGCGCACGCGCGCCGTGATCCCGGTGCATCTCAACGGCTGGCCCTGCGACATGCCTGCGATCATGGGCGTGGCGGAGCGGCACGGACTCAGGGTGATCGAGGACTGCGCGCAGGCGCACGGCGCGACCATCGACGGGCGCGCCATCGGCACCTTCGGTCACTTCGCGAGCTGGTCCTTCTGCCAGGACAAGATCATGACGACCGGCGGCGAGGGCGGCATGCTCTCCACGGATGACGAGGCGCTTCGGCGCGTCGCGTGGAGCCTTTCGCAGCACGGCAAGCAGTGGAGCGCGGCCATGGCGACGGCGCACGCGCCGGGATTCCGCTGGCTCGTCGAGCGCTTCGGCAGCAACCATCGCATGACCGAGATGCAGGCCGCCATCGGGCGCGTGCAGCTTCGACGCCTGCCCGCGTGGATCGACGCGCGACGGCGCAACGCGTCGATCCTGCGCGACGCGCTCGAGACGGCGCCCACCGCGTTCGTGCCGTGGCCCGCACCGCGCGAGGGCCATGTCTTCTACCGTGTCGGTGCCTGCACGAGGATCGAGGCGCTCGCGCCGGGCTGGTCGCGCGACCGGATCATGACCGAGATCCAGCACGCGGGTGTGCCGTGCTTCGTCGGCGTCTGCCCTGAGATCTATCGTGAGCAGGCATTCGTCGACGCAGGACTTGCGCCCGCGTCGCCGTGCCCGAATGCCAAGGCACTTGGCGAGCGGACGCTTGCGTTCCTGGTGCATCCGACGATCGATGCGGCCGCGATGGCGCACTGCGCCGATGTCGTGGCCGGCGTGCTCGCACGCGCCGCGGCGGATGCGGCCGTGACGCCCGGTCGCGGCGCCCGCTCGGCTCGCTGATACGCTCTCCGCATGGTCAGGGCGCTCGACCGGCTCTCGCGCCGTCACAAGCAGATCCTGATGGGCGTGGCCGATGCCACCGTCCTCATGCTCGCGGTCTATGGCGGCGTGGCCATGCGGCTCGGCACCTTCGCGCCGGACATGACGCCCTACTGGCCGATCGTGCTGCTCGCGCCGGTGATCGGGCTGCCCTCCTTCGCGTTCCTCGGGCTCTATCGCGAGATCATCCGCTATGTCGGTCCGCGCCTGGCCCTCCTGCTCGCGAAGGGCACCGTCGCCACCACGATCCTGCTGATCGCGGCGAGCTTCCTGCTGATCGACCGTGGCGCGGGCGTTTCGCGCGCGGCGTTCTTCGGATTCGCGTGCCTCACGATGATCGGCTGCGGCGGCATACGGCTCGCCGCGCGTTCGTATCTGCGCTCGCTTTCGATGACGGGTCGCGAGCATGTCTGCATCTATGGCGCCGGCCAGGCGGGCGCCGGGCTCCTGGCCATGCTCGCGGCGGATTCCACGCGCGCGGTGGCCTTCCTGGTCGACGACGACCCGCGACTTCAGGGCCGTCGCATCCGCGGCGTGCCGGTGCATGATCCTGCGAACCTCCGCGAACTCGTGACGCGCCACCGGGTGACCACCGTGATGCTGGCGCTGCCGTCGATCGGCGTGCGAAGGCGCCGCGAGATCGTCGACTCGATTCGCGATCTCGGCCGCCGCGTGCTCACGGTGCCCACGCTTCGCGAGATCGCGGACGGCACGGCACGCATCGACCAGCTTCGCCCGGTGGCGATCGAGGATCTGCTGGGACGCAGCCCGGTGCCGCCTGATCCGCGGCTCGTCTCGGAGACGGTCAGCGGGCGCAGCGTGCTCGTCACGGGCGCGGGCGGATCGATCGGAAGCGAACTGAGCCGGCAGGCGCTTCGGCACCTTCCGTCGCGCCTCGTGATCCTCGACTCGTCGGAGTTCAATCTCTACACGATCGACGCGGAGATCTCCGTGGCCGCCAGGCGACACGCGGCGCCGCCGCTCATCGAGTCGGTGCTCGCCTCCGTGGAGGACTCCACGCGGCTCGAGGCGGTGATCCGCCGGCATGCCGTTCAGACGGTCTATCACGCGGCCGCCTACAAGCATGTGCCGCTCGTCGAGTCGAACGAGATCGCGGGCGTGCGCAACAATGTGCTGGGCACATGGCGCGCCGCCGAGGCGGCCGAGGCAGGCGGCGTGAGGACCTTCGTGCTCATCTCGACCGACAAGGCGGTGCGCCCCACGAGCGTGATGGGCGCCAGCAAGCGATTCGCCGAGATCGTGCTCCAGGGAATCGCATCGCGCGGCAGTCCCATGCGATGCGTGAATGTCCGCTTCGGCAATGTGCTCGGCTCCTCCGGGAGCGTGGTGCCGCTCTTCAGGCGGCAGATCGAGGAGGGCGGACCCGTGACCGTCACGCATCCCGATGTGACGCGCTACTTCATGACGATTCCGGAGGCGAGCGAGCTCGTCCTCCAGGCGGCATCGATGGGGCGCGGCGGCGAGGTCTTCGTGCTGGACATGGGCGAGCCGGTCAAGATCGTCGATCTCGCCCGCAACATGGTGATGCTGAGTGGACGCACCGTGCGCGACGAGGCGCATCCCGACGGCGACATCGAGATCGTCTTCACGGGACTTCGCCCCGGCGAGAAGCTCTACGAGGAGCTGCTCATCGGGCGCGATGTCGACGGCACCTCGCATCCGCAGATCATGCGATCGCGGGACTCCCACCCCGGCTGGGAGACGACGCTCGGATTGCTGCATGAGCTCGAGTTCGCGATCGACCAGCAGGATGTGCGCGCCGTCCGCGCGGTGCTGGAGAAGGCGGTGCCCGAGTACCGCCCGAGCGAGGTCTCGCGTTCATGAGGGTCTCGCGCGGCGTCGCGCTCGTCGGTGCGCTCGCCATCCTGCTCGACCTGCTCGTCGTCGTCCTGCTCGCGCTGGACTTCCGCGCATCGGCCGCGCTCGACGCAACGAGACTCGCCTCCGACGGCGGCCTCTCCTGGCGCTCGCTCGACCGTCCGCTGCACGGCTCGTTCATCACGGCCAATGCCGACGGGGCGTGGACCATCGGCCGCGTCGAGGCGGTGCTGACGGAGGACGCGGTGCCGCTCCGATGGGATCGCTCCGCACATGACGACATCCGCACCCTCGGTCAAGGGCGATGGAGCCTCTGGCAAGGCCAGGTGTACTTCTCGACGAGCGACGGCAGCGATCCGACGACCAACGGTCGCCGGTACGAGCTGACGGCGCCCCGACGACCGACCGCGCTGCTGGTGGTGCTCGCGTCGATCTGCACGCTCGCGGCGTTCATCGGCCTGCGTCGGCAGTCGGCCGCGTTCATGCGCGGCAGTGATGCGGCGACGGATCTGCTCTTCACGCGATTCGTCGGTGGCGGCCCCCATCCGCTGCACCGTCTCGCTCCGTGGCTGCTGGCCTCCGCCGTCGTCATCATCTTCACGAGCCCGAGCAAGGGCGAGTGGTTCGCCTGGGACGGCTCGAGCGCCACCACCGCCTTCATCCCTCCCTACCTCGGCTGGAGCGACGCATGGATCGCGGCCGCGCTCCTGCTCACGATGCTCTCGACGCGCGTGGTTCCCGATCCGCGCATCGTGGGCGTGCTCGCGGTGGCGACGCTCTGCCTCGTCGGCGGCGGCATCGATCGCGCCGACGAGCTCGGCTGGCGCCCGCAGATCACGGGGCTCGTGCTCGGGGCCCGATTCTCGCTTGCGTTCCTCACCGCCTGGTGTCTCGTGCGCGCCCAGGGCGTGCGCGCCATGACGCCCGCCGTCGCGGCCATCGGCGCGATCTGGATGGCCGGCGTCGTTGCGAGTGCGCTCGAAGGGCGCGGCCAGTTCCTCCAGGTCGGGGGCCATTTCCCGAGCTTCGCCGGCATGGTGCTGGGCGTCGTGCTGATCTTCTCGGTGCACCGGGGCGCCTGGATCTGGTCCGCGACGGCGCTCGTGTGCCTGATCGCTTCGGGAAGCCGAACCGCGTTCATCGCTGCGCCGTTGGCGCTGCTGCTGCCCGCGCTGCGCTTCGGACGCGCCGCGCTGCCGATGCGCCACGGCGACGCGTCAACGGCCCGGATCGGGCGCATGATCCCGGCAGTCACGGCGACGGCGATCATCGCGTGCGGCGTCGCTGCGATTGCGTCGTCGCATCAGCTCCGAAGCTATCTGGCATTGAAGCTCTCCGGCTCGCACTGGCTCTCCTTCGGCCGTCGACTTCACATGACCCAATGGGTCTTCGCCACGCTCGCCGCAGGCTCGTGGCACTGGCTCGGCTGGGGCTGCGGGCGTGCGCCGGCCTTCATCGACCGCGGTCTCGAGATCGGCACCATGCCCGAGGACTGGGGCAACCTCCATGTCATCTGGCTCGAGTGGCTCGTCGAGCTCGGCATCCTCGCAGTGCCGCTCACGGCGCTCGTCCTCTGGCGGGCGGTCACCGCCTGGTGGCGCGGACCGATCGCCGCGTCGATGTGGCTGCTCTTCCTGCTGTCGCAGAGCATGGACTACTGGCTCTGGTCGCGCGACGGCATGATGCTCTGGGGCCTCTTCCTCGGCATGGCCGAGGGCATGGCTCAGCGCACGCGAAGCATGCCGCGATAGAGGTCGATCGTCTCGTCGATCATCCGATCGAGTCCGAATCGGCTCGCAACGAAGCCAGGTCCTGCCTGCGCCATCCTTGCGTGCAGCGCCCCATCCGAAAGCAGCCGCGACACCGACTCCACGAGTCCGGGCTCGTCGCCGATCGGTCGCACGAAGCCGGTGACGCCCTCCTCGATCGCATCGCCCGCGCCGCCGGCGGCGGTCGTGACCGGCGGACACCCGAGGTGCTGCGCCTCGAGCAGCACATTCGGCGTGCCCTCGGCCTTGGAGGTCAGCAGGAAGATGTACGACTCCGCCAGCAGCGTCGGGACATCCTCGCGTCGCCCGACGTGATGCATCCGCCGGCGATGCGGTGATCGCCGCATCGCGGTGCGCACGGCCCGCTCCAGGCGCCCCGTGCCCGCGAGCACCGCATGCACATCGGGGAACTTCGCCAGCACGCGCTCCACCACGCGCACGAAGACGAAGGGCTGCTTCTCGTCCGCCATGCGGAAGACGCCCGTGAGCAGCCGCGCCTGCGCGGGCAGTCCGAGCACGCGCCGCCACTGCGCCCGCGCCGCCGCTTCCGGCGTGTGCAGGTGCGAGAGGTCCACGCCGTTCAGGATGACGCGAAAGCGCTCGGGCGGGAGGCCGAGCCACTGCGCGTAGTCGATCGCGCCCGCACGGGAGTTGTTCACGAACTGGACCTCGGCACGCGCCGCAAGCACGCGGTACCACTCCTCGAACCATGACTCCCGCAGATGCGGCATGTGCACCGGACTCACATTGCGCGTGCTGAGGATGATGTGCGGCACGCCCGCGAGCACGGCTGCCACGCCGCCCCAGAGATTCGTGTGATCGAGCCAGCAGTGCACGATGTCGGGACGCCGGATGAGGAACTCGCCGACCAGATCCGTGGTCTGCGGCCGCAGCGCCTGCGGAATGCCGCGCACGCGATCCGTCATGCCGGGATGCTCGGCGAGGCGCGCCGGAAAGTCGGGGTGCATCGTCGCGCCGGCGACGGAGACCGGGACGGAGGCCCGCTCGAGCGCCGCGCGGTAGTGACCGAGCGCGCCGTCGAGCCCCTGCGTCACGAGCAGCTCCGCCTTCGAGAAGCCGCGCCGTCGCAGCTCCGAGAGCGTGTAGACCACCTGGCGCTCCGCGCCGCCGGCCTGCAGACTGCCGATCACATGGATGATGCGGAGATTCGCCGGGTCGACCGACGGCGCCGAGGAGCGCACGGGTGCGTCCGGCTTCGGCGCATGGGCCGTCGCGCCGCGTGCCGCATCGGCCGAAAGCACCTTCTCCGCGGCATCCTGGTGGGTCACCGAGCCGTCGTAGAGTCGACGAAGCAGCGTGCGACGAAGCGGCGCCAGTCGATCCGCCAGCCCGGGCGAGACTCGCCGCACGAGGCCGATGCAGCGCCGAGCGATGCGTCGCGGCAGCGGACCGCGCGGAAAGAAGTGCCGATCGTAGGCCTGCATGGTGCGATGGCCGTCGCTCCTCCCGCGCAGCCTCCGACGGGACGACGGCTGCGGCGAATATACTCGGTTCGGCGCGTCCGGCGGCGCCACTCGCGCATGGCGTACATCGCACTGATTCATCGGCACCGCTCGCTGCTCTGGGAGCTGCTGAAGCGCGAGTTCGGCGAACGCTACGCAGGCAGTGCGCTCGGCGGCCTCTGGCTGCTTGCGCATCAGCTCTTCCTGGTGATCCTCTATGTGATCGTGTTCGCCTTCGTGTTCCCCAGCCGGATCGATCTCTCCGCCGCGATGCCGCGCGACTATGTCACCTTCATCCTCGCGGGACTCGTGCCGTGGCTCGCCGTGGCCGAGACCGTGTCGCGCAGTCCGGGCGTGCTCGTGGGCAACGCGAACCTGGTGAAGCAGGTCGTGTTTCCCATCGATCTCCTTCCCGCGCGGACGGCGATCGCCGCCATGACGAGCCAGGTGGTCGCGCTCGTGCTGCTGCTGGCCTGGATGGTGCTGCGAGGTCACGGCATCCCCGCCACCGCGTTGCTCGTGCCCGTGCTGCTGGGCTTCGAGCTCGTCCTGCTCACCGGCGTCGCCATGCTGCTCGGGTCGCTCGCGGTCTACCTCCGCGATGTGAAGGAGTTCGCGCAGCTCTTCGTGACCGCGGGACTCTTCATGGTGCCCGTGCTCTACCTGCCGGAATGGCTCGGCGGCCGTTTCGGCGAGATCGTGCGCGTGCTGCTGCACTTCAATCCGTTCAGCTATCTCGTCTGGTGCTCGCAGGACGCCCTGTACTTCGGGCGCATCGAGCATCCCGTGGCATGGGTGGTGCTGCCGCTGCTTGCGATCGGCTCCTTCGCACTCGGTCGGCTCGTCTTCGAGCGGCTGCGCGTGGGCTTCGGAGAGCACCTGTGACGCGCACGAGCTCCTCGCCGGGAACTCCCGCCGCCGCCGATGGCGCATCGAGCGCGCCGTCGACGCCGACGATGCCGCACGCGAGCGCGGCATCGACCGGCGGCGCGCCGCCGGTCGTGGTCATCGATCACCTCTCCAAGTGCTATCGCGTCTACCCGCGGCCGCTCGACCTTGCGATTGAACTGCTGCTGCGGCGCTCGTCCCACATCGACGCATGGGCGCTGCGCGATCTCTCGCTCGCGGTTCGACCGGGAGAGGTCGTCGGAATCATGGGGCGCAACGGCGCGGGCAAGAGCACGCTGCTCAAGATCCTCATGGGCACCATGGCGCCGACCACGGGCAGCGTGCGCATCGACGGCCGCATCTCCGGAATCCTCGAGCTGGGCACGGGATTCCATCCGGAGTTCACCGGACGGCAGAACATCATGCTCGGCGGCATGTGCCTGGGCATGAGCCGTGCCGAGGTGCAGGCGAAGGTCGAGTCGATCATCGAGTTCAGCGAGCTTGCGAAGGTGATCGACCAGCCCTTCAGGACCTACTCGACCGGCATGCAGGCGCGATTGACCTTCGCCACCGCCGTCAGCGTCGATCCGGATGTCTTCGTCGTGGACGAGGCGCTCGCCGTCGGCGACGCGCGCTTCCAGCGCAAGTGCACCGATCGCTTCCGCGAGATGGTCGCTCGCGGCAAGACCATCCTCCTGGTCTCGCACAACACCAACGCCATCGTCACGCTCTGCAGCCGCGCCGTGCTCCTGGAAGGCGGCCGCGTCATGATCGACGACGCGCCTCGCGTGGTGGCGAACGAGTACCACCGGCTGCTCTTCGGCGAGCGCAGCTTCACCACCGACGGCGCGCCGACGCCTCCGCGTTCGTCCCTGCGCGCCATGAGCGAGTCGGCGCCCGGCGTTCCGCAGGCCCAGGACGACACCGACGCGAGCGCCGATGCAGGCGCGGCGGCATCCGGCGACGGCACGACCGTGGACGAAGCCTCGCCCCACGCCATGCGCTTCGGCGACGGCCGCCTCGAGATCGTGGACTGCGTGATCGAGGGCCCCGACGGACGCCCCACCATGATCATCCACCCGGATGAACATGTGCGCTTCGTGATGACGGCGGTGTGCCGCAAGGATCTGAACGATGTCGTCGCGAGCTTCTACATCAAGGACCCGCGCGGCGTGGAGATCCACGGCACCGACACGCAGCTGCTGGAGATCCAGCCGCCGCCGCTGGAAGCGGGCCAGGTCTTCCGCGTCATCATGGACATGCACAATCGCCTCGGTGCCGGCGACTATCTGCTGAGCTTCGGCTTCGGCGACTCGGAGGGCTTCAAGTACGACTATCGCCATGACGCGATCGTCTTCCGGGTGACGCAGAGCCCGCGGATCTACCACGCGTGCAAGGTGGACCTGGATGTGAAGTACCGCTTCGAACTCGTGGGAGGCCCGTCGCTCTGAGCGGCCCGGGCATCGACGCGCATGTGCGGCATCAACGGCATCATCGATCTTGCGGGCACGCTCGGCCGCGACCGCCTCGAGGCGCTGTGCGTGTCCATGCGCGACTGCATGGTCCATCGCGGGCCCGATGACGCGGGCGTCTGGACCTCGCCCGACGGACGAGTCTCGCTCGGTCACCGGCGCCTGAGCATCCTCGATCTTCGTCCCGAGGGTCGTCAGCCGATGACCAACGAGGACGGATCGGTGCAGGTCGTCTTCAACGGCGAGATCTACGGCTTCCCGCCGCTCAAGGCTGAACTGGAGCGACAGGGACATCGCTTCCGTTCGCGCACGGACACGGAGGTGCTGCCGCATCTCTTCGAGTCGATGGCGCCGGAATCGATCGCCGCGAAGCTCTGCCGGATCGACGGAATGTTCGCGTTCGCGGCGTGGCACCGTCGCGAAGGCCGCCTGCTGCTGGCGCGGGATCCCTTCGGGAAGAAGCCGCTCTCCTGGCGATGCGAGGGTGGCCTGCTCGCGTTCGCGAGCGAACTGCACGCGTTCCGGGTTCTGCCGGGATTCGATCGCGAAGTGGACCGCGACGCGCTCGCGGAGTACCTGCTGCTCCAGTATGTGCATGCACCGCGCACCATCTGGCGCGGCGTGCGCAAGCTGGAGGCCGGATCGTTTTCGCTGATCGACCTGCCGGCGCTTGCGGAGCGAGGCGCGCTCGACGGTGCCGGCGGCGCCTCGACCCGGGCTTCCGACGCGCACGCGTCGTCGTCGGCGCCGCGACCGCCGCAGCCTGCGCCGGAGATCCGCTCGCAGCGCTACTGGCGATTCGACGCCACGGGCCCGAATCGCCGTCCCGCCGATCGCAGCGAGGCGCAGGAGGTGGATTCGCTGCACGGCCTGCTGCTCTCGGCGATCGAGAAGCGGCTGATGAGCGATGTGCCGCTCGGGGCGTTCCTCTCCGGCGGCGTGGACAGCTCGCTCGTGGTCGCGATGATTCGCCGCGATCTCGGTCGCCCCGTCGAGAGCTTCTCGATCGGCTTCAGCGGCACGAACGACTCCGAGCATGAGTTCGCGCGCGAGACGGCGAAGCTGCTCGGCACCTCGCATCGCGACGAGATCCTCGCGCCGCACGCGGTGGAGATGATCCCGCAGCTTGCCGAGGAACTCGACGAACCCAACGGCGATTCGAGCTGCCTGCCCACCTGGCTGCTCTGCCGCTTTGCGCGGCAGTTCGTCACGGTCGCGCTCTCCGGCGACGGCGGCGACGAGCTCTTCGGCGGCTACGGCCGCTATCGCGACACGATCAACGAGCAGGCCCTCGGCTGGGCTCGATGGCGCGCGAAGGCCATCGCGCTCCTGCGCGGCCGTCGCCTGCACTCGCCCGCGGATGCGTACCTCTCGCCGCGCTGGCTGATCTGGATGCCCGGGGATGTGGCGTCGCTCATGGGCGGCGTGCCGTCGTCGATCTCGGACGAGCTCGCGTCGTGGCGGACGCTGCTTGACGATCCCGCACGACCGCTGCTCCATCGCATGCGCACGCTGGACGCCACCACCTACATGCCCGGTGCCGTGCTGGCGAAGGTGGATCGCATGAGCATGCGGCACTCGCTCGAGGTCCGCTCTCCCCTGCTCGATCCGGCCGTGGCCCGGTTCGCGATGGGACTGAGCGCCGAGAGCTGCTGGCGGCCGCCGAACGAGACGAAGCGCATCCTGAAGACGCTCGCGTCGCGCTACCTGCCGCCCGCATGGATGCAGCGCCGCAAGATGGGCTTCGGGCTGCCCGCGAATGCGTGGAGCGCCATGGAGCTCATGCGCCTGGCAAGCGAGCTGCTGCTCGATCCCGGCGCGAAGCTCGGAACGCTGCTGGATCGCACCGCCCTGCGGCGTCTCGTCGAACATCAGTCGATCGCGTCGAACTTCTCCATCTACCGCGTCTGGCCGCTGCTCATCATGGAGCTGTGGCTGCGGCGCATGGATCGCGACGACCGCCACGGTGCATCGCCCGGCACGGTCCCCGGCGCGTCCGCGCGCGGCCTCGCCGCCGCGCCGCCGAGCGCGTCGGCCGCTCCGCTACCATTCGCCCGATGAAGATCCTCGTCACCGGCGCCGCCGGTTTCATCGGCTCATTCACCTGCCATGCGCTGCTCGATCGCGGCGAGCAGGTGACGGGCCTGGACAATCTCAATCCGTACTACGACCCGACGCTGAAGCAGGCGCGCCTCGATCGTCTCACGGCGCGCAAGGGCTTCTCCTTCGCGAAGCTCGACCTCGCCGATCGCGCGGGCATGGACGCGCTCTTCGCGGCCGGGCGCTTCGACCGCGTGGTGCACCTGGCCGCGCAGGCGGGCGTGCGCTACGCCGTCGAGAATCCGCACAGCTATGTGGACTCGAACCTCGTCGGCACGCTCCATGTGCTCGAAGGATGCCGTCATCACAAGGTGCAGCATCTGGTCTACGCGAGCACCAGTTCCGTCTACGGCGCCAACTCGAAGCTCCCATTCAGCACGCACGACTCGGTGAATCACCCGCTCTCCCTCTACGCCGCCACGAAGAAGGCGAATGAGTTGATGGCCCACAGCTACAGCCACCTCTTCGGCCTGCCGACCACGGGCCTGCGCTTCTTCACCGTCTATGGTCCGTGGGGACGGCCCGACATGGCGCTCTTCAAGTTCACGAAGGCGATTCTCGCGGGCGAGCCGATCGAGGTCTTCAACTACGGCAGGCACCGACGCGACTTCACCTATGTCGCCGACATCGTGGAGGGCGTGGTGCGCGCCATGGACCGACCCGCCGCGCCGAGTCCCTCCTTCGACGCCGCGTCGCCCGATCCGGCGACCTCGAGCGCTCCGTGGCGCGTCTACAACATCGGTTGCAGCCGACCGGTGGAACTCACGGTCTACATCGAGACGCTCGAGAAGTGCCTCGGCCGCACGGCCGAGAGGAAACTGCTTCCCCTTCAGCCCGGCGATGTGCCGGATACCTTCGCCGATGTCGAGGACCTCGAACGCGACTGCGGCTATCGCCCGAGCGTGACCGTCGAGCTGGGCGTGTCCCGCTTCGTCGAGTGGTACCGGGAGTACTACCGTGTCTGACGGGCGCGCCGTGGACGGCCGTCGACTCGAGAGCACGGCGTCGCCGTCGCCCACGGAGCAGCACCACGCCTACTCGGAGGCGCTGCGCCGCGTCTCGCAGGAGCGCCGCAGCGCGACGGCCGATCGGCCGTCGTACTACCAGCGCGAGATCGCGCGGCTCTATCGGCTGCTCGTGCCGGCCAAGGCGTCGGTGCTGGTGCTCGGCGCGCGGGCGGGCGAACTGCTCTCGGCGCTCGATCCGTCGCGAGGCGTCGGCGTGGACATCGATCCGGACGCGGTGGCGCAGGCGCGCCGGTGTCATCCCGCGCTCCGCTTCGAGTGCGTGCACGCGTACGAAAGGCTTTCGGAGGTCGCGGCCGCGCTCGACGCCGAGGGCGGGGGCGGGGGCGGGGGCACTTTCGACTTCATCGTGCTGCCGGATGTGCTCGTCGATCTCTGGGATGTGCAGGCGGTCTTCGCAGCGCTGCGCCGGCATTGCCATCCGGATACGCGGATCATCATCAACACCTACAGCCGTCTCTGGCAGCTGCCGCTCGCGGCGGCGCGGCGCCTGAAGTTCGCGCGACCGCGACTCGGCCGAAGCTGGCTCGATCCGCATGATGTGCGGAACCTGCTGGAGCTCGAGGGATTCGAGTGCTTCCGTCGCTTCAGCGAGATCCTCTGTCCGCTGCCGATCCCGCTGGTGCACACGGCGATGAACAGGGTGCTCGCGAAGCTCTGGCCCCTGCGTCACCTCTGCCTGACCAACTTCGTCGTGGCCCGTCCGGCGCCCGCGCCGGCTCCCGCGCCGCAACGCGTGTCGGTGGTGGTGCCCGCGAGGAACGAGGCCGGCAACATCCGTCGCCTCTGCGAGGAGATCCCCGAGCTCGGCGCGGGCACCGAGATCATCTTCGTGGAGGGCAACTCGACCGACGACACATGGCAGACGCTCGAGCGCACCATTCCCGAGTTCTCGCACCGCGCGATCAAGCTGCTCAAGCAGCCGGGCAGGGGCAAGGGCGACGCGGTGCGCTGCGGTTTCGCCGCCGCCACCGGCGATGTGCTCATGATCCTTGATGCGGACCTCACCGTGCCTGCCGCCGACCTGCGGCGATTCCACGACGCGATCGCGAGCGGGCGCGGCGAGTTCATCAACGGCGTGCGGCTGGTCTATCCCATGCAGGACGAGGCGATGCGCTTCCTCAACCTGGTGGCGAACAAGTTCTTCGCGCTCGCATTCTCATGGGTGCTCGGGCAGCCGATCAAGGACACGCTCTGCGGCACGAAGGTGCTGAGCCGGCGCAACTACGATCGCCTCGCCGCCAACCGCGCGTACTTCGGCGACTTCGACCCGTTCGGCGACTTCGATCTCATCTTCGGCGCCGCGAAGCTCAACCTGCGCATCGTGGATCTGCCGATTCGCTACCAGAACCGCGTCTACGGCACCACGAACATCAGCCGCTGGCGCCACGGCGTGCTGCTGCTGCGCATGCTGGCGCTGGCCACGCGGCGGCTCAAGTTCGTCTGAGCATCAAGGAGCGGCGCGACGCCGGCGCCATCGCTCCTGATGCGCCGCGAGTCGTTCCGCCGGCACCGGCGTCACCAGCACGCCCACGCGCACGCGACCGCCATCGCGCAGTCGATTGGAGTCCACGCGCAGCAGCGCGGCGCCCGAGTCGATCGCGTCGGCGGTTCGACCGTCCGCTGGCAGCGTGAACACGCGGGCGCGGGACTGCGCCGCGTCGTAGACCACGCAGAGCAGGTACGGCGTGCGAACGCGATCGAGCGGCTCGCCGAACTCCGCGATCGCGCCGCGGCGCGAGAGCGCCTCGGGGGCGAGCCACGGCAGCGCGCGAAACCTCGCATCGGCATCCGTGCGCTCGGCCTCCTCGGCGATGAGCAGCGCGTGCAGCGCGGGGGCGTTGCGGATCCAGTCGACTTCCTCCGCGCCGGCCTGCGGCGTCTGATCGACCTCGAATGTCCCTCGCGCCGGAAGCGACTCGATCGCGCCGCCGCCTCGCGTGATGGCGCACACCAGCCAGATCCACAGCGGCAGGACGAGCACGGGCGCGACGGCGAGCGTGGACCAGAGGAGCGCCGACGCGACACCGCGGGGCATCGCGGGATCGCCGGACATGAGCGAATCCCGCTCCTCCGTCTCCATGGCCGTCTCGCGGCGACGAACGGCGCTGGCGGCACTGAGCAGCATGAACGGCCAGCTCACGGCGAGCGCTCGCACGCCCCCGTCACCGAAGATGATCGGCACGCTGAGCAGGATGCCGCACCAGCCGGAGATCCAGAGCCAGCGCTCGTGCTTCGGTGAGCGCCAGAGTCCCACCGCCGCGAGCACGAGCAGCGGCCAGGTGCGCATGAGGAACGACGCAAGATTGCTCGCGCTCTTGCGCACCGCGGTGAGCGGATCGCTCACGAGCAGGCGGGACGACTCGCGATAGGCGAGCGCCGCACGCTCCGCTTCGCCGGAGGCATCGCCCAGCTGCACCCGAAGCCATGCGTCCGCTTCGTAGTAGTCCGTGCCGCGCGCAATCCCCAGCAGCGTGCCCGCGAAGTTCGCGTTGGCACTCGTGGCCGGATCGGCCAGTGCGGCGCGGGCCCACGCGTTCACGGCGACGCCGGCACCGATCGCGACGATGACGGCCACGATCGCGATGGCGATGGCCTTTGCACCGCGCCTCCATGCGCTGACGATGATGCCGACGCCGAGGGCGGGCAGCGCCAGCATTGCGCCCGGACGCGCCATCATCCCCAGCGAGAGGAGCGCGAGCCCCATCGTCGCGCTGCCGAGCCGCCGACGAACGCCGGCGGCGATGAGCAGCGGCGCCATCGATGCCATGCCGAGCAGCACGCCGAGTCCTTCGCTCTGCGTGGTCGACTGCACGACTGCGATCGGCACGAGCAGCGCCAGACCCGAGGCCGCGCCCGCCAGCGCCCCGAGTCGCCGCATCGCCACGGCCGTGAGTCCGGCGAGCACCATCGCCAGCAAGAGCGACCGCAGGAGCAGTGCCGCCAGCAGGTTGTCCGCGCCGAAGATCAGGAGTGACGCGAGGAACGCGCCGTTGATCGGCCGGCGCGAACCCCACTTGTCGAGCTGGCCCTGCTGGAGCAGATGCTGCGCGGCGCCCCAGTAGTCGAAGCCGTCGCTCCACGGCAGCCGGCCACCCAGTGCGTAGAAGTCGGAGGGGCCCGGCAGCGGCTGCCACCACGACACGAGCATGAGCAGCGGCACGCACGCGCCGATGGCAATCGGCACCGTGACGGCCCACCACGAACCGGCCGGGCGGGGACGCGTCGTCTCCTTCGCCGCTGGCTCGTTCACGCGCGGAACTCTACCGCGCACGCCGCGCCGGTACCATCGCGCCGTGCGCGTGGTCCATGTCATCAACTGCCTGTCGCTGGGCGGCGCGGAACGACAGTTGCTGCGCCTTGCCGCCGCGCAGCGCCGCGCAGGCGACGAGGTCGAGATCATCACACTGCTGGACAAGGACACGCTTCGACCCGAAGCGGACGCCGCGCAGATCCCGGTTCGTGCGCTCGGACTTCGCGGCCCGCTCGGTCTGCCACTCGCCATTCGGCGGCTGCGGCGCTGGATCTCCGAGTTCGAGCCGCAGGTGGTGCAGTCGTGGCTCTACTACGCCAATCTCGCGTCGTTCCTCGCCTCGGGACGGCGCCGCCGGCATCGATGGCCGCTCGCCTGGAACCTCCGGCAGACGCTGCCAGACCTCGCCACGGAACGATTCGCGATGCGCCGGGCGATTCGCATGGGCGCGGGCTGGAGCCCCGCGGTGCATGCACTCGTCTACAACGCGCAGAGCAGCCTCGAGCAGCATCGCTCGATCGGCTACCAGAACCGGATCGAGCAGGTCATTCCCAACGGCTTCGATGTCGATCGCTTCCGGCGCGGCGAGGAGGCGCGGCGCGCGGCGCGCACGATCCTGGGGCTGCCCTTCCCCGCCACGATCGTCGCGCATGCGGCGCGATGGCATGCCATGAAGGATCACGACGGCTTCCTCCGCGCTGTCGCTCCCCTGCTCGCCTCGCGGCCGGATCTGCTCGTGGCCATGCTCGGCCGTGATGTGACGCTCGAGCGGCTCCATGGCACGATCTCGCAGAACGCAGCACTGGCGAGCGCGCTGGCCGGCGGTCGCCTGCGATTGCTCGGCGAACGCGTCGATCTTCAGTCGCTCTATCCCGCGTTCGATCTCATCGTCAGTTCGAGCGCCTGGGGCGAGGCGTTCCCGAATGTACTCGCCGAGGCGATGGCGTCGGAGGTGGGCGTCGTCACCACCGATGTGGGCGAGAGCGCCGCAATCGTCGACGACGCGCGATTCGTCGTGCCGCCGCAGCGTGCCGATCTGCTGAGCGCGGCCATGGCGCGTTGGCTCGACCTTCCGCCCGCGGCGCGCGCGGACGCCGCTGCGCTCGCTCGAGCTCGCGTGTCGGCCCACTACGCGATCGACGCGGTGCTGGTTCGCTACCGCGAACTCTGGCAGCGCGTGATCGATCGCCATGCGGCGGGAACCAAACTCGATCGGTAGCGCGAAACCCGCCGCTCGGGCTCGGCGCGACGCGCCCGCAGCCGCTACGCTTGCCACGACCCATGTGCGGAATCGCCGGTTTCATCGATGTTTCGCGGCAGTTGGCGCATCCGCGCCCGGTGCTCGAGGCAATGCACCAGTGCATTGCCTATCGAGGTCCCGACGACAGCGGCACCTGGTTCGATCCCGGCACCGGTGTCGGCTTCGCGCATCGACGACTCGCCATCGTGGACCTCTCGCCCGAAGGTCATCAACCGATGGTCTCGGAGAGCGGCCGCTATCGAATCATCTTCAACGGCGAGGTCTACAACTTCTCCGAGCTCCGCGAGGAGCTCGAGCCGCTGGGGCATCGATTCCGAGGTCACTCGGACACGGAAGTGATGCTCGCCGCGTTCGAGGCGTGGGGAGTGGAAGCGTCCGTGCGCCGATTCGTCGGCATGTTCGCCTTCGCGCTGCATGACGCGAAGGAAGGCGTGCTGCATCTCGTGCGCGATCGCGTCGGCATCAAGCCGCTCTACTGGGGCTGGACCGGTCCCGGCGCGGGCAGCGCGGACCATGACCTGCAGCGCCGCTCTGCGCCGAGCGGCTCCATCTTCGCGTTCGCGAGCGAACTGAAGCCGTTCATGGAGATCCCCGGCTTCGAGCGTCGCGTGGACCGCGACGCCCTCTCCGCGTACATGCGGTTCGCGTATGTGCCGCAGCCCTTCAGCATCTTCAAGGGCATCCACAAGCTGCGGCCCGGGCACATCCTCACGGTGCGCCTCGCGGACGGCGCCGCCTCGAGTTCCTGCTACTGGAACGCGCGAGCCGTGGCCGAGCGCGGCGTGAGCGAGCCGCTGGAGCTCTCCGACGACGAGGCGCTCGAGGGACTCGAGGCTCGCATCCGAAACGCGGTGGAGCTGCGCATGGTCGCGGATGTTCCGCTCGGCGCGTTCCTCTCGGGCGGCATCGACTCATCCACCGTCGTGGCGATGATGCAGAGCCTCTCGCCTCGCCCGGTGAAGACCTTCACCATCGGCTTCACCGAGGCCATGTACGACGAGGCGCGCTACGCGAAGCTGGTCGCGAAGCACCTGGGCACGGATCACACGGATCTCATGCTCTCGCCGGCCGACACGCTCGCCACGATTCCGCTGATGCCGGAGCTCTACGACGAGCCCTTCGCCGACAGCTCGCAGATTCCCACCTACCTGGTGAGCCGGCTTGCGCGCACGAAGGTCACGGTGTCGCTCTCGGGCGACGGCGGCGACGAGCTCTTCGGCGGCTACAACCGCTACATCCACGGCGACTCGATCTGGCGGCGCATGCGCCCGATTCCTCGTCCGCTGCGCCGCTCCGCCGGCGCCGTGATCGGCGCCGTGCCGCAGGGCGCGCTCAGCGGCGTCTACTCCGCCATGTCGCGATTCCTCCCCTCGCGCTATCGCCATCGATTCGCGGGCACCAAGTTCCACAAGCTGGCGATCATGTCGGGCGCCCGCACCGGTGACGATGTCTACCGCAGCCTCATCAGCATGTGGGTGGAGCCGGACGCGCTCGTGATCGACGGTCGCGAGCCGACGCAGCTGCTCGAAGCGCACTACACGGCCGAGCTGCCGGACCTGATGCGGCGCATGATGTACGCGGACCTCATCACCTACCTGGTCGACGACATCCTCACCAAGGTCGATCGCGCGAGCATGGGCGTGAGCCTGGAGGCGCGCGTGCCGCTGCTCGACCATCGAGTCGTCGAGTACGCATGGCGGCTTCCGATGAAGCACAAGCAGGAGGGCGCGCGAGGCAAGATCCTGCTTCGCCGGCTGCTGCACAAGTTCGTGCCGCGCGAGATGTTCGAGCGTCCGAAGATGGGCTTCAGCGTGCCGGTCGACGAGTGGCTGCGAGGACCGCTGCGCGAATGGGCCGAGTCGCTCATGGCGCCGGATCGACTTCGTCGCGACGGCTTCCTGCGCCCGGAGCCGGTGCAGCATGAGTGGCAGCGCTACCTTCGCGGCCTTGGCAATCACAGCCGCGCCTGGGCCGTGCTCATGTTCCAGGCGTGGGCGGAGCGCTACCGTCCCATCGGCTGACGGCTTCGTCCACGCCATGCGCTTCTGCCTCATCGGCAAGAACCCGGACTATGTGCTCGCGTACCGCGGCTCGCTGATCCGCGCGGCCCAATCCCGCGGGCACGAGGTGCATGCGATCACGGCCGACACTTCAACGCGCGCTGCCGCTCGCCTTGCGCGCGCGGGCGTATCGCTGCACATGATCCCGCTGCACGGCGGAGGCACGAATCCGCTCAGGGATCTCGTGAGCGCGCGGGCCATGGCGCGGGAGCTTCGGCGCCTCAGCCCCGATGCCGTGCTCTGCTACAACCCCAAGCCGGTCGCCTACGGCCCCGTGGCGGCGCGGCGTGCGGGCGTGCAGCGCGTGGCGGCGATGGTCACGGGACTCGGCTACGCGTTCACCGGCGGCGGAACGCGGCGCTCGCTCGTTCGCGCGGTCGCCACGCGACTCTATCGCCGCTCGCTGCGCGCCTGCGACGCGGTCTTCTTCCAGAACCGGGATGACCTCGCGGTCGCGGCGCGGCTGGGCATCGCCAGCGCCACGCCCGAGGCGCGAGGCCGGCCCACGCAGTGCCCGCGCGTCTCGCTCGTGGCCGGCTCCGGCGTCGATCTCGAGATGTTCGCGGCCGCCCCGCTGCCGCCGCCGCCGGCGGTGCGCTTCCTGATGATCGCGCGCATCCTGCGCGACAAGGGCGCGGTCGAGTTCGTCGAGGCCGCGCGGCGCGCCGCGCGGGAGCTTCCCGGCGCCACCTTCGCGCTCGTGGGCGGGCAGGACGACAATCCCACCGCCGTCCCTCGCGAGCAGATCGCTCGGTGGAAGGCCGAGGGCATCGTCGAGCTTCCCGGCGAAATGGACGATGTGCGCGATCAACTTCGCGCATGCACCGTCTTCGTGCTTCCATCCCATCGCGAGGGCACGAGCAAGGTGATGCTCGAGGCGATGGCGATCGGCCGCGCGATCATCACGACCGACGCGGTCGGCTGTCGGGAACCCGTCGAGCGCGGCGTGAACGGACTGCTCGTGCCCGTGGGCAATGCCGACGCGCTCGCGAGCGCCATGATCGAGCTCGGCAAGGACCGGACGCGCATGGAACGCATGGGCGCCGAAAGCCGGCGCATCGCCGAGCGGCGCTATGACGCGCGCCGGGTGGATGCCGCGATCCTCGATGCCCTTGGGCTCTGACGCCGCATGCCCCTGACAGCGCCATGGCGGCATCGTGGCGCGGCGGTGCAGGCGCTCTCGTAGACTCCGCCGTTTCGGTGACGCTCAAGCCGATCAATCCGCTCGCCCTTCAGAGCCGGGCGACCGACACGCCCGTCCTGCGTGCGCTCTGGTACCTCGTGGGGCTCGCGGCCATGGTGGGACTGGCCACCTTCGCGGCCATGGACCAGTCGCTCGACCGCTGGATCGGCGTCGCGTGGGTGATGATCCTCGCGTCCGTCGGCGCGTTCCTTGCCGCGGGATTCTTCGTGGACCGTGCCATGCGCTACCCCGGCACGCGCAGCGGATTCGTGGTGGTGCCGATCGTCGTCGTCTGCTTCCTCTCGCTCGCGGGCGTGCTGCTCGGGGCCAGGACCTACTACTCGCGCACCTATGTGGCCGTGGCGTTCCTCGTGGCGCTCGGCTGGGCGATGCTGCGCTTCTATGTGCGGCGCAAGGATCGCTCCATGGTGCTCGCGGTGGTGCCGGCGGGCGAGACGACCATGCTCGCGAGCGTGCCGAAGGTGAAGTTCCTCCGCATGGAGGAGCCCACGCTCGAGGCGCTCGGCTCGCGCAACGGGCGCGATCGCGCTCGCGTGGACGGCGTGGTGGCGGACCTGCATGCCGCGCTCGACGCGCGCTGGACGCGATTCCTTGCGGACTGTGCCATGCGGCAGATTCCCGTCTATCACGCCGCGAGCGTGTACGAGGCATCGACCGGTCGCGTGTCGCTCGAGCACTTCAGCGAGATCCACCTCTCGGGCCAGGAGCCGCCGCCGCTCTTCGGCCCGCTCAAGCGCCTCATGGACATCGGCCTCTGCGTGCTGCTCGCACCCGTCGCGCTGCCGTTGATGGCCGCGATTGCCGTCGCCATTCGTCTGGACTCGAAGGGGCCCGCGCTCTTCTGGCAGGAGCGCGTGGGACAGGCGGGGCGCAACTTCCGCATGGTCAAGTTCCGCACCATGCGCTACGAGCCCGTGCCCGCGGAGGCTCGCTTCGCTTCCAAGGACGACGACCGCATCACGCGCGTGGGTCGATGGCTTCGCCGCACGCGACTCGATGAGCTGCCGCAGCTCTGGAACATCGTGAAGGGCGACATGAGTCTGGTCGGGCCGCGCCCGGAGCAGGTGGCGTTCGTCGCCCAGTTCGAGCGCGAGATCCCCTTCTACGGACTGCGCCATTTCGTGCGTCCCGGCGTCACGGGCTGGGCGCAGATCGGCTCGGGCTATGCCAGCGATGTGCGCGGCACGATCGAGAAGCTCGAGCACGACTTCTACTATGTGAAGTACCGCTCCATCGCGCTCGATGTCTACATCCTCTACCGCACCGTGAAGACGGTCGCGACGGGCTCGGGCGCGCGGTAGCCACTCGCGGCGACGCGGCCAAGGCGGCGAGTCGGTACCGGCTGCCCCCTTCGCCTCAAACACTCGATCGGGATGCGCTGCGCGTCGGCACCGGCAGCCGCTGCGCGGCGCCGCGGGTGCATCGCGTCGGCTCCGGCAGCCCTTCTCGCCTCAAACACTCGGTCGGGATGCGCTGCGCATCCCGACCTCAACTCGGCGAGGAAGGGCAGCCGGAAGCCGACGCGCGATCAGTTGACCGTCCAGGCGCCGAGCAGTGTGCCGAGGTCATGACCGTCGACGATGCCGTCGCCGTTGAAGTCGCAGCGCGGATCGAAGTCCGGTGCGCCCCACGACGCGAGCAGCACACCGAGATCACTTCCGTTCACCGCGCAGTCGCCGTTCAGGTCCGCTGGAGACCACCATGTCGGCGTGAGCAATCGAGGACCACCCGACGCGAGGATCTGCCCAATCGCATTCAGTCGTGTCAGTGGCCCGATCTGAGGCGAGCCGGGAACAGTCAGCGAGTTGATCGGGAAGACTGCTCCATCGATCCAGAGAACATAGATCTGCGGGAGGCCGCTGTCCGTAGCGAACATCCGTCCCGTGATCACGCCGGAATCATTGATCGAGATGGCGTACCCATTGATGTAGCCGGGCGGCTTCGGAAGCTCAATCGCTCGGTCGATGCGCCACAGCGTCGGGGTTTGCGAATATCCCTGGCTGCCTCCGACATAGGTCATCGACGATCCAACCACCTCGCCGGCCGAGTTGATTCCGTACCCGATCGACACGAGTTGACCGTCGATCGGATCGAGGACCGTCAGTCCTCCGTCACGCCAGCGACACGCCCGATTGTCCGTGCTGAGACTGCCGAAGTTGCAGAGAACGAATCCGGAACTCGAGATGCGAAGTGCGCTTCCGCCGCCGGGACCCGGGCTCGGAACTGACTCCATGAGCCCATTCTCGAGGACATACGGTAGCCCCCCACTCGATCCGACGATCACGCCGGAGCTGTTGATGTCGTTCGCGCGGCTGTTGTTGGAGCCCGCAACAGGCGGAATCGTCTCGACGGAACCATCCGGCCACCAGATCACGCCCTGCCGATACTCGTCGAACTGACCGACATACTTGAAGCCGACGACGACGCCGGCGTTGTTCACCGCCGTCGCTTGCGCGCCGCCGGCGCTTGCGCCTGGCGGCATCGGCAGCACCTGCGGCATGCCGCCCGGCGGGCAGTACACGGGGAAGTTCGTCTCGGTCGTGCAGCCGAGTCGATACCCGCACCAGGCGCCAAGATCGTTGAGTCCGCTCCCGGTGTACACGGTGAAGAACGGAGCGCCGCACGGAAACGGCGACCACCCATGGCTCTCGTACTGGCATTGCCCGAACGCGCTTCCGCCCAAGCTCGCCAGCATCGTGACGAGCGCCGCTGGCACGCCACCAATGCCCGATCGTCCGTTCAACCAACTGCCAAACGCATTCCGTCTCATCGTTCAACTCCGCATCTCCCGGCGGACCGCAGCTCGACGC